>Ga0192241_10034_pt1 | contig 75539 bp, 56 predicted proteins | sample Koala_Koa27_I3_FD_131239 | JGI IMG/M metagenome (GOLD analysis project Ga0192241, IMG submission 131239) | Enriched cells from koala feces incubated with labeled cellulose particles, San Francisco Zoo, California, United States - Koala_Koa2-7_I3 ... | reverse complement strand
ATCCGGCCGCGAAGTAATCTCCCGCACCCGTGGTATCCAGTACCTGAGGCACAGGTATCGCCGAGACCTTCACGGTCTCCGTTCCCTTTTTGATATAAGATCCGCCGGAACCGACCTTTACTACAGCTATGCTGCACATACGGGCGATCCGGTCCAGCGCCTCTTCGGGTTCTTTTTCTGTAAACGCTTTAGCCTCCTCTTCATTGGCAAAGACCACATCCGCATATTTATGGATGAGCATAGAGAAGAATTCGAGATCCTCTTCTACAATATTGTAACTGGCAAGGTCCATACATACCTGCAACCCCGCCTCTTTAGCCAGCTCAATGGCCCGCAGGATCATCTGATGATCCTGTACCAGATAACCTTCCACATACAGATAAGCGTATCCTCTGAACATATCTAAAGACAACTCTTCCGCCTTAAGCGTAGAAGCTGCTCCGAGAAAAGTGCCGAATGTCCGCTGACCGTCCGGAGAGATAAATGTAGAAGCAACTCCGGAGGGCAGATCACACACAAGCAATTTCTGTTCGATGCCGTTACGTACCAGATTGTTCCGGTAAAACTCACCGTAAGAATCCTCACCCACCTTACCGATAAACCCGGTACCTGCTCCCAGACACGCCAGTCCGAGTATGGTATTACCCGCCGACCCACCGGTTGCCAGATAAGTCTTCATATGACTGAAAACCTGATTGATCTGCTGTAGTTTATCGCTGTCTATCAATTGCATACTTCCTTTCGGAAGATCCATTTGTTCTAATATTGAGTCGTCTGTCAGTGTTGCAAGTACATCCACCAGGGCGTTCCCCAGTCCAATAATTTTGTCCATTCTTAGAAATTTTCTGCAAAGATATTGCATATTTCAAAATATCCTATTACTTTTGCATCGCATTTGAGAAAAACATTCTTCCTTAGCTCAGTCGGTTAGAGCATCTGACTGTTAATCAGAGGGTCCTTGGTTCAAGTCCAAGAGGAAGAGCAAAAAAGGTACGACTATCCACGTCGTACCTTTTTTTATAGGATATATCCTTCCCGCCTGGCCACGCGCCACCGTCCGGAGAAACAGCCTCCGGAATATACTGTCATTTCTTTCTACAGCATCCATCGGACTTTTCATACCTCCTCAGGGGCCATGCATCCAGGTTTTCTACTTAAAGTTTTTTGTATTTGTTGCCTTCACGCCTTCACCGACAGCATGAAGCAACTATATATCAGACTTTTAGGTGTGAAGGCAGACGGCTTTTTCATGCTTTCACCTGCTTTCACACCTTCACAGAAAACAGTGGGTCCGAACACAACACCTCGCTAATTATCAATCCATTACCTCAACTCCCTCACTAAATACCTATACAATTTCATTTTCAGAATACATTTCATTCTCCACCTATGGCTCATGCCCCGTGAGCCCTAACACGAAACATCGTGCCTTGGAGAAAGACACCCGCTGCACCTATGGAAGAGTATCCGGATTGCATACGCCCATCCACCGAACGCCAGAAACAGACCGGGTGAATTCCATAAGCAAATCCATGGCATGACCGCTCTGTCTTTCCGGAATAGCGCATCAGAATGATATACCCGGTCTCTTTCAGGCAAAACGAAGAAAAACACCGTTGAACAACTGTCAGCACCCAGGAAACGATCTGCACATATACGGATAGGTTCATGATCCCATGCCGTGGGACTACTTGTTTCATGGCGTGGGACGTATCGTTTTACGCCGTGGGACGATACGTCCCACAACGTGGGATCATGAAGATACCAGGGACCAGACCATGCCCTATCCCGCAAAGCACATCCGGATGCAGGAGAGACCACACACGTACATAACAGTCAGACAAACTCTTCCCCCATCCGGTCTGTCGGATACCCGCTTCAAAGCGCAGAGCGTACGCCGTAAATTCTTCTCTATCGTATATAGCTTCGTGTTTTACGGCTCACTTCCCGCATCGATCCCTGGTTCGGGAAGGATGACGGATAGGCTTTCCATCAAACTGATGTTCAACGAAAGAGAAAAAGAACCATCTGTAGCAGAATGAAGACACTTAACCAGCCCCCAAACCAGGACCATACACCGTGAAGGCGTGAAAGCAGGTGAAAGCATGAAAAAGCACCCTGCCTTCACAGTTAATGTATTTATCTACAATAATTTATATACCTCTGTGAAAGCGTGAAGGTAAAAAACGAAAAAAATCTGAGTAGATAACTTTCGCAGAACGGCGTATCCACGATGGAACAGACTGACTGCCCTACTGCTTCCGCCGATCCGCCGAGTTGCGACTCCGTACTTTCCGGACCGTCGTAACCCATGTCACCATCTCTCTATAAACCAGGGGCAAACTATTTAATTCCTATTTTTTATTTCTCAAAAATTGCATATTTCAAAATAAGCTGTTACTTTTGCCATCGCATGTAAGCCAACACTCTTCCTTAGCTCAATCGGTTAGAGCATCTGACTGTTAATCAGAGGGTCCTTGGTTCAAGTCCAAGAGGAAGAGCAAAAACCGGATATTCAGGAAATTCCTTTCTATCCGGTTTTTTCATTCACCCTACACTCCATCTGTAAACTCTTCTCTGAAAAGAGTACAATAGCATCCCCCTTATTTTTTCATTCTTCCGAAGCAGGCCCGTACAATTGCGGATTCCAGACCAGCCCAAAAAGGTTCAGATAATCCTGCATCGGATTGAGTCCTACTGCCGATCGCCTTTGATCCAACTGATAAGGATCTTCCACGGGATATATAAAGTATCTGCCGGTATCCGCATCGTATCCGATCTGCGTCCCATACAACTGTTTACCATGCTTCTCTATAGAAAGCTGATCTTCCAGCTGAGCCAGATCGGCCGGATAGGCCTCTCCGGCCTGCACCGCTTCCCGCATCATAGGCAGGTACTTTTCCTGTATCTCCGGATCGGCATACTGCAATACCATAAAGAAGGCACGATTTCCTTTACGCCCCACAATCTCCTTTCCCAACCATCCGCGCTTGTCTAAGATCTGAGTAATCTCGGCAAGCTGAACAGAGTCCTGTTCGCGGATCAGATCCAATTGGGCCACCAGCAATTCGGACTGAGGGCCATATTGCTGTCGTATCTCCTGATACTGGTTGCGATAAAGGAGTACATCATCATAGATCTTTTCTAATTTCGTCATCAGCGGACGGTTCAGACGGATATCCGCGCGCAGTTTATTGGTACGCAGTATACCCAGTATATCTTCCCAGCGATGGTCAGACCGCAGGTTGTCTAAGTCCGTATCTCCGTTGATATATTCCAGCATTTCATAATCTCCATTGCCCGCGATCTTATACAACTGCACAAAAGCAGAATCTGCCCGACCCGCCATCGACCAGCAGGCAGCCGCGTTGTAGCGATCCGTATCCGCGACGGGAGCCTCAGGCAAAGAAAAAGCTTTGGAGTAGAGGCGTGCCGCCTGCAAATACTTCTCTTCTTCGAAAAGCCCCAGGGCTTCCGTAGTAAACTCATAGTATTGCGTCTGGTCCTGAGAGAAACCTTTCAAAAAGAGTATCAGAAAAAACAGAGATAAACAAATTTTCTTCATGTATAGAACGGATTAATCAGAGAAAAGCATAGCCGGTATTTTTCCGCCAGATAATCATTCGGTATATGCATGTACCCTTCAGGCAGATAAACCTGAACAGGAAAAACCGAAGCTGTACGAAACGACCAACCTACCTTCACTTTACATTAACAAAATAATGTTTAAAAAGTTTAGAACCTGTTTACCTGCTGTCGGTTCCTCTATCAGGCAGACCGATCATAGGTTCAGCAGCAAAAACCCGAAAAAAGCAAGTACGCGGTTCCGGCAGGCAATAAAGCCCCTGCCGAAGGTAGCCTTGCGGAAGTAATGACTTATCCACAAATCCATACTCTGTATGCTACCCGACTTTAACCAGGCATTTTTCACCTGCTGTACTATCCTTCACCAAAGAGCCGTTTTCTACCTGACAACAGGTAAAGAACGGCTCTTTGATATACATATATACAATGGAAAGAAGTTACAACCCGGCCCCCATACCTTCGCACCGGAGGTCTCGGACCGGCAACGCTTCTTCTTTATACCACGTATTATCTTTTTTCCATGGTCACTCTCCGGTACTCACTGCTGGTTTCATATTTATAGATAAACGTCGACTTAGTCAACTTACTGACTTCCACCGTTTCATCCGTTTTTTCGGAGTATGCTATCCGGATATGTGTATCATTGGGTACACTCCAGGTGAACGAATAGGTATCTCCGTCTAAGTCTACTTCAACTCCCGAATTGTCCGTATTGAACTGATAGGTCCAGACTTCACTTATATGCTCCGAATACTCATGTTTATGATCATGATCCTCATCCTCTTCATCGTAATACCACCCTTCTACATGGGTCACATCCCACTTTCCTATCAGACGATCTATCCTTACTTCATCGTCATCACTACAGGCACCCAAACCCAGACACAACGCGATAGCCATAAAAGCTATCCCTGAAAATTTCTTTGTCATACGAGTATACTTATGTCGCTTTTCCCTCACAAAGCAATTATAGATTGGTATGATGGAAGGGATTTTAATAAAAAAGCCAGAAGACCTACCATTCATATTCGATTCATCCGCCTGTTTATTAAACCATCACACTACATTTAATCCGATCTTCTTTACGTCATACACTACCGGATGGACACACTTTTCCGGATCATCCGATAGGATTTATTTCCTAAAACAATAAAATTCCGAAATGGTTTAAAGGAAGGGTTACAAGAGATTCCGGTACTTCAGTAAAACAGGTATATAAAAGCCTATCTTACTCCGAGCGCGGGAAGAGTCAGGGGAACATCGGTCAGCCGGATCCGAAAAAGGGATGCTGTACGTGCGGTAGCAAACCGTCAACATACCTGTGTGTAAGTACGCAGAGAAGGGTAGTGACCGGAAGGAATGAACCCTCCCTCTGGTCGTGTTCCTACAAAGCTACGGCAAGAGTCAGTACGCTTACTTTTACCTCTCTCACCTCCCTGAAAGCCAGCGCGCAGGCAGCCACGGTAGCACCTGTCGTAAATACATCATCTATCAGCAGAATATGTTTCCCTTCGGCCAGCAGAGGCTTTCGCAGGTCAAAACCATCTTTTACATTTTCCCAACGATGATCAGCGTCCAGCCGCGTTTGTGTAGGTGTATGACGGATCCGACAGACCAGATCTGCCACCAGCGGAATACCTGTGACGGCGGATACACCCTGCGCGATACATTCACTCTGATTGTATCCGCGCTGGCTGTACCGGCGGCTATGCAAAGGCACAGGTACAAGCAGGTCAACCCCATTAAAAAAGCCCTCTTGCCGGAAAGCTACAGCCATCCATCTCCCCAGAGACCTGGCAGCTTCCTGATTTCCCTTGTACTTCAACTGGAAGATCAGCCGGCGATACCGGCTCTCTTTCTGATAGCCCAGCCAGGCACTGGCTCCCGCTACAGGGACTGCCCCTTGCAGAAAAGACTCGATCCGGTCTGGCAGCTCATACACCGCGGGGGCTACAGGCAGCCCCATGTGACAGGTAACACACAACCCATGTTCGCTCTCTACCAGCAGTTGGTTACATACCAGACAACAGGAAGGGAAAAAAAGAGACCAGAAAGAAGAAAACAAACCCATAAAGAGTGGTACGATGTGCTGATTGACGATTTACATTTTTTCCGGATGACGACTGTTCTTCTGATCACTTACGGGGCTGCGAACGATCTGCATCCTGTATCTCTGGTTAGTATATACAAATAGTAAAAGAAGAAATTCTATATCTGTATAGAAAACAGCTCCCTCCCTTCTTTTCATAACCTGAGCCACGCTCTCCACCGTACATCGCCAAACAACAGATCGTACATCTCTTTATGCAGGTGTCCATTGGTGGCCAGGATATGAGTCCCGTGCACCGTATCTTCACGACCCAGAAAATCAGTTACCCGCCCTCCGGCGCAACGCAGGATCAAGGTACCTGCCGCGTGGTCCCAGGGCTTGACAAACGCCTCCAGCCAGCCATCGCATCTGCCGGCAGCCACTTCACACAGTGCCATGGCAGCCGATCTGTTCATCCGGACGCCACCCGCTACTCCGTAGAGAGTATCTATCAGGTACAAAGCGGCAGGCTTATAGGCCTCATAGTCATAAGGAAGTTCCACGATCAGGAACGCACCCGCTACCGCAGAAGTATCCGACACACGGATCTGCTGTCCGTTGAGCCAGGCCGGACCCTCTTTCCAGGCGTAGAAACACTCGTCGCGCGTCACCTCATACACCACGCCCAGCAGCAATTCACTGCCCCTGCACAGCGCGATGCTTACACAATAAGGCGAATAATGATGTACAAAATTGGTAGTACCATCCAGCGGGTCAACGATCCACAGCAGTTCTTCTCCCGTGTGACCCGCAGATCCCTCTTCGGTGATAAATCCGGCTTCTGGCAACAGAGCAGCCAGTTCAGCCACCAACCTCTCTTCGGAGCGGCGGTCCACATACGAAACATAGTCGTGCATACCTTTGATCTCTATGCTCTCTGTACGAAAACAAAGTTGCTCCCGGCGCTGGAACGCTCCTGTTTCCCGGGCTATCCGGCATACTTCCGTCGTCAGGCCGGGCAGACGATTGTGTATCTCCTGCATATCTGTAAAGTTGTAACTACAAAGATAAGGATTTGAATAGCAATACCACCCTGAAGGGTAGATTTTCCGGAACACAGAGGTTAAACTAAATTTCCATAGGATCCGGAACTCCCGGATAGTTTTTTGAATATTCTATCTTTCCCCGGGTGTGGGCATTCCAAGAAAGAGACGCAGAACGTCCGGACCACGCGCATAGGGCGAACCCTCTCCAACTGTTGCCGGAACAACAGCAAAGAGATCCCCTAACTGTCTTACAGAGACACCCATACGCAGTTATACGTTCACCGGAACGTCATAAGTCCTCAGTGTCTTATCCGGAAAGAAGGGTGGGTCTCCATACGGCCCTTTTGTATTCATTCGCAGACCTCCCGGGAGTATTCATCTATGGAATCAGTGGTTCCATCTATTTTCGCAGCAAAATAAAATCCGTTTCAGACTTATGTTACGTATATTTGCAGGGTAAAACTTCTTCGCCATGCGGAAACGGAATCTACATTTCAGACTCCTTTCCTCTTCCGTACAGGTGAACTGAAGAAGCGCTTTTTACAGCGAAGTGAAGAAAAAACAGCTATTTTTCCAGACGTTCCACATCGTACCAGAACACATACACAAGATGAAAACTATACTGAAGTCTTTCCCGATCCTCCTCCTGGCCCTGTTATGCGGCTGCGACAACGACGAGACCCCTGTAGAAAAAGAACTGGCTAAGCTGCACTACAGTTTCTCCATAGACGATCCCCGCACCACCGTATCCTACGGAGATCTGCTCACCGTAGCCGTAGGCACCACCTTTTTTATATATACAGACTCCGATTACGACTACGATTCCGTCAGTGCCTTTCTGGAAGCTTCCGAACATATCCGGATCACCCCTGTATCTGCCCAGGTCTATGCCTGTACCGCCCTGCAAACGGGCCAGGCCTATCTATTCTTTATGGCCGGAAGAGATTACGTCGGAACGGAAGATATCCTTCTGTACATAGATATAGAACCAACGACCCTCTCGTATGTATTGTTAAATAACTCCAGCCAACAGGTGATCGACATAGCGAACGATGCCCTACACGAAAAAATAGAACAAGAGCTGAGCGAGACCTACGCGCTTCCGGCTTCACTCTCCCGCCTTACATTTACTTACCTGTATGTAGAAGAAAACCTGTACAACCCGTCTATATATACCAGACAGGGAACCTTCGTATGGATGCACCACATCACCGAAGAAGTCTTAGCGGAAGGACATTTCACGAAAAACAATCCCAATACGATCGACCTCTTTTGCGACGACCAGACTACCTACAGCTTTACCAGCTGGGCCACGGATACGGAAGGACAATTCATCTGGAAATTAGATCTGACAGAGATCTTCCGGGAGAAATACCCCACAGAGGTCATACATGAAGTCAGCCTCAACCCGTCGGCCCACCAACTATATTACTGAAAAATTCACCTTCAGGAAAATCGCTGAATCGCTGATCCTTTCCGGATACGCTACTTCATGAGTGTACGGGTCTCCGATGAATCTCTCCGGCCACCCGGGGGAATAGCCGTCAGGATGCACGCTCCCCTGTGGCTCCACGATCGTTCCGCCCCCATTCACCCTACCGCCGGGCTATGAACAAAGTGAGTGGCACCCATCCGAGGTCTAACCTATACCATCTATCGGTAGGTTAGACCGCGGACCGGTAAATGCCTGCAGATATACCAAACAGGAGAAACACCTTATACCGTTTTCCTCCTGAAACAGGCGTATGACGACAACGGCCATCCGCCGGATGGGGAATGCCTCAGCCCCGACGGAGAGATGGTCAAGTCTGAAGAGGATCCCAACACCTATATCACGGGCAAAAGTTCACTGGCTCCCTATTTCTACAGAGACAGGTATATGAAGCGACCTTCATCAACCAGCCTGTAGCACGTAAAGAGCGTCTCTACGCGCGCGACGGACCTATCGCTGTAGCCGCCAGAGAGGTTCTCAACGACATAGCTATGGTGAGCCGGGCCAGCGGGGCACACTCCGGTTCCTATGTTCGGGTAGATGCTACCGGAGCCGGACAGTTCCACGGACGGCCCGACATGACGGATATACCTGAAAAGATCGCCGAAGCGGGAGGCTGCACGACGGAATAATCTACCTGCATACCTCATAGAAAAGAGGCTGTCTCTACATAGAAAAAAGGAGGCAACCTCCCTTTTAACGGGTAAGTTTACCTGTAAAAATCTCCTGGTTTGCTATGCTTTCTTTCGGAACAAGGCCCTCAAACAAGGAAATTTTACCTGACGAAATTTCACCCTGTAAGATGGCTGAAAATCAACCTCTGTTTTAAAACACGTCTTTTTATGTATCTTTGCCGAATCAAAAAACAGTATACATGAAACACCCGCTCGATACCTTCCGATACTGTCCCCGCTGTGGCTCCAGGGGTTTTACTGTAAATAACGCCAAATCCAAACAATGCCGCGATTGCGGATTTGTATATTATTTCAATCCGTGCGCCGCCACCGTGGCCCTCCTGGTAAATGAGAAAAACGAATTGTTAGTCGCGCGCAGGGCCCATGAACCCGCCCGTGGCACACTGGATCTGCCGGGAGGTTTTACAGACCCTTACGAGACCGCGGAAGAGGGGCTAAGAAGAGAGGTGCGTGAAGAGACCGGACTCGAACTCCATTCCATCTCCTTTCTTTTTTCACTGCCCAACATCTATCCTTATTCCGGGTTCGAGGTGCATACGCTGGATCTGTTTTTCAGGTGCCAGGCAGAAGAAACCACGCGACTACAACCGATGGACGATGTAGAAGAGTTGTTTTTCCTCCCTTTGTCACAGATCAGACCCGAAGAATTCGGACTGACCTCCGTGCGGAAAGGAGTCCGGCTTTTTCTATGCCAATCTGTGCACACAGACTTGCGCGAAGGATAATTATGCCCGATACACGCGCCTGTACATCGCCTCTCTCCGCATCAAAAGATCCATCTTACAAGCACACAGACACCCTGTTGCGTAGTTCTCTTTTTATCCCATCCCTGACCCTATGCGGCTACAGGGATAATGCGGACAAACAGGAATCTCCCACCCGAACTCAGCCAGCCACAGCGCGCAGATATATCATTTTGTCCGCTTGCCCGTTTCGTCCGCGTCTGCTTTCCGCCATACATCCGCGAGCCGTGATTTCCGTTAAAACCTGTGAAACCGCTTTTACCGTGCGGCAGTCTCCGTAAAAAAACCTACTTTTGCGAAAACACTACAGACAAAAAGAGGTACATACGCACGCGGGGCTACGCGTAAGCGGGATGTTCCTTTCTTTACGGTCCAAAGCCTAAAAAGAATAGAGATATGAAAAAAAGATTCTATCTGTTGATAAGTGCCTGGATCTGTTGCACGCCGCTGGCTATCCACGCACAACAGAGCAAGCCCATTACCTCGCCGGAGAACCTCTACCGTGAAGCCCGCGAACTATTCATCGGAAAAAACTACGCAGCCTCTCTTCCCCTGCTCCGGCAGTATATCAACCATCCGCAGACCCGGCATCCGCAGGAAGCGGAATACATGCTTGTCTGTACCGCGTACGAGCTACAGAAAAAAAACGCGGCCGGGCTGCTGCAAAGCTATCTGGACCGCTATCCCGATACTCCACACGCCAACCGCCTCTACGGGCTGATCGCCTCCTGCGCTTTCTTCGAAGCGGATTATGACCGGGCCCTGGCACTCTTCAACGCCTGCGAACCGGAGTTGCTGAGCAACGAAGAACGGGACGACATGGTCTACCGGCGCGCGATCTCCTACTTGCAGACCGGGAATGCCCGGGAAGCTGCCATCTGGTTCGAGACCCTGCGCTACAGCAGCAAGAAATACGAAAAGGATGCCATGTACTATGTGGCATACATCCGCTACACCCAGCAACGCTACGACGATGCCCTGCAAGGTTTCCTACCGCTGCAAAGCGACGCGAAATACGGCGCGCTGGTGCCTTATTACATAGCCGACAGCTACCTGCGCAAAGGACACAACGACAAAGCGGAGATCGTAGCGGAAGGCTATCTCTCTTCCTACCCCGACCACACCTACACCAGTGAGATGTACCGGGTACTGGGAGAAGCCACCTACCGCATGGGACAATCTCACAAAGTGATACCGGCCCTGGAAAACTATCTCTCCCGTACCGCTTCCCCCACCCGGGAAGCACACTATATGCTGGGAATGTCGTACTACCAGACCGGGGTCTATTCGAAAGCGGCCGACGCGCTCGGACAAGCGACGCTGATCCACAACGACGCGCTGGCACAAAATGCCTACCTGCACCTGGGACTCTCTTACCTGCAATTAGCCGACAAGTCCAAAGCCCGTATGGCCTTTGAACAGGCAGCGGCCTCCGATGCCGATACGCAGATCAGAGAGCAGGCTTTCTACAACTATGCCCTTACCCTGCACGAGACCTCCTACTCTGCTTTCGGAGAATCGGTAACGGCATTCGAACGTTTCCTCAACGAATTCCCGCAGTCACACCACGCCGATGAGGTGAGCGACTATCTGATAGAGGTCTATATGAACACCCGCAGCTACGACGCGGCACTGCGCTCCATCGAACGCATCTCCCGTCCGGGGAGCCGCATCCTCGAAGCCAAACAGAAGATCCTGTTCCACCTCGGCACACAAGCCTTTGCCAACGCTTCGTTCCGCGAAGCGGCAGACTACTTCAACCGGTCGCTCGAACTGGGTTCGTACAACCTGCAGACCCGCGCCGACTCCTACTACTGGCGGGGAGAGAGCTACTACCGCATGGACCGGATGACAGATGCCGAACGGGACTTCCGGGAATACCTGCGGCAGAGCGCGCAAACCGGTAGCGAGATGTACGCGCTGGCGCATTACAATCTGGGATATACCGCTTTCCGGCAGAAAAACTACACGCAGGCGCGCAACTGGTTCCTACGCTATGCCGAACTGGATAAAGGCAGAAATCCTTCGGCGCTGGCAGATACCTACAACCGCGTCGGAGACTCTTACCTGCATACACGCAGCTTTGAGGAGGCCAAACGCTATTACATACTTGCCGAAAACACCCACGAAGGCAGCGGAGACTACGCCTTCTACCAGCTCGGACTGGTTGCCGGACTGCAAAAAGACTATGCCGGTAAGGTGACCCTGCTCAACCGCCTGATCGGTAAATATCCCTCCTCTCCCTACGTAGTAAGCGCGCTGTATGAGAAAGGACGTTCGTATGTACTGATGGAAAATACCCAACAGGCAGTCACCGCTTTCCGTGAACTGCTCAACAGCTATCCCGAGAGTCCGCTCAGTCGCAAGGCAGCCGCGGAAATCGGCCTGCTCTATTATCAGGCCGGTCGCTACAACGAAGCGACGGAGGCTTACAGGCAGGTGATACAAAAGTATCCCGGGAGCGAAGAGGCGCGCCTGGCACTGCGGGATCTGAAATCGATCTATGTAGATACCAACCGCATCGACGAATTTGCCGCCTTAGCGGCTACCCTGCCGGGTGACGTACGGTTTGATGCCAGCGAACAGGATTCACTCACCTATGTAGCCGCCGAAAGGGCCTACGCGCGTGGCCAGGCAGGCGAAGCCAAAAAGAGTTTCCTGCGCTACCTGCAAAGCTATCCCGACGGAGCGTTCGGACTCAATGCCCGCTACTACCTTACCCGCATCGGAAAAGAGCAGAACGATAACGATCTGGTGTTGCAACAGTCCGAAAAACTGCTCGACTATCCCGACAATCCATTCGCCATGGAAGGAATCGTACTCCGCGCGGAGGTACAGTATCAGCGGCAGCAATTTGCCGATGCCCTCACTACCTATAAGCTGATCCGGGAAAAAGCCGACAACCCCGAACGCCGCCTGATGGCACAGACCGGCGTGTTGCGTACGGCCTACCTGACCGATAACGATACAGAGACCATCCACGCGGCTACAGACCTGCTGGCAGACAGCAAACTGAGTCCGGAACTCATCAACGAAGCGACCTACTACCGTGCCAAAGCCTATCTGAATGAACAGGCCATCCAGGCCGCGCAGACAGATCTGCGTCAGCTGGCACAGGATACCCGCCATGTATACGGAGCAGAGGCCCGCTACCTGCTGGCACAACTGCTGTACGACGCGGGCGACTACGCCACCGCCGAAAGCGAACTACTCCGCTACATCGATCAGAGTACACCACACGCCTACTGGCTGGCGCGCGGTTTCATCCTCCTGTCCGATGTGTATGTAGCCCTGGACCGTCGGCTCGATGCCCGGCAATACCTGCTGAGTCTGCAACAAAACTACCAGGCAGACGACAACATCTCCGGAATGATTGAACTCAGATTGAGAAAACTTAATGATTAAAGGACGTATGAAACGCAATCACTATATACTCGCAGGCATACTCTGCACCACATTTCCTCTCTTTACGCAGGCGCAGAACCAGCCTGCCGACAGCACGCTGATCCGCACTGTAGTGGTGGAACAGGAATACAATCCGGATATCATGGACGCTTCCAAAGTGAATGTATTGCCTCCGGTAGAGGAACCGACCGTCAGCCGCAAAGAGGTAGCATACGACGCGACCCTGAACCCCGCTACGGCCCTGCCGTCTGATCCTATCGGGGCATATACGGCACCGGAAGCACAGCAACGATATACTCCCGGTTATGTACGTGCCGGTTACGGCAGCCGGGGCAACCTCGATCTGTTTGCCAACTACCTGTTCCGGCTCTCCGGACGGGATAAGCTGGATGTGAACTTCCGGATGGAAGGGATGAACGGAAAAACAGACGATCTGATCCGGGGTGGAACCTGGTCTTCCTTTTATTACCGCACCCGGGGACAGGCACTTTATCAACATACATTTAACAGCCTGGATCTGAATATCGGTGGCAGTTTCGGACAGAGCAACTTCAACCTGACGCCCCAAAGCCTGGTTCCCAAACAAAAACTCTCTTCGGGCCATGCGCATATAGGGGTGTTGTCTACAGACAACGAGGCTCCCCTGCATTACAAAGCAGAGACCCGTATCTTGTTCTACAACCGGCAACACGACGCATATTCCACAGGGAACAAGGAGACCCTGATCCGCACCAAAGCGGATGTCAGGGGAGAACTTCAGGAAGATCAATTCATCGGAATAGCTGTGGAGATGAACAATCTCTTCTATAGTTACGAACAGACCGATATAGAAGCAGACAACTATACCACTGTGGATCTGAACCCCTATTTTTTATGGAATACAGACACCTGGGACCTGCGATTGGGAGCTCACGCGGATTTTTCCCTGGGCACAGGAACCACATTCAGGGCTTCCCCGGATGTAGAAGCAGGGTATACGTTCTCCGATACCTATCGTGTATACGCAAGTGCTACCGGAGGAAGAAGACTGAACGACTTCCGTACACTCGAAGAGAACTCACCCTACGGCATCATCCGCCAGGGAAAACCGGAAGATACGTATGAGTTGATACATGCCACACTGGGCCTGAAAGGAAGTCCCCTTCCCGGAACCTGGTTCCATATATTCGGAGGATACCGGAACATCAAAAAGGAACTGTACCACTCTTCTGCCCTGTTTTCTACAGGCAACGACGGTGTAGAAGCGATCCTGTATCAAACCGCCAACTCCGACAATCTGCATGGCGGAGCAGAACTGGGATACGCGTACAAGGACCTGTTGTCTCTGTCATTCACCGCTACAGGGTATCACTGGAACAGTAAAGAGGATTTCGCCCTCCTTCTGAAGCCTGTCTTTGCCGGGAAAGCGGAAGCCGGTTTCCGGCCCGTACATCCCCTGTGGATCACCGCGGGGTATGAATATATCCAACGCGAAAAGGTCTCTTCTTACGGAGGAGAGAATGGAAGCCTACCTGCCATTCATGATCTCAGACTATCTGCGACCTACAATTTCTATAAGGGAGTATCTATCTATGCCCATGTAAACAACCTGCTGAACAAGAAGAACCAATACTACATCAACTATCCCGTACAAGGGTTCAACTTCCTGGGAGGACTCAGTTTCCGGTTCTAAACAACGTTCGGAATAGACGAGGGACAATGAAAGAGATTTACGATTTGACGATTTACGATGTACGATTGAAATTACAGAAAGAATATGTTTGTAAATCCCAACGTGTAATATACGGAGTTGTCTCCAAAGTCCCTAAATGGAACGTTCACCCTCGCTACAGCATAGGGTAGCAAGGGTAAATTTGTTCAATCCGGACTTTTGGGACCACCTCCGCGATATATATCCTTTGATGGGAACGCCTCCTGTCTGAGCTACACTGTGGAGGCGCAACTGCAGGGACGCATCAAGTCGCGTCTCTACATAGATGGATGATTCCTTTAGAGTGCTTGTGTTTTCAATCGTACATCGTAAATCAGTAAATCGTAAATCAGTAAATTTCTTCCCATTTTCCATCCAATTGATAAAAAAGTCTTTTTTTTGCAAAAAAGAACAGAAACTCTCTATATTATAAGGTGGGAAAACCTATTTTTTCTACTTTTGCGGGCGAATTTTCGGATGAAAAGGCAACAACATCGTGAGACCGATGTTACTTTTTCATTCTCCATAAACCAAACGTTATGCAAAAGAACCTTGTGATAGTCGAGTCACCGGCAAAAGCAAAAACCATCGAAAAATTCCTCGGAAAGGATTTCAAAGTTCTCTCCAGCTACGGCCACATCCGCGATCTGAAAAAGAAAGAATTCAGCATCGATGTGGAGAACAACTTTGAACCCAAATACGAAATCCCCGCGGAAAAGAAGAAACTGGTATCTGAGCTGAAAACCGAGGCCAAACAGGCCGAAACCGTGTGGCTGGCTTCCGATGAAGACCGGGAGGGGGAAGCTATCTCCTGGCATCTCTATGAAGTACTGGGTCTGAAACCCGAAAACACCCGACGGGTTGTTTTCCATGAGATCACCCAAAACGCCATTCTCAAAGCGATAGAACAACCCCGCTCCATAGACCTCAATCTGGTCAATGCCCAGCAGGCGCGCCGTATCCTGGACCGCATCGTGGGTTTCGAACTCTCTCCCGTGCTCTGGAAGAAGGTCAAGCCTGCCCTCTCCGCCGGACGCGTGCAATCGGTAGCCGTGCGGCTGATCGTGGAACGAGAACGCGAAATACAACACTTCCAAAGCGAAGCAGCCTACCGGGTCACTGCTGTCTTCCTGGTACCCGATGCCGATGGAAAACTGGTAGAGATGAAAGCCGAACTGAGCCGCCGTCTGAAAACCAAAGAAGAAGCGCAGCAATTCCTCGAAAGCTGCAAAGGCGCCGCCTTCACCATTGAAGACATCGTCACACGTCCGGTAAAGAAGAGCCCCGCCGCTCCCTTCACCACCTCTACCCTGCAACAGGAAGCTGCCCGCAAACTGGGATTCACCGTGGCACAGACCATGATGATCGCCCAGAAGCTCTACGAATCGGGACTGATCACCTACATGCGTACCGACTCCGTGAATCTCTCTGAGTTTGCCATCCAGGGCAGCAAAGAGGCCATCACCTCCATGATGGGAGAAAAGTATGTAAAGACCCGTCAGTTCTCCACCAAGACCAAAGGCGCGCAGGAGGCACACGAAGCCATCCGTCCTACTTACATGGACCATCAGAACATAGAGGGCTCTTCCCAGGAGAAAAGACTATACGACCTGATCTGGAAACGCACCATCGCTTCTCAGATGGCAGAAGCGGAACTGGAAAAAACCACCGCTACCATCCGCAGCAGCAGCAACCCGGATACCTTCACTGCCACCGGAGAGGTGATCAAATTCGACGGTTTCCTGCATGTATACCGCGAATCTTTCGACGACGATCACGAACAGGAAGATGAAGGCAACCTGCTGCCTCCTCTGAAAAAAGGACAGCAATTGCAGCACAACGACATTGTAGCTACCGAACGTTTCACGCAACGTCCTCCCCGCTACACCGAGGCCAGCCTCGTGCGTAAACTCGAAGAGTTGGGTATCGGACGACCTTCTACCTACGCGCCCACGATCTCTACCATACAGAACCGCGAATATGTAGAGAAAGGCGACCGCGAAGGAGTGGAGCGTCTGTTCAATGTACTTACCCTGCACAACGAACAGATCGACGATCAGACACGTACCGAAACCGTAGGAGCAGAAAAATCCAAACTTTTCCCGACCGACATAGGTACTGTTGTGAACGACTTCCTGATTGAATATTTCCCTGAGATCATGGACTATAACTTCACGGCAACCGTGGAAAAAGAGTTCGACGAGATCGCCGAAGGAGACAAACAATGGACACAGCTCATGCGGCAGTTCTACACACAGTTCCATCCCTCCGTAGAATCTACCCTCGCTACCAAGACCGAGCGTAAGGTAGGCGAACGGGTGCTGGGCGATGATCCGGTATCAGGTAAACCGGTTTCGGTGAAGATCGGACGGTTCGGACCCGTGGTACAGATCGGACGTGCTGAGGACGAAGAAAAACCCCGCTTCGCACAGATGAAGAAGGGAATGTCTATGGAGACCCTCACCCTGGAAGAGGCACTCGAACTGTTCAAACTGCCACGTACCCTCGGAGAGTATGAAGAAAAGAACGTATCCGTAGGAGCGGGAAAATTCGGGCCTTGCATCTCACACAACTCCAAATACGTATCTCTGCCCAAGACATACGACCCGATGACTGTGACGCTGGAAGAGGCGATCGAACTGATCCGGGCCAAGCGGGAGACCGAAGCGAAGAAACACATCAAATCCTTTGCCGAAGAGCCCGAACTGGAGATCCTCAACGGTCGCTACGGCCCCTACATTGCCTACAAGGGCAGCAACTACAAGATCCCCAAAGACGTAGTACCCCAGGACCTCAACCTGCCCACCTGTCTGGAGATCGTCAAGTTGCAAAGCGAAAAAGCCGCGTCTCCCAAACGCAGGTTCGCTGCTAAGAAGAAAAAATAACCAGTAAAGCCTGTATTCCCTCTCTCCGGGGAGGGGATGGATACTAAAAAAGTTCTGTCGGAAAACCAATGCGGATCCGACAGAACTTTTAATATGATATAGGTCGAGTACCTAAAAAGGAGGCTGTATCTATGCACATCCTTCCGGAAAAGGCTTATTTACGACCTTCCGGAAAACCCTTATTCCTCCGTAGCACTCAGGTTAAAAGTAAACGTGAAAACACCTGGTATAAGTTCTACAAAGGCAAAGACAGGATCATCCGGATGAAGCAGAAGGTACTCATAGACACTATCATTGATCTCCACCGTCCAATTATCAAAACCCTCGTTAAGATAAAACGTGAAAAAACCTCCTTCAATACCCTGACTACTCATATCTATTTTATAACTGACATAGACATCCTCCTCTATGCCGGCAAGTTCCACGATCTGCGCAAGTCCTCCAGTGCCATACAGTTCATAACTAAATTCAGCAATAGCAACAGGTGCGCCTGACGTTGTAAAACTTACGTTAAGAGGCACATTCAGGGGTTCATCGGTATTGACGGTAAACGAAGTCGTTATACTTACAAATTCCGGTATAATATCCAGGCTTATATCAACCGAGGTAAAAAGGCTGTCAAAACGAAGAGTAGCATACGTAATCATATCCATATTTACAGTCCATTCCTGGACATCTATACCTGGTATAGTCATCGTTACTTTACCATCTTCAATGCCCTGGTCCGTCAGATCAAATTCCACAACACCCGGCGCGACAAAATAAATTTGATATATATCCAGCGCATTTACCAGAATATCCATCAGATCTCCTTCCACCGCGTCTGCCCATGTATACTCAGTCCCGGGTTCCGCATCATAGGTGATGGCAGGAAATACCACATCCACCACTGCACGGGTGACCGGAACCGGCTGATCGACAACAGAAACTACTTCCTGAGAACAGGAAACCATACACCCTGTGCTTAACAAGCACACACAGGCAAAAAATAAATTCTTCATACTCACAAATGGATTAAATGAATACCGATACAAGAGGCATGGGAAGAAGTTAAAGAACTTACTTTCATTTTACTCTTTATCTCGCATACAAAAATAAGTTATTGCTTCAAAAGTAACTTTTTAATTAGATATATTCAAATATATGAACACAATAAAATAAATAAATTAAAAAATTTAACTTATATATTGTGAAATATGAAACTTAATCATTATCCTGAATACACAGTATAACAAATAAATAATCAATCTATCAGCCAGTATGCACTTAAAAATTTGAATAATAAAATTACTAAAACAACAATAATAAGAAAATATGTATAATAATTTTTATTATACATACTGTCTTTGTATATGCAGTAGTTCATGTAGAAAAAACAGTTTCAGCATCCGATTATTTCCCACCTTATCACACAGACCCGTCACTAAAGCAGACGAACAGGACTTGATCGGACAACTCCATGAAAGTGAGAAGTATCTGCCCCGGCTGGCCTGACTACACCTCTCCCATATGGTACGCCGCTAACTTATTAACAATCTGTTGAAAACTTGATCGTAACATTTTCATATAAAAAAGTGGGGAATTGTGGAGAAATGTGTATTTTTACAGGCACTTAGTATAATAAGGTAGAAATGATACGTTTTTTGGGCAATATCGAGGCCAAAGCCGACATAAAGGGAAGAATATTCATTCCCGTTCAGTTCCGGAAACAGCTCCAGGCTGCTTCCGAAGAGAGGCTTATCCTGCGCAAAGATGTATTTCAGGACTGCCTGGTTCTTTATCCGGAAAGTATCTGGAACGAAGAACTGAACGAACTGCGCAGCCGTCTCAATAAGTGGAACGCTTCGCACCAGCTTATTTTCCGTCAATTCGTCAGCGACGTAGAGATCCTCTCTCCCGACAGCAACGGGCGCATACTGATCCCGAAACGCTACCTCCAGATCACGGGTATCCGGAGTGAAGTACGGTTTATCGGTATCGACAACAAGATCGAGATATGGGCCCGGGAAAAGACCGAACATCCTTTCCTGTCTGCCGAAGCATTCGGCACAGCACTGGAGGAGATCATGAAGTTACCGGGCGAAGAAAGAACGGAGATATAAGTCCGTATCAGAAAAGGGAATTACAACAAATAAGCAACAACAGATGCACACGGAACCAACCTATCACGTGCCGGTATTGCTTCGGGAAAGTGTGGAGGGAATGAACATACAGCCCGGGGGGACCTATGTGGACGTTACCTTTGGCGGAGGGGGCCACTCGCGTGAAATACTTTCCCGGTTAGGAAAAGAGGGTCGGTTAGTGGGATTCGATCAGGACGAAGACGCGGAACAGAACATCGTGGAGGACGCGCGTTTCATTTTTGCGCGTAGCAACTTCCGCTATCTCTATAACTTCCTCCGTTACCACGACATCCCGCAGATAGACGGTCTGCTGGCCGATCTGGGAGTATCTTCGCACCATTTCGACGACAGCGGCCGCGGCTTCTCTTTCCGGTTCGACGGAGACCTCGATATGCGTATGAACCAGAAAGGTCGCCTTACGGCGGCCGACGTGGTAAATACCTACCAGGAAGAACGCCTGGCCCATCTTTTCTACCTCTACGGAGAGTTGAAAAACAGCCGCAGACTGGCATCCGTACTGGTGAAAGCCCGCCAACAGGAAAAGATCCGGACCATCGGACAATTCCTGGAGGTCGTGAAACCACTCTTCGGACGGGAGCGGGAGAAAAAAGAACTGGCCCGTGTATTCCAGGCGCTACGCATGGAGGTGAACCAGGAAATGGAAGCGCTGAAAGAGATGCTGCTCGCAGCCACAGAGGCACTGCGGCCCGGCGGACGGCTGGTAGTGATCACGTATCACTCGCTGGAAGACCGTATGGTCAAGAACCTGATGAAGACCGGGAATGTAGAAGGGAAAATGGAACAGGATTTCTTCGGGAACCGACAGACTCCCTATAAGCTGGTCCACAACAAAGTGATCGTACCAACCGGAGAAGAACAGGAACGCAATCCCCGTTCACGCAGTGCGAAACTGAGAATCGCGGAAAAACGATAAGTCGAATATACAAAGAGAATGTCTGACCATGGAAGAGGAAAAAGTAACCATACAGCCCCGGGAGGAGAAGAAAAAGAACCGTACCTCTGTCAAAAGCATTCTGGGAGGTGACATCCTGGGAAGTGATTTTTTCGGTCGTCAGGTGAAGCTGCTGATCCTGATCATTCTGCTTACGATCGTCTATATCCACAACCGATATGCCAGCCAGAGACAATTGCTGGAGATAGATCAGTTGAAACAGGAACTGGTAGATATCAAATACGATGCCCTGACACGGAATTCGGAGCTGATGGAGAAGAGCCGGCAATCGCGCATAGAAGAATACATCTCCGCGAAAGAAACGGATCTGCAAACCTCCACGCATCCGCCCTACCTGATCCGGAAATGACCAAACAGAACTCCCGGCCTTTACAAAGGGGACTCTTTTGAAAAGACCGGAAACTCATTCAGAAATTGAAAGACTTGTGGCTGTAAACAAGAAAAACATAATGACCCGCTATTTCTTTGTCATCCTGCTGTTCGGACTGACAGGAATAGCTGTTGTGGTCAAAGCGGCAGTCATCATGTTTGCCGAAAGAGACTATTGGCACGAAGTGGCCGACCGCTTTGTCAAAGAGAACGTAGCCGTACCGCCTACCCGGGGGAATATCCTCTCCGCGGATGGCAAGCTCATGGCAAGTTCACTGCCGGAATACCGTATTTACATGGACTTCCTGGCCGGTGGAGAAAAAAAGGATACGATGCTGATGAATCATCTCGATGAGATCTGCGAAGGGCTGCACCGTATCTTTCCCGACCAGAGTGCCGCCTCTTTCAAAGCCCATCTGCTCAAAGGTCGCAAACAAGGCAGCCGCAACTACCTGATCTATCCGAAGCGCATCTCCTACATCCAATACAAAGAGGCCAAAAAGCTACCGGTATTCAGTATGAACCGGTTTGCCGGAGGCTTCCATGAACTGGCCTATAACCAACGGAAGAAACCCTTCGGTTCGCTGGCGACACGCACACTCGGAGATGTGTATCCCGACGCTTCACAAGGAGCAAAGAACGGCATCGAACTGGCATTTGACAGTCTGCTGAAAGGAAAAGACGGGATCACCCGCCGTCAGAAAGTGAAGAACAGATACCTCAATCTGGTAGAGATCCCTCCGGTAGACGGGTACGATGTGATCTCTACCATTGATGTAGATATACAGGATATCTGCGAGAAAGCCCTGATCGACAAACTCCAGGAGATCAATGGCACAGTAGGGGTAGTAGTACTGATGGAGGTAGCCACGGGCGAAGTGAAAGCCATCGTCAACATGACTAAAGGAAGCGACGGTAAATATTACGAAATACGCAACAACGCGATCAGCGATATGCAGGAACCGGGATCTACGTTCAAAACCGCCTCTATCATGGTGGCACTGGAAGACGGCAAGATCACACCCAGCGATGTGGTGGATACGGGCAACGGAGTGATGAATATGTACGGCCGGCAGATGCGCGACCACAACTGGCGGCGCGGAGGGTATCAGCAATTAGATGTCACCCAGATACTGATGGTCTCTTCCAACATCGGAGTCTCTTACCTGATCGACAAACATTACAGCGACGATCCGCAGAAATTTGTAGACGGACTGAAACGCATGAGCCTCGATCAGCCCCTTAACCTTCAGATAGCCGGTGAAGGAAAACCCAACATCCGGGGGCCGCAGGAACGCTACTTTGCCAAGACCACCCTGCCCTGGATGAGTATCGGGTATGAAACCCAGATACCTCCGATGAATACCCTGGCGTTTTACAATGCCATTGCCAACAACGGCATCATGGTGAAGCCCAAATTTGTCAAAGGGATCGCGCGTGACGGAGAGATGATCGAAACGTATCCCACAGAGATTATCAACCCCGCGATCTGCTCGCAGCGGACGCTGGACCAGATCCGGGAGATCTTACAGAAAGTAGTCAGCGAGGGACTGGCCAGACCGGCAGGTTCGAAACAGTTCAGTGTTTCGGGAAAAACAGGCACCGCGCAGATCTCACAGGGAGCAGCCGGTTACAAGAACGGAACGGTCAACTATCTGGTCAGTTTCTGTGGCTATTTCCCTTCCGAAGCTCCGAAATATACCTGTATCGTGGCCATTCAGAAACCGGGGCTACCGGCTTCCGGAGGACTGATGGCAGGGAGTGTATTTGGCCGGATCGCCGAAAGAGTATACGCCAAAGACCTGCGGCTGGACATCCGCAACGCCATCGACAGCACTTCTGTCGTGATCCCGGATGTGAAGCCCGGTCAGCTGGTGGAAGCTAAGCAGGTGCTGGAAGCACTAAAGATCCGGACACAGGCTCCTTTCCGCGCCAGAAAAGGAGAAGAAATCTGGGGCATTGCTCATCCCGGCGCGGAACAGATCAGACTGGAAGACCGGGAGATCACGAACGACCAGGTACCCAGTGTCATCGGTATGGGAGCCAAAGACGCGGTCTATCTGCTGGAAAGCAAAGGTCTGAAAGTCTCTCTCTCGGGAGTGGGAAAAGTGAGAAGACAATCCATCGCACAGGGAACGCCCGTCCGGAAAGGACAGACGATCTCCATCCAGTTGCAATAAACCGGGGATAACCCGTGAACGTATAAACCAGAAAGGTATGAAAGTAGAAGAATTGATCCAGGGAATACAGACAGAAGAGCAGATCGGCTCTCTGGGAAAAGAAATAACAGATATACATACCGATTCACGCCGGATCGGTCCGGGCCACCTTTTCATAGCCGTCAAAGGCACCCAGACCGACGGACATAGTTATATAGACTCTGCCATCGGAAAAGGAGCTACTGCCATCGTGTGTCAGGAATTGCCGGCGGAGCTGAAAGAAGAGATCACGTACATCCGTGTGGCCGACAGCGAAGAGGTGGTAGGGAAAATCGCCACACGCTTTTTCGGAGATCCCACATCCAGGATCGAATTGGTAGGAGTGACCGGAACCAACGGCAAAACTACTGTTGCCACCCTGCTCTACGATACATTCCGCTACTTTGGCTACAAGACCGGATTGCTCTCTACCGTATGCAATTACATAGACGGGAAAGCCCTCCCGACCGAGCATACGACTCCCGACCCGGTAACCCTCAACCGCCTGCTCGGACAGATGGCCGATGAAGGCTGCAAATACGTATTCATGGAGGTGAGTTCACACGCCGTAGCGCAAAGACGGATCAGCGGGCTGCGGTTCGCGGGAGGTATCTTCACCAATCTGACGCGGGATCATTTAGATTATCACCAGACGGTGGAGAACTACCTGAAAGCCAAAAAGAAGTTTTTCGACGATCTGCCTGAAAGCGCGTTCAGCCTGACCAACGCCGACGATAAGAACGGCCTGGTGATGACACAGAATACCCGGTCGCGGGTATATACCTATTCTCTCCGCAGCCTGGCCGACTTCAAAGGTCGTATCCTGGAAGCCCACTTCGAAGGAATGATCCTGGAATTCAACCGCAGGGAGGTAGCCGTACCCTTCATCGGCAAATTCAATGCCTATAACCTTCTCGCCGTGTTCGGAGCCGCTGTACTGTCAGGTAAGAAAGAGGAGGATGTACTGGTGGCCCTCAGCACCCTGCGCCCGGTAGCCGGACGGTTCGACGCGTTGCGCTCACCTGCCGGCTATACGGCCATTGTGGACTACGCACACACACCGGATGCCCTGATCAATGTGCTCAACGCCATACACGGCGTGCTCGGAGGAAAAAGGAAAGTGATCACCGTGGTAGGTGCCGGAGGCAACCGCGACAAAGGCAAACGCCCCATCATGGCAAAAGAGGCAGCCAAAGCCAGTGACCGGGTGATCATCACTTCCGACAATCCACGCTTCGAAGAGCCACAGGATATTATCCGGGATATGCTGGCCGGACTGGATGCGGCAGACAGCAGTAAGACCCTGAGTATTGCCGACCGTAAAGAGGCCATCCGCACCGCGTGTATGCTGGCACAGCCCGGAGATGTCATCCTGGTAGCCGGAAAAGGACACGAGAACTATCAGGAGATCCAAGGAGTAAAACATCACTTCGATGACAAAGAGGTGCTCAGAGAGATTTTTACGACTCTCGCTCCGAACAAATAACCCCCTGCATAGATTAAGTTATATAGATCGCAGTATGTAGTTGAAAGCATATGAATAAAGGTATATAAATGAAAACAGATAAACAGGTATGGATACCAAAATCGTAAATCGTAAATCGTAAAATCGTAAATCACATCATGTTATATTATCTCTTCCAATGGCTACATGAATACAACGTTCCGGGTGCCGGAGTATTCTCTTATACCTCTTTCCGGGCACTGATGGCTATCATCCTCGCCCTTCTTATCTCCAGCATTTTCGGAGAAAAGTTCATTGCCCTGCTCAAACGCAAGCAGATCACGGAGGTGCAGCGGGATGCCGCGATCGACCCGTTCGGGGTCAACAAGATAGGAGTACCCAGCATGGGCGGCGTCATTATCATCGTAGCGATTCTGGTTCCCTGCCTGCTGATCGGCAGATTAGATAATATATATATGGTACTGATGTCGGTCACTACCGTCTGGCTGGGTATGCTCGGATTCTTAGACGACTACATCAAGATATTCCGGAAAAACAAAGACGGCCTGAAAGGCAGATACAAGATACTGGGACAAACGATTCTCGGATTGTTCGTCGGACTGGTCCTTTACCTGAGCCCGCAGGTGGTGATCCGGGAGAATATCGAAATACAGACTTCCGGCGATGAGGTGGAAGTGATCCACAGGAATCAGGACATCAAATCGACCAAAACCACCATTCCTTTCCTGAAAAACAACAACCTCGATTATGCCGACTTTGTATGGTTCCTGGGCGACAAAGCACAGATTGCCGGATGGATCGTTTTCGTGATCGTAACGATCTTTGTAGTGACGGCTGTGTCCAACGGCGCCAACCTCAACGACGGGATGGACGGTATGACAGCCGGGAACTCAGCCATCATCGGGGTCACACTCGGCATACTGGCCTATGTATCCAGTCACATTGAATTCGCGCGCTACCTCAACATCATGTACATCCCCGGTACGGAAGAACTGGTGATCTTCATCTGTGCCTTCATCGGAGCCATGATCGGTTTTCTGTGGTACAACGCCTATCCCGCCCAGGTATTTATGGGCGATACCGGCAGTCTGACCATCGGAGGGATCATTGCCGTATACACCATCATCATCCATAAAGAACTGCTGATCCCTATCCTGTGCGGAATCTTCCTGATAGAGAGCGTATCCGTTATCCTACAGACCCAGTATTTCAAAATAGGAAAAAAGAAAGGAGTGAAACAGCGGGTATTCAAACGAGCCCCCTTCCACGACCATTTCCGCACCACAGCCTCACAACTCGACACGACATGCCGCTACCTCCTGACCCGACCCGACAGTGTATTCCACGAAGCCAAACTCACTGTCCGTTTCTGGATCGCGTCCATTGTACTGGCGGCAATTACTATAATTACACTAAAGATCAGATAACATGGCAGAAAGGATCGTTGTCTTAGGAGCCGGCGAAAGTGGAGCAGGTGCTGCCGTACTTGCCCAGGTAAAAGGGTTCGATACCTTCGTATCGGATATGTCGGGCATTAAAGACAGATACAAACAACAACTCGATCAATATGGGATCGCCTGGGAAGAGGGCAGGCATACGGAAGCACTGATCCTCAACGCGACGGAAGTGATCAAAAGTCCCGGTATCCCCAACGAAGCCCCGATCATCCGCAAGCTGGAAGCACAGGGCACCCCCATCATCTCCGAAATTGAGTTCGCCGGACGCTATACCCACGCGAAGATGATCTGTGTCACCGGATCCAACGGAAAGACCACCACCACGTCGCTGATCTATCACATATTCAAAAGTGCCGGATTGAATGTAGGACTGGCAGGAAATATCGGCAAAAGCCTCGCTTTGCAGGTAGCGGAAGAGGATTACGATTATTATGTGATAGAACTGAGTTCGTTCCAGTTAGACAATATGTATAATTTCCGCGCCAACATCGCGGTATTGATGAACATCACCCCGGACCACCTGGACCGTTACGATCATTGCATGCAGAATTACATCGATGCCAAGTTCCGCATCACACGCAACCAGACCGATGAAGACGCGTTCATCTTCTGGAACGATGATCCCATCATCACGGAACAGCTCGATCGCCACGGCATCCACGCGCACCTCTATCCCTTCTCCGCCGTGAAGAAAGAAGGGGCCATCGCCTATGTAGAAGACCAAGAGGTGGTGATCACCCAACCCACCGACTTCAACATGGAGCAGGAAAAACTGGCCCTTACCGGAACACACAACCTCTACAATTCCCTGGCAGCAGGTATCTCTGCCAACCTGGCCGGTATCCGGAAAGAGTCGATCCGCAAAGCACTGTCCGACTTCAAAGGAGTAGAGCATCGCCTGGAGAAGGTAGCCCGCGTACGGGGCATTGATTTCATCAACGATTCCAAAGCGACCAATGTCAACTCCTGCTGGTATGCCCTGCAAAGCATGAATACCCCAACGGTACTCATTCTGGGCGGGAAAGACAAAGGGAACGACTATACCGAGATAGCCGGCCTGGTACGTGAAAAATGTTCCGGACTGGTCTACCTGGGCGCGGACAACAGCAAGCTGCACGCGTTTTTCGACCCGATGGGGCTGCCGGTAGCCGATGTACATCACATGAAAGACGCCGTAGAGGCAGCTTACCGGATGGCTCAGAAAGGGGAAACCGTACTACTCAGCCCCTGTTGTGCCTCCTTCGATCTATTTGAGAGTTACGAAGACCGGGGCAGGCAATTCAAGAAATACGTAAAGGAGTTATAGGATGGATCTACTGAAGAACATATTCAAAGGCGATAAGATCATCTGGATCCTCTTCATGGGGCTCTGCCTGATCTCTATTATCGAAGTGTTCAGCGCGGCCAGCACACTTACCTACAAGACAGGAGATCACTGGGGGCCGATTACGCAGCACACGATATTCCTGGCCATCGGCGTACTGATCGTGGTGCTGATGCACCACATTCCCTACAAATGGTTCCAGGTATTCCCTCTGTTCTTACTACCCATCTCGGCAGTGATGCTGGTCTTTGTCACCGCTATGGGGATCATCACCGGCGACCGCGTCAACGGAGCCGCCCGCTGGATGTCATTCATGGGGTTCCAGTTCCAGCCGTCGGAACTGGCCAAGATGGCCGTGATCATCGCTACCGCTTTTATCCTGTCCAAGAAACAGGACGAAGCGGGCGCGCAGCCCCAGGCGTTCAAATTTATCCTCCTCATTACCAGCGGTATCTGTGTGCTCATAGCACCTGAGAACCTCTCTACCGCCATGCTGCTCTTCGCGGTGGTCATACTGATGATGTTCATCGGCAGGGTAGCCATGAAGCAAATGGCCAAACTGTTCGGCGCGCTGGTCCTGATCGGGGGGCTGACCGTTGCCGTGATCCTGATCGTTCCCCAGGATACCGAACTGCCCCTGCTGCACCGTCTGGCAACCTGGAAAAGCCGTATCATCCATTTCGCGGATAAAGAAGAGATACCTGCCGCCCGGTTTGACATAGACAAGAACGGTCAGGTAGCACACGCCCGTATCGCGATCGCTACCAGTCACCTCGCCGGAAAAGGACCGGGAAACTCGGTACAACGGGATTTTCTCAGCCAGGCCTTCTCCGATTTTATCTTTGCCATTATCATAGAAGAACTCGGACTCATCTTCGGATGCATTCCGATGGTCTTTATCTATATATGTATACTGATCCGGGCAGGCAGGATCGCGCAGAAATGCGAACGAACCTTCCCCGCCTTCTTAGTGATGGGTATTGCCCTGATGCTCGTATCACAGGCCATTCTCAACATGATGGTAGCCGTGGGACTCTTTCCCGTCACCGGGCAACCGTTGCCCTTAGTCAGTAAAGGAGGTACCAGTACGTTCATCAATTGTGCCTACATCGGCATGATACTGAGCGTAAGCCGGTATACACAGAAACTGGAAGAGAACCGCAGGCAGCAGGAACTGTTACAGGCTGCGCAGCAGGCCCTTGTCCCCACCGAAGTGACGGAGACCGCGGAAGCCGCCGAACCCACAGCTCCTATCCTCAACAGCGACGCGGAGTTTGTAAATGAAGAGAGATAAACAGCCCTATAGACCAAACCTAAAAATCAGAAAGAAATGGCACTCAGGATTATCATAAGTGGAGGAGGAACGGGAGGACATATTTTCCCGGCAATCTCTATTGCCAATGCTATACGTGAATTGGAACCCGATACAGATATTTTGTTCGTGGGTGCCGAAGGAAGAATGGAAATGCAGCGTGTCCCGGACGCGGGATACCGCATCATCGGGCTGCCGGTGGCAGGGTTCGACCGGAAAAAACTCTGGAAGAACTTCGGTGTATTGTGGAAACTGCTGGTGAGCCAGTTCAGAGCCCGGAAGATCATCCGTGACTTCCGTCCGCAGGCGGCAGTGGGCGTAGGCGGCTATGCCAGCGGCCCGACCCTGAAAACAGCAGCTTCCATGGGCATACCGACCCTCATACAGGAACAGAACTCCTACGCAGGAGTAACCAATAAGCTCCTGGCCCGCAAAGCCCGGAAGATATGCGTCGCTTACGAAGGGATGGAGCGGTTCTTCCCGGCAGACAAGATCCTCCTTACCGGAAATCCGGTGCGGCAGGAGTTGCTCCACACGACTGTGGGCCGGGCAGAGGCAATCCGTTCGTTCGGACTGGATGCTGACAAAAAAGTGATACTGATCCTGGGGGGCAGCCTCGGAGCACGCACCATCAACGATACCTTTGCAAGTCAGTTGGCACTGATCGCCACTTCGGACATACAATTTATCTGGCAGACCGGGAAGATCTACTATCCGGACATCCGGGAGACGGTACGAAACCGGGAAGAGCAAGAAGGCAAGATCAGCAACCTGTATGTTTCCGACTTTATCAAAGACATGGCTCAGGCATACGCGGCTGCCGACCTGGTGATCTCCCGCGCAGGCGCGGGGTCCATCTCGGAATTCTGTCTGCTGCACAAAGCGGTGATCTTAGTGCCCTCGCCCAATGTAGCGGAAGACCACCAGACAAAAAATGCCATGGCACTGGTACATAAGGAGGCAGCCATCTGCGTGAAGGATGCCGAGGCCAGGGACAGCTTGCTGGAAACGGCTCTCGCGACCATTCGTGACGATAAGAAGCTGGAAAGCCTGCGCCGCCACATCGCCACACTGGCACTTCCCGACTCCGCGCGCGTCATCGCACAGGAAGTGATCGCGCTGGCTAAGGAGCAGGAGAATAAATAAGAAACAAAGAAGAATGACACTACCATGCAAATAGACCAGATCAGATCCGTTTACTTGATCGGTGCCGGAGGCATCGGGATGAGTGCCCTTATACGCTATTTTCTCTCGCTGGGAAAAAGAGTAGGTGGGTATGACCTCACCCCCAGCGAACTCACCGAAGCACTCATCACCGAAGGGGCGGAGATCCATTACACCGACGATCCGGCACAGATCCCGGCTGTCTATACAGAGAAAGCCAGCACCCTGATCGTGTTCACTCCGGCAGTACCCCCGGAACACCGCGAACTCACCTGGTTCCGGGAACAGGGGTTCACGATCCGGAAACGCTCGCAGGTACTGGGACTGATCACTCAATCCGGCAAAGGATTGTGTGTGGCAGGCACACACGGAAAGACCACCACCTCTACCATGCTGGCACACCTGCTCTATCAATCGCATGTGAAGTGCAACGCCTTCCTGGGAGGGATCTCTAAAAATTACGGGACCAACTTGTTGCTGGATCCCGGCAACCCTTACGTGGTCATTGAAGCCGATGAGTTCGACAGGTCTTTCCATTGGCTCTCCCCTTATATGTCTGTGATCACATCGACCGATCCCGATCACCTGGATATCTACGGCACGGAAGAGGCCTATCTGGAAAGTTTTGCCCGCTATACCTCGCTCATTCAGCCGGGTGGGGTACTGCTGGCCCGCAAAGGCATCTCGCTCGAACCCCGTTTGCAGCCGGGAGTCCGCCTGTACAGCTATTCCCGCGACGAGGGAGATTTCCACGCGGAGAACATCCGCATCGGAGGCGGTACCATCCGCGTCGACTTCGTGGGTCCCGGGGTCCGTATCCACGACATCGAACTGGGCGTACCGGTCAGTATCAACATTGAGAACGGTGTGGCCGCTATGGCTGTGGCCTGGCTCAACGGGGTCACACCCGAAGAGATCCGCGCGGGGATGGCCTCCTTCCGGGGAGTAGACCGACGGTTCGACTTCAAAATAAAGAACGACCGGGTGGTCTATCTGAGCGACTACGCCCACCACCCTTCCGAGATCTATCAGAGCATCGCCTCTGTGCGCGAACTGTACGCGGGAAAGAAGATCACTGCTGTGTTCCAGCCTCACCTCTACAGCCGTACACAGGATTTCTACAAAGAATTCGCGGACAGTCTTTCACTGGCCGATGAGGTGATACTCACCGATATCTATCCGGCACGGGAATTGCCTGTACCGGGAGTGACCAGTCAGTTGATCCTGGATCATATCTCCGCGGACATACCCGGAAGCCTGTGCCGCAAAGAAGAGATCGTTACACATTTAACAGATAAAACCATCGAAGTGCTGATCACGCTCGGAGCAGGTGACATAGAGAACTACTCCGCGGCCATCAGCCAGATGCTTGAAAACCGCTAACGTCATGATCCGAAGAATTTTCCTTTTGTCCGTCATGCTCCTGCTCGCCGCCTACCTGCTCCTGGCGATGACCACCCTCAACGGTAAACCTTCCGATCAGGTATGCCGCGATCTGGAGCTTATACTGAAAGACACACTGCACGCCGGTTTCATCACCAAAAACGAGGTAGCCGATATGCTGCAAAAGAAAGATATTTACCCGGTAGGAAGCAAAATGGAAGAGATACGTACCGGCATACTGGAAGAGGAACTATCGGATCATCCGCTGATAGACCAGGTAGAGTGTTACAAGACCCCCAGCGGCAAGATAGCAGTAGAGGTTACCCAGCGTATACCCATTATCCGGATCATGAGCCGCAACGGAGAAAATTACTACATCGATAACAAAGGAGCAGTGATGCCTCCCGACACCAAATGCGTCGCTCACCTGGCTGTAGCCACGGGAAGTATAGAAAAGTCCTTTGCAATGAAGGATTTATATAACTTTGGTGTATTTTTGCAGAAGAATAAGTTCTGGAACGCGCAGATCGAACAGATACATATAGGCTCCGGCGGAGAAGTAGAACTGGTGCCACGGGTAGGTGATCACATCATCTTCCTGGGAAGTATGGATCGGTACGATAAGAAGCTGGCCCGCCTGAAGACCTTTTACGAGAAAGGGCTCAACCAGGTAGGATGGAACAAATATTCACGCATCAGTTTAGAGTTTGACAACCAGATCATCTGCACCCACAAAGAGGATGCCAGATAACAGGAGGTACGCTCTGCTGGTCTACGATTTACCAGGGGAAACAGAAAGGACGTTTTATTCGCAGAAAATTTGAACAGGTTCTAACATCAAAAGGGAAAAAGGAGAATAAATATATGGGAACAACAGAATTTATCGCCGCTATCGAGCTGGGTTCTTCCAGGATATCCGGAATAGCCGGCAGAAAAAACAGCGACGGCAGTATGCAGATCCTCGCCTATGCCAGTGAGGATTCATCCTCGTTCATCCGGAAAGGGGTGATCTATAACTTAGACAAGACAGCACAAAGTCTCACTTCCATTATCAACAAACTGGAAGGAACTTTGTATCAATCCATAGCCAAAGTATACGTAGGCATCGGAGGGCAATCGTTGCGGACGGTGAAAAATGTAGTTTCCCGCGACCTCGATACCGAGATGATCATCTCACAGGAACTGGTAGACTCGATCTGCGATGAGAACTTAGAGATCCCGCTGGTAGATATGGATATTTTAGATGTGGCTCCGCAGGAATACAAGATCGGCAACAACCTGCAGATAGATCCGGTGGGAGTGGCGGCCAGCCACATCGAAGGGCGCTACCTCAATATCGTAGCGCGGGCTTCGCTCAAGAAGAACCTCGAACGTTGTTTTGAACAGGCTAAGATAGAGATCGCTGATATATGTATCTCTCCGCTGGTTACCGCTAACGCCGTACTCACCGAAAGTGAGAAACGTTCGGGATGCGCGCTCATCGATTTGGGTGCCGATACCACCACCGTATCGGTCTACAAGAACAACCTGCTCCGCTTCCTGAGCGTGATCCCGCTGGGGGGAAACAGCATCACCAATGACATTACCTCCCTGCAGATGGAAGAAGAAGAGGCTGAAAAACTGAAAAAGGAATACGGAGACGTCGAGTACGACGAAGAAGGAGAGGAACCGGCAACCTGCTCCATAGATGATACGGGACGCAGCGTGGAGCTCCGTACCCTGAACAACATCATCGAAGCCCGGGCCGAGGAGATCATCGCCAACGTATGGAACCAGCTCCAGCTCTCGGACTATGACGATAAACTGCTCTCAGGCATCGTCCTTACCGGTGGGGCCTCCAACCTCAAGCACCTCGACGATGCCCTGCGCAAGCGCAGCAAGATCGACAAGATACGTGTCGCGCGCTTCATCCGTCAGACCGTACACGACTTCGAAAAAGACATCCGGAAAGACGGTACACAGAACACGCTGTTCGGCATCCTTTTTGCCGGGAACGACAATTGCTGCCAGCTGGAACCGGTAGCGGCGACCCATAGCGATCCGGCCACAGACCTGTTTGCGCAGGATATTGACCTGCAGCAACAGGAAGAAGAGGCAAAGCGCAAAAAGGAAGAGGAGGAAAAACGGCGCAGGGAAGAACTCCGCCAACGCAAACTCGAAGAGAAAAAACGCAAGGAAGAGGAGAAGAAGAACAAACCCAACTGGTTCAAATCGACTTTCGACAAACTCTCCAATGAGATCTTCTCCGACGAGGATATGAAATAACTTTCCGGCAGCATCCGGAGCAACAACAAATGATAACTTCTTAACAGAAAGATACAGCTATGGCAGACGAGATAGTACAATTCGATTTTCCGACCGATACCCCGAAGATCATCAAAGTGATCGGCGTGGGCGGCGGTGGCGGTAATGCCGTGAACCACATGTACCGCGAAGGTATCCATGACGTGACATTTGTCCTCTGCAATACAGACAACCAGGCTCTGCTGGAGTCGCCCGTACCGGTGAAGCTCCAGCTGGGACGTTCCATCACGCAGGGACTGGGCGCCGGGAACCGTCCGGAACGGGCCCGTGAAGCGGCCGAAGAGAGCATTGAGGATATTCGCGCCCTGCTCAACGACGACACCAAGATGGTATTTATCACTGCCGGTATGGGAGGGGGTACCGGTACGGGAGCTGCCCCGGTGATTGCCCGCATTGCCAAAGAGATGGATATTCTGACCGTAGGTATAGTCACCATCCCCTTTATCTTCGAAGGAGAGAAAAAGATTATACAGGCTCTGGATGGGGTAGAGCGTATCGCGCAACACGTAGATGCCTTGCTGGTCATCAACAACGAACGCCTGCGCGAGATCTACTCCGACCTCACCTTTATGAATGCCTTCGGTAAGGCCGACGACACGCTTTCGATCGCTGCCAAAAGTATAGCCGAGATCATCACCATGCGCGGAACCGTGAACCTCGACTTCGCCGATGTAAAGACCATCCTCAAAGACGGCGGAGTAGCCATCATGAGTACAGGTTTCGGAGAAGGAGAAAACCGCGTCACCAAAGCCATTGATGACGCGCTGCACTCGCCTCTGCTCAACAACAACGACATTTTCAATGCCAAGAAGGTGATGCTCAACGTCTCTTTCTGCCACAATTCCGAACTGATGATGGAAGAGATGAACGAGATACACGAGTTCATGAGCAAATTCCGCGACGGGGTGGAGGTAATCTGGGGAGTAGCCATGGACAACGCGCTGGAGAAGAAAGTAAAGATCACCGTACTGGCCACCGGGTTCGGCATGGAAGACGTTCCGGGTATGGACTCTGTGCTGGAGAAACGCAGTCAGGAAGAGGAAGAACGCCAGCTCCAGATCGAAGAGGAAAAAGAAAAGAACAAAGAGCGTATCCGCAAAGCATACGGCGAAAGCGCCAGTACCATTGGCAGTAAGAACATCCGCAAACGCCGGCACATCTACCTCTTCAGCATGGAAGATCTGGACAATGACGACATCATCGCCATGGTAGACAACTCGCCCACTTACCTGCGCGACAAAGTGACGCTGGGCAAGATCAAAGCCAAAGCCGCGTTGGACGAAGAACTGGCTGCCGAAGACGGACTGGACGCGTCGGGAGTCATTACATTCTGACAAAATAACATTCAAACTAACAAAGAAAAAAAGATATGGATTTATTTGACAAAGTCAGCGAAGACATTAAAAACGCCATGAAGGCCAAAGACAAAGTGGCCCTGGAAACCCTTCGAAATGTAAAGAAATACTTTATCGAAGCAAAAACTGCGCCGGGAGCCAACGATACACTGGCCGATGCCGACGCGCAGAAGATCATCCAAAAACTGACGAAGCAGGGGAAGGACGCGGCGGAGGTATATACGCAGCAGGGACGCAGTGACCTGGCCGAAGCCGAACTGGCACAGGTGAAAATCATGGAGACCTACCTGCCCAGACAGATGACCCCGGAAGAGCTGGAAGCCGCCCTGAAAGAGATTATCGCGGAAACCGGCGCTACCGATGGCAAAGATATGGGAAAAGTGATGGGAGTAGCTTCCAGAAAACTGGCCGGACGGGCCGAAGGCCGCGCCATCTCTGCCAAAGTGAAAGAACTTTTAAGCTAATTATCTAATCCTTTTTATAATCCATGCCCGTGAGGGTGATATTACTTTAGATTCAGATCCGGACAAGAAGTTTCCGGAACAACACAATACGACACAAACTACTTACTTTTTTTATTTAACCAGAAATATACCGGTTCGTTCCTCTTCGCTTGCAATGCAAGGAACGGACCGGATGTATTTCAGTCCATCTTACTTTTTGTCGCTGCCCCAGGAGAAAAGAAGGGAGGAAAAAACAGATATACATCCGGATCCCAATAAGAAGGAACAGAAAGAGACTCACACACGCAATCCCTCCTTTTCACAGAAAACAGCCAGAAAAGAGACCAGAACTGCTTTCCAGGACATCGACCTCCCAAAGATAGCCTCCTATGTCGATGAGGGCGGCAAACGTGTGGCTGTACCGGACAAGGTGTTTTCTTCTCACGATCACACACATACACCCTAATAGTCAACCAGGAACTTATCAGATCCAGGCACACATACACCAGGACGAGTAAAGCTATACTGAATGCTACAAACAGCACGGATCACTATTGTGAATGTAAGTTCCCTGCAAACGGAGCAGGTAAGGTAGGCTGACCACACCGACCGGAAGATCATTCTCCCGGCACAACAGTAACCACACCCTATATGCTTCTCTTTATTTCACATACTACATGAAACCAGCATTCACCGACAAACAGCGATCCGAAAGGTTGGCAACTTGTCTGTAACTATTCTTCCTGTCCGGGTATAAAATTCCCTTCTGTAGCGCAACCTCTGCAAAAAAATGATGAAAATCAAACCCCTTCCGGTGAAATGTGTACCTTTTTCTCCTTTACTTCCGCTAATATTGCCTCTGATTTCAGGGAGGTATTTTCCCGATCTCATTCACCCTCAACTCATAAATCTATGAAACCATCTGCTGCTACAGCGGACAAACAGTCTCTTTACCACAAGCGATAAACCACACCACAGCATATCGCAGCGTCTGATCGGTAATGAACTGCTCATCCTGCGACGAAGACCTGAAAAAACACGTTTCATTATCCAATAAATTATACCTATCATGAAAAAACCAACCCTTTCGCAGTGTATCGCTTTTCTGTTTTTACTATCTTGTACCTCATGCGGGAGCAAAGAAGAGTTTATTGACGAGATCCCTGAAGAACAGCCGGAAGAACGCCCCGAGGAACTTCCCGAGGAACAACCGCAAACTACCGCTACTTTCAAAGACGCGCCCTACCTCATCGGATGTGCTGTAGTACCTGCTTTGTTGCAGAACAACAGGATGTATGCCGAAGTGGTACAGGAAGAGATGAGCAGCATCACTCCGGAAAACGCCCTGAAGATGGGAGCACTGAGCAGAGGGCGCGGCAACTACTTCTGGGACGATGCCGATTACCTGATGGAGTATGCCGCGGACAACCAGATGCGCGTTCACGGACACACGCTGATCTGGCATACCGACGTACCCGGATGGGTGACCGGATTCTCCGGCACTCAAGAAGAATGGATCGCCCTGATGCAGGAATATATACATGAGGTGGTAGGCCGTTATCAGGGAAGGATCACCTCCTGGGATGTAGTGAATGAAGCATTCAACGACGATGGGACCTACCGCAAGACGATCTGGTACGAAAATATAGGCGAAGCATACATTCGTCTGGCATTTGAGTTTGCCTACGAAGCAGACCCCGACGCCCTCCTTTTCTATAACGACTACGGTATGGAGTACAGCACTGCCAAACGCGAAGCGATCTGTACCTTAGTAAAGGACCTCCGGGCAGAAGGAGTACCCGTACATGGCATCGGGCTGCAGATGCACATCGATATGTACCGTTCGGCATCGGATCTCCAGGCATCTATCCAGGCTGCCGCCGACTGCGGGGTGTGGGTACATGTGTCGGAAATGGACGTAGCCTGCAATCCAGAGAAAAAGGCCGACTTCACCTTTACGGACAAGATCGCCCAGCAACAGAAAGCCTCCTACCAGGCCATGTCGGAAGCCCTGCTCTCGATCCCTGCCGACCAGCGTTTCGGGATCACTTTCTGGGGAGTATGCGACGCACATTCCTGGCTGACTTCGGCTCCGGACGCTCCGTTGCCCTTTGACAGCAACTTTGAGAAGAAGCCAGCCTACGACGGCCTCACCGGGACATTTGGTAAGTAACATCTGTCTATGAAACGAATATACCTTTTTCTCTCTCTTTTTTGGCTGGTAGCTACCTGCCGCCTACAGGCGCAACGTGCCACCGACCGGGAGGCCCTGGCAGATTCCATTCTCTTCCTCATGACCTTAGAAGAAAAGGTCGGGCAACTCAATATGCTCACCGGCAACTGGGAAGCTACCGGTCCGGTACTGAACGACATAAACAAAGCCGAAAAACTGAAAAACGGTGAGATCGGTTCCATGCTCAATGTCAAAGGAAGCCTACATACACGGGAGATGCAGTCCTTAGCGCTCGGATCGCGCTTAGGCATCCCTCTCCTCTTCGGACAGGATGTGATCCACGGCTACAAGACCATCTTCCCCATCCCACTGGCCCTGGCAGCTTCGTTCGACCCGGAAGTGATGGCCCTTGCCGCGCGGATCTCCGCCCGGGAAGCAGCCGTTTCCGGGATTCACTGGGTGTTTTCTCCGATGCTCGATGTCTCGCGCGATCCCCGTTGGGGGCGCGTAATGGAGGGTCCGGGTGAAGATCCTTACCTGGCTTCCGTGATGGCTGCTTCCATGACCCAAGGCTATCAACAACCTTTTGAAGACGGACTGACTGTGATGGCCTGCGCCAAGCATTTTGCCGCCTACGGCGGAGCCATCGGAGGGCGCGACTACAACACGGCAGACCTATCGCTGCAAACCCTGCACAATATCTACCTACCTCCTTTCCGGGTGGCGGCCCAACACGGGATTGCTACATTTATGTGCTCCTTCAACGAGATCAACGGGGTACCCGCTTCGGCCAATTCCTACCTCTACGATATACTTTACAAAGACTGGAACTACCAGGGCTTTGTGGTTTCGGACTGGGGTTCCATCCGGGAGATGGTGGTACATGGCTACAGCAAAGACCGCAAGCAGGCCGCAGAGCAATCCATCCATGCCGGGCTCACCATAGATATGGAGAGCAATTGCTATGCCGGGTATCTCCCGGAGTTGGTCAGAGAAGGAAAAGTAGCCGAAAGCACCATCGACCGGGCCGCACGCCAGGTATTGCTCCGGAAAATAGACCTGAAACTCTTCGAAGACCCCTTCCGCTACTGCGACGAAGACCGGGAGAACAGCGAACTACTCTCGGCAGCCCATCGTTCGGCCAGCCGGAACGTAGCGGCACGCTCCATTATCCTGCTGAAAAACGAAAATTCTCTCCTTCCCATCAAAGAGACTCCCCGTACCATAGCGGTGATCGGACCCCTGGCAGATTCCCGGCGTGATATGGATGGCAACTGGGTAATGCTCAGCAACGATCCCATCGCAGTGACCCTGCTGGAAGTCGTACGCAGCCACTATCCCCACAGCCGCATCGTCTTTGAAAAAGGATGCGACATCACCGGGGAAGACCGCGGCGGGTTCGGCAAAGCCACTGCCGCCGCCCGGGAAGCAGACCTGGTATTGCTGGCATTGGGAGAGACCTGGGACATGAGTGGAGAGGCACGCTCCAAAGGAGACATCAGCCTGCCCGGTGTACAGCAACAATTGGCCACAGAGATATACAAAGCCAACCCACGTACAGTGACCCTGCTGATGGGCGGGCGGCCGATGATCTTCGAAGAGATCGCGCAGAAAGCCCCCGCTATTCTGTATACCTGGTGGCTGGGCACGGAAGCCGGCAATGCCATTCTGGATGTAGTGCGAGGGGAGGTGAATCCCTCGGCACGCATACCAATGTCATTTCCCCGCCACCTGGGACAGATACCTGTCTACTATAATCATAAAAACACCGGACGTCCTCCCCGGGAATCGCCCGGCAATTATTCGGGCCGGTACATAGACATCAGCCACAAGCCCCGGTATCCGTTTGGTTACGGGCTATCCTATACCCGTTTCAGCTATTCCGACATCACAGTCGATACCCAGGCCGAAAACCTGCGCGTGACACTGACACTGGAAAATACCGGCGAGGAAGACGGAAGCGAACTGGTACAGGTATATCTGCAAAAGTTGTGGGGAGAGACGACCCGCCCGGTCAGGGAACTGAAACAATTCCGCCAGGTATATCTGACCCAGGGAGAGAAACAGACCATTCACTTAGACATCCCTTACAGCGACCTGGCTTATTATGGCAACAACGGCTGGATAGACGGCTCCGGGGAATACAAGATCTATCTGGGCAGGAATGCCGACGATATGATCTACGAACAGCCACTCCACATACCCTGACCCACGGCAGGTGTCAGCCTGCCACCCAGTTGCCCCTACGTATGGAAATCCTGCCACGCTCCAGAACCTCTCCACAGAGGCAGCATATCGTATGTATTCCTGTTTGTTTAACCTCATTTGCAGGTAGAACTAATACCGGTTGCATGCTACATTAAACCCCTTTTCCTTGTTCTTTAATTGGGCCCACATCTGTGGGCTGATGAGTTCACAATTGTGGGCCCATCGGTTTACATCTGTGGGCCGATGGGCCTGCATATGTGGGCTCAACTAAAGAACAAGGAAAAAGAGATTAAGATATGCTGTATATGAGGTTCATGCAGCAGGCAAACAGGGTTAAGTGCACTGTCTTTCCCGCATGTATCTGCCGGGACACCACATTTTCCATAGAAACGTCCGGGTAAAAACCATCCTATCCTTACAGAAAGCGGCAGGGAAAAGGAGACCGGCTATCCGACAAAAAAGACACAGAAGCACATACATACAGAGCGTGAACCACGAACTACCTCTATGCTTCCATGTCTTTGTGTGTAGGGAATATACTACACATGGGAACAGAGACAGATCAATACCGCAATTTAAGCGCCATATCCCCGAACTCCGAGATCTGGTCAAAAGAGGTAAAGAACACTCTTCCCCCTTTGCTCACCACATTCAGTGCGATATAGCTGACCACATCATCCACTACATCCTTCCCGTCGGGGTCAGTCGCGGGTTCAAAGCTACGTTCATCTATCATCCGGACCGGCAGAGAAAAGGCTTCATTCACCAGCAACAGATCGGCCATGCCATCCAGAGAAGCCCGGTAAATATCCTGTATATCGGTCACGACCTTCCTTTCGGAAACAGCCTGCCGCATCTCCCGCACAGCCTCCTCACGACGCTTCTCCTGATCGGCTTTCACGATCTCCCAGCTCTGCTTTACAATATCGTGCGGCTTGATTTGGTTGTAATTGATCGGCGCGTGTCCGAGGTAGATATCCGGACGATCAGCCACCTGCATCAGGCGGCTGTAGTTGTCTTCCGTACAGATCACAATTGTATGCAGACCCGTCTCGTTGTAGACCCGCATCAACGCCTTGTCCACATCATTGAAATACTCTCTGACCTGGTCGTCCATCAGCCTGGCATTGCTGCGCTCCTCTCTGTCTACTACAATATGCGGATTGGGATCGAACGGGAAATCGCCGTTCTTCACTTCTCCGGTTATCCCATCGTCCAGCGCGTTATATAACTGTACGCCTCCCTGAGAGAGCAGCAAAACCAGGTATTCCTCACTGCGGTTATAGGCTTTGATGAGGGTACGCAGGTCGAATCTGTCTCCGATAAACACCCTATTCTCATACGTAGACCACGATACTTTGATCACCTCCTCTACCTCACCGGAAAGAAAAATATGCAGGCTATCCAGACTGTAATCGAAATCGTACGTTTCTTCTATACGTTTCAGACGATCCAGCAGAGGCGCAACGGGACGTTTGCCGTACTCCTCCGTAAGCCGGATGGCAGCTTCTTTGATCAGATCTTTCAACTGGATCCGGTCCGGCGCGCTGTCGGGGTAAATACGGTGTGTGTTCAGTGAGATCGTTACACAAGGATTGCCCCGCTGAGAGGCCAGATAGATGAGTTTTTCCCGTATGGTCATAGTTCTTGTTTTTTGATGATACAATGCAGTGATAACAACCTGCAAAAACAATTGTTTGGTGCATTCCGACAACTGACCGGAGATGTATTTCCGGCCTGCGCCGCCGGGATCGGAAAGGGGTTTGAACAAACCTCTCCTGCAATGTCTACAAAAGCAAAGACAAATATTCAGAATTGAAATTATCCGAAACATACTGAAAGGCAGTTCTCTCCGTAATCTCCTATTTTGCAGTCGGCAAATCACAATACACAAAAGACTGAATAACCCTACCTAACCGGAAAAACGTGTGAGAACTACGATGATCAACCTTTGTATCACATGCCTGTTGACGCTGCCGCCTGCTCTGTACGCGCAGGAAGGACACGAGATCACCGGCCGGGTGACAGATGCCGAACCATACGGCCTGTCCGGTGCCAGCGTAAGGGTGAAAGGTACCGCCACGGGTACCGTCACCGATATAGACAGATCCCTTACGGCACGGGCACACAACCGGGGTCTATAAGCAAACAGCTGCACAACCCGAACCTGAAATGGGAGACCCACATCACCACCCATGCAGGGATCGACCTGGGATTCTTAGTACAACGGCTGCAACTGACAGCAGACCTGTATCATATAGAGACGAAAGACTTGCTATTGAACGCCAACATACCGCTACTCTCGGGATACGAAACCACGATGATCAATGCCGGGAAGACCTCAAACCGGGGAATAGAAGTATCACTGACTACGCACAACACTGGAAAGCAACAGTGACAGGCTTCGACGCGGAATACAAGGTAAAAGGTACACATCCGATGGGAGGAGTACTCTCTCTGCTCTGGCACGAACAGGTAGGTCCCCTGTTCGCGGCCACCATGAACGCATACTCCCTGATCGAAGCACCAAATATGCAGAGTTGCTACGATCCGGATCTGATGCCGGGCAGTCCGCGCGTAGAACTGATCCGGGAAGGAGTCAAATACAGCAACTTAGACGATCGCGACGCGCGCGTCACATACACCTCCGACAACCGGGAGCATCGTTTCAACGTATCGGCCCACCTGGTGAATATCTACCAGGAGGCTTCCGGCAACGAGCATACTTCTGTAGAGATCGGGTACACGTTCACTCCCGACAAAATGATATGCCGGGCCCGGATACCTGAAGAGTTGCGCAAAGCCGGAGCCAGGATGGTACTGCCGGTGATTGCGTCCACACAGGAAAAAGAACTCCTGGCAGCCCACCGTATGGTGATAGAGAAGAAAGGAGGAAAAGTATACATAGAGAGCCCCAATGAATGGTACATCGCCTCTTCCGCGGGCAACCGTATATTCAATCCGGTACCCGGTTTCTGTTTCATTCCTTTAGTCATAGACCCCGGCCGCGACGGAGAGATCCATGTAGAAATGTATATCCGATAGAAAACAGGGTTGCACCTCCCCGACAGAGATCCCGCGATCTCTGCCGGCACCTTACCCGAAAAGCTCCTGCAATACAGACAACGACTTGAGTTCAGGAAATTCGGGCAGGTGAAGCCGGTAATAATCCAGCAATACCGACAGGAATCGGTTGCGCTGCACACGTCCCATATCGAACAGATACATGGTCTCGTAGTTCATACGCATCAGTTGGGTCAGGCGGGAAGCCTCTTCCGGTCCTATGAAATACGAATGATGGGTAGGGCGGCCGGAAGTGAAACTGGCATTCAGCAGATCAAAATAGTCGCCCGCCTGATAGTCTTCCAGATTGGGATAAAGTCCCAGAAAACGCGAAAGACGCATCAGGAAGACTAAATGAAAATTGGAAAAGCGATCCGGCGCCTCATCGAGCCAGAGAATGGAATGGCGCAGATAGGCAAACAACGGCTGGTTTTCTGCCTCTTCCCGTACCGCCCGGTAAAGAAACTCTGCCAGGAACAGGGCAATGGCAGACTTATAGGGATGGAAAGGCAGGGAACGGAACGGAGGAAACGGTCTGGCTTCCCGGATACGCTGCAAGGAAGCAGCCGGACGGTAAGCGATCTCTATCTCCAGCATGGAAAGGGGCTGGAAAAGTACACTCTTCACTGCTGTCTTTTTGCTGCGCGGAATACGCACCAAGAAAGAGACACGCCCGAACATCTCTGTATACATCTCCACAATGTTGGAGGAGTCGTTGTATTTCAGTGTATGCAGGACGATGCCGACGGTTGTATGTATCATATCTATCAGTATGCTTTTTCTGTCTGTCCCGGCAAACCGGGAAACAAAGGTACAAAAGATTATGAAAACAAAAAAACAACACCCTGTCTGTAAGACATTTATTTATAATAAACAAGAATACTTACTGGACAGACGGAAAAATTATCCGGGAATATTTTGCCAATTCAAAAATAGTCTCTACATTTGCATCCGCAATCGGGAACAAGCCTGTAGCAGAAGTAGAAATACTTCCTCCCCATGGCCCATTCGTCTATCGGTTAGGACGCCAGATTTTCATTCTGGAAAGAGGGGTTCGATTCCCCTATGGGCTACCAGATAAAACAACTTAAAATTTAGATTAGTCGAGATGGCAAATCACAAATCCTCATTAAAAAGAATCAGACAAGAGCAGAAGAGAAGACTTCATAACAGATATTATGCGAAAACCATGAGAAATGCTGTTAGAAAGCTTCGCGCTACTTCAAACAAAGAAGAAGCTGTTGCAATGTATCCGGGCGTTACCAAAATGCTGGATAAGTTGGCTAAAGTGAATATCATTCACAAGAACAAAGCGAACAACCTGAAATCCAAACTGGCTATTTATATAAATAAGCTCGGTTAATTCTTAAGTTTCCCAGACTTCTACATAATAATCGATTAAGCCGGATTGTATGATCCGGCTTAATCGATTTATGTGTTTACCTGTCCCGGCTCGTTCCACTCCGGCCATCCGCCACAGCCCACCGGAAAGAGAATGCGGCTTCATAGCCCCGCTTCCCCTCCCGGCAACCGAAAAAAACCACGGAAACGCCCTTTAAAATGCCCATAATAGGGTAAAAATTAACGTTGTAATAACACGATTTACCAGCTATTTTTACTATCTTTGTCTGGTTTAAAATTAGAGAAAACAACATATGACTGAAGAACAAATCAACACCCAGAACGGAGGCTATTCTGCCGACAGTATCCAGGTACTGGAAGGATTGGAAGCGGTAAGAAAACGCCCCGCGATGTATATCGGTGACATCAGTACAAAAGGTCTTCATCACCTGGTATATGAGGTAGTAGATAACTCTATTGACGAAGCACTGGCCGGTTACTGCGATCAGATCGAAGTGACCATCAACGAAGATAATTCCATCACCGTGCAGGACAACGGGCGCGGTATTCCGGTAGACTTTCACGAAAAAGAGAAGAAATCGGCTCTGGAAGTGGTAATGACCGTATTGCACGCCGGAGGTAAATTCGATAAAGACTCTTACAAAGTATCCGGAGGGTTGCACGGAGTAGGTGTATCGTGTGTGAACGCGCTGTCTACACACATGACGACACAGGTATTCCGCAACGGTCTCATGTTCCAGCAGGAATACAAGTGTGGCAAGCCGCTTTACGATGTGAAAGAGGCCGGAACTACAGACATTACCGGTACACGCCAGACTTTCTGGCCGGATCCGACGATCTTTACCGATCTGGTCTATAAATACGAGATCTTAGCTGCGCGTATGCGGGAGCTGGCCTATCTGAACGCCGGAGTGAAGATCACACTGACAGACAAACGTCTGGATGAAGAGGGCAACCCGGGCAAACACGAAGTATTCTACTCGGAAGAGGGATTGCGGGAGTTTGTACGTTTTATCGACTCTTCACGGGAGCACCTGATCAACGATGTGATCTATCTGAACACAGAGAAACAAGGCATTCCCATCGAAGTGGCTATCATGTACAACACCTCCTTCAGTGAGAATATCCACTCCTATGTAAACAACATCAATACGATTGAAGGAGGTACGCACCTGGCGGGATTCCGCCGCGCGCTGACCCGTACGCTGAAGAAATATGCCGAAGACAGCAAGATGCTGGAAAAAGTGAAGGTGGAGATCGCCGGAGACGACTTCCGCGAAGGACTTACCGCTGTGATCTCTATCAAAGTGGCTGAACCGCAGTTTGAAGGACAGACCAAGACCAAGTTGGGTAACAACGAAGTGATGGGAGCGGTGGATCAGGCAGTAGGAGAAGCACTCTCTTATTACCTGGAAGAGCATCCGAAAGAGGCTAAAATGATCGTAGACAAAGTGATCCTTGCCGCTACGGCCCGTCATGCCGCGCGCAAAGCGCGTGAGATGGTGCAGCGCAAATCGCCCATGTCAGGGGGTGGACTGCCGGGTAAACTGGCCGACTGCTCGGATAAAGATCCGGAGAAATGCGAGCTTTTCCTGGTCGAAGGGGATTCCGCGGGCGGTACAGCCAAACAGGGACGTAACCGCGCTTTTCAGGCTATTCTTCCCCTGCGAGGTAAGATCCTGAATGTAGAGAAAGCCATGTATCACAAAGCACTCGAAAGTGACGAGATCCGAAACATCTATACGGCTCTCGGTGTTACGATAGGGACGGAAGAGGACAGCAAAGCCGCGAATATCGAGAAGCTTCGCTACCACAAGATCATTATTATGACCGATGCCGATGTCGATGGATCGCACATCGACACACTCATTATGACTTTCTTCTTCCGGTATATGCCGCAGATCATCCAGAACGGATATCTCTATATTGCTACTCCTCCCCTCTATCTCTGTAAGAAAGGAAAAGTAGAGGAGTATTGCTGGACAGACGCGCAACGGCAGGAGTTTATTGATAAATACGGTGGCGGCTCGGAAAGTGCCATCCATACACAGCGCTACAAAGGTCTGGGAGAAATGAACGCTCAGCAGCTCTGGGAAACGACCATGGATCCGGCTAACCGACTGCTGAAACAGATAAATATTGAAAACGCGGCCGAAGCCGATTACATATTCTCCATGTTAATGGGAGAAGACGTGGGCCCCCGTCGGGAATTTATAGAAGAAAACGCGACCTATGCGAACATAGACGCGTGATTTTAATTGAATCAATTACCAACCTCACATCTTACAACGAGGAAGTTCCGGCCGGGAGTGATCTGTCAGGCCGGAACTTTTTTATAGGTCCTTGATCTACGCGTGGAGAGACAACAGCCTCAACGCCTACATGCACCTGTAGAGCCGCACGGCGTGCGGCTCCGCAACAAGCGTCCCACACCATTAAGGGATACACCGGATGGATGGATTTTTATCAAACGGATTATATATAGAACACAGGTATAGAAAAACGACATACAACTTTCTATAAATTGTATGTACCAGAGGAACATACACCCCGGCAGAGATGAATGTTGAGTTGGAGACACAGCATAAAAAGTGATTCTCTGTCAGGGGCAAGTATGGGACGTGTACCGCGGAGACGCACGGCGTACGTCTCTACAAGTGGATGATGGTATAGGGATACTTGTATTTCAGATAGGAAGGATAGGAAGGGGAGCCATTCAGATCACTCCCTGTTCTTTCAATTCCCGGGCAGCCTCCTCCAGTTCCCGGTACCAGGCCTCCCCGAACTTACGGATCAAAGGCTCTTTGAGGAATGTATACACAGGCACACTTTCCTTTTGTCCCAACAATACCGCGGCTTTGCATACACTCCAACGGTGGTAATTCACTGCCTGATAAGGCCCCATGGGAGAAATACGGATGGGGTAGAGATGACAGGAGACAGGTTTGTAGAAATCGGTCTTTCCTTCCCGGAAAGCTTTCTCAATGGCACAGTAGCAACACCCTTTTTCGTCGTAACAGGTAAAAACACAATCTTTTCCATGTACAATGGACGTGACCAGATCGCCGTCGTTGTCGCGATAGCTCACTCCCTGTTTCCGGATCACCGCGCGGGCGGCAGGTGAAAGATCGTCCCAGATCAGAGGAAGCACCTCCCTGATACGCCCAACCTCCTCTTCTTCCAGGGGAGCACCCGCGTCACCCTCTACACAGCATTCGCCCGCGCAAGCACCCAGGTCACATAAAAATTTCTCCCTGAACACGTCTAAGGAGATCACTACATCATCTATCTGTATCATTATACACTCCTCTCCAACCACCGGATTACATCCGGTCGGGCACTTCAATACCCAGCATTCCCATACCCAGACGCACCACTTTGCCTACATTGGCCGAAAGCACCAGGCGGAACACCCTGACGGCTTCATTCTCTTCACGCAGGATACTGAAATCGTGATAGAACTGGTTGTACTCTTTCACCAGGTCATAGACATAATTGGCTATCACAGAAGGACTGTAATCCTCTCCCGCCTGACGCACCACAGCGGCAAATTCAGCAAGGTGCTGAATAAGGGTCTGTTCTTTTTCATTCAGCACCAGACCCGCAGGCAACCCGGCAGGAATGGCAATCCCGGCTTCGGCTGCTTTCCGAAGTACCGACTGGATCCGCGCGTACGTATATTGGATGAAAGGCCCGGTATTGCCGTTGAAGTCGATAGACTCTTTCGGATTGAAAGTCATATTCTTACGGGCATCCACTTTCAGAATGAAATACTTCAGCGCTCCCAGCCCGACCATCCGGGCAATACGTTGTGCTTCCTCTTCGGTGCATCCGTCCAGTTTGCCCAGTTCGATCGATGTTTCCCGGGCCGTAGAGATCATCTCCTCCATCAGATCGTCCGCGTCTACGACCGTACCTTCACGGGATTTCATCTTTCCTTCGGGAAGTTCTACCATGCCGTAGGAGAAATGCACCAGATCTTTTCCCCACGCGAAGCCCAGTTTATCCAGCAGGATAGAGAGGACCTGGAAATGATAGTTTTGCTCGTTACCTACTACATAGATCATTTTATGGATCGGATAATCATCGAAACGGAGTTTAGCTGTTCCGATATCCTGGGTCATATAGACGGAAGTTCCATCGGCACGTAACAGGAGTTTATGATCCAATCCCTCCGCGGTCAGATCGGCCCATACCGAACCATCCTCTTTACGATAGAAGACACCTTTTTCTAATCCTTCCAGTACTTTGTCTTTCCCTTCCAGATACGTCTCCGATTCGTAATAGATCTTGTCGAAGCTCACTCCCATCTGCTGATAGGTCTCGTCGAAGCCTGTATATACCCATCCGTTCATCATGCTCCAGAGCGCGCGTACCTCCGGATCACCGGCTTCCCACTTACGAAGCATATCACGTGCCTCCTGCATCAGGGTAGAAGCAGCCTCGGCCTCCTCTTGCGTCAGACCACCGGCCATCAGTTCGCTGAGTTCCGCTTTGTAGTGCCGATCGAAAGAGACGTAATAATCGCCCACTAAGTGATCGCCTTTCTTACCGGAACTTTCCGGGGTCTCTCCCTGGCCATATTTCTGCCACGCCAGCATGGACTTACAGATATGGATACCACGGTCGTTCACGATATTGGTCTTCACCACCCGGTTGCCATTCGCCTCCATCACACAGGCTAATGAGTGCCCCAACAGGTTGTTGCGGACGTGCCCCAGATGAAGAGGCTTGTTGGTATTGGGAGAAGAATATTCAATCATTACTAACGGGGCATTCTCTCTTACCGGCACCATCCCGTACTGCTCATCGGCATGAATGGTGTTTAACAGACCTACCCAGGAAGCGGAAGAGATGCTCAGGTTCAGAAATCCTTTGATCACATTGAAACCCGCGACCGCCGGATCGTTTGTCAATAAATAATCTCCGATCTCCTGCGCGGTTTGTTCAGGGCTTTTACGTGACATTTTCAGGAAAGGAAACACAACCAGCGTAAGATGTCCTTCAAACTCCTTCTTTGTTTTCTGCAACTGCACCTGCGCGGCCGGCACCTCCTGGTCGTAAAGTATTTTTAATCCGTCGATCACGGAATTCACAAGTCTTTTCTCTATATTCATAACCTCCTCCATTTGTGGGTGCAAAGATATAAAAAAGGAAACGATTTGTTAGCTACGATTTACCAATTTACGATTTACAATTGAAATAACAGATGAGCTCACTTCTTTTTGGAGAAGCTGGCAGGGGTTCAGACCCGCATAGTTGACATCTACAAGGTAGATTCTATGCTGGTTCCATCCTGAACGATGCCCCTGTTCCCATTTTCCGTGGAAAATGGGAACAGGGGCATCGTAATTTACTGTCCTGTGCCGGTAACCGGTCACTGAACCACCTCGGCCAGGTCCGTACCCGGCCTGAATTTCACTACATTTTTGGCAGGAATGATAATTTTCTCTTGGGTAGACAGGTTAACACCTGGCCTCTCTTTGCGCTGAGTGACCATGAATGTACCAAATCCCGTTAACGAAACCTTTTCGCCGGCTTCCAGGGTTTCGGCTACAGTAGAAACAAAAGCATCTAATGCTTTCTTACAATCGGACCGACTCAGTCCGGACTCAGCGGCCATAGCGCTGACAAGTTCTGCCTTATTCATAATACCTGATTGAATGGATAAATATAATGTTACACCAAATCCCGCAGTTAACCTTCTCACAAATATAGGCTAACAAAACAAAATATCAAATAAAAACATAGAAAATTTAATAGCAAAAGTCTGAATCAGAGGGAATATACACTATTTTTACCGTTTCAAAAGAATTTATTTGTATTTTTGCAGCCACGAATTTTCCGTATGAATTAAAAACTCACGATATATGAGCATACCTACTGTAACCAAGAACCTGATTATCATCAATGTACTCTTTTTTCTGGCTACACTTGTACTCAGGGGATACGGGATTGATCTGAACCAGTATCTGGGATTACACCTGTTTATGGCAAGTGATTTCAATCCGGCACAGCTCATCACTTATATGTTTATGCACGGCAACTTTGCTCATCTTTTCTTCAATATGTTTGCCGTATTTATGTTTGGCCGTATCCTGGAACAGGTATGGGGCCCCCGGCGTTTCCTGTTTTTTTATATCTTCTGCGGAATAGGCGCAGGATTGGTGCAGGAAGTGGTACAATATATACATTTTGAGAATGTACTTTCGGGGTATCAGAATGTGAATATAGGACACGCCATTATTCCTATGTCTGAATACCTGAATTACATGATCACGGTAGGTGCTTCTGGAGCGGTATATGCCATCCTGCTGGCTTTCGGAATGCTGTTTCCCAACCAGCAACTCTTTATTTTCCCTTTACCTGTCCCGATCCGGGCCAAATATTTCGTGATCGGATATGCCATACTGGAACTCTACCTGGGTTTCTCAAACAATCCGAATGACAATGTAGCCCACTTTGCTCACCTGGGCGGAATGGTATTTGGCATCCTGCTGATCCTGTACTGGAAAAACAAGAACAAACGAAGAAATCCGTATGCTTACTGATATCAAACAGAAATTCCGTCAGGGAAATATATACATAAGGCTGATCTACATCAATGTCGGTGTATTCCTGGTCACTTTTGCAGCAAATGTATTGTTTCAATTGTTCAATAAGGATGTATCTTTCCTGACGCATTACTTCGTACTTCCCGCCTGGCCGGAGCGATTCATACAACAACCGTGGTCGTTGTTCACGTATATGTTTATGCATGCCGATATCCTGCACATCCTATTCAATATGTTGTGGCTCTACTGGTTCGGATCCTTGTTCCTGCAGTTGTTCTCAGCTAAACATTTACGCGGACTGTATATCCTGGGAGGAATCTGCGGAGGCCTGTTGTACCTGCTTTCTTACAATACCTTCCCTTATTTTCAACCGATGGTCTATCGGTCTGTCATGGTAGGGGCTTCCGCCTCTATTCTGGCCATCGTGGTTGCCACTGCATACAGACAGCCTAACTATCCGATCCGTCTGTTACTGATCGGGAGTATACCTCTGAAATATCTGGCTGCCTTTGTGGTAATAACTGATATGCTTATGGCTACCTCTGCCAATGCGGGAGGACATATTGCTCACCTGGGAGGCGCGCTGGCCGGATGGTGGTTTGCCGCCGGACTGAACAAAGGACAGGATCCTACCCGATGGATCAACCGTGTGATAGATGCCATAACGGGATGGTTCGACAGAAAACCGTCTCAGCGCAAGCCAAAGATGAAAGTGCATTACGGAAAGCACCAGCAGGATTATGACTACAACGCGCAGAAGAAGAAACAGTCGGAAGAGGTAGACCGCATCTTAGATAAACTGAAAAAATCGGGATACGACAGCCTCACCACCGAAGAGAAAAAGAGTTTGTTTGACGCAAGTAAAAGATAAAACAGATGAAACGTATCGGAAAAATGGTCGGACATTTGATCTGGATCGTCAACGCTGTATGTACAGGTCTGATGATCTTAGTGGCTTTCAGTCCGATGTTTGATCCGACTGTACATCCCATCCGTTCGACCCTGGGCCTGGCCTTTCCTGTTTTCTTAGTGATCAATATAGCCTTTATCATCTTCTGGCTGATCGTTTACTGGAAATTTGCCTTACTTTCCATAGCCGGTCTTTTGATCTGCTGTCTGCCTCTGCGTACCTATATGCCTTTCAATATATCCGCGCGGAAAGTTCCTGAACAGCGGATCAAATTTCTCTCTTACAATGTCATGGGATTCAATCACCTGGTCAAAAAAGACGGAAAGAACGATATATTGGAATACATCAGTCAGAGCAACGCGGATATTGTATGCCTGCAGGAATACCTGACCTCCCAAAACACCAAATACGTGACAGACAAAGATGTCTTTGCCGCGTTGAGTTCCTATCCCTACCATCATATCCAGCAAATAGGAGAAGGAAAGAAAAGCGGCAACAAAATAGCTTGTTTCTCCCGCTATCCGATCCTCTCTGCCCGTATGATCCCGCAGGAAAGCAGATACAACGGATCTGTACTCTACCAGATCCTTGTGGAGGAAGATACGCTAACCGTCATAAATAACCACCTGGAATCGAACAAACTGACCATAGAAGACAAAGCCCTCTACGAAGACGTGATCAAATCTCCGGAGGCCGATAAGGTGAAGGAAGGCATGAGGCACTTAGTCCGGAAACTGGCAGACGCATCCGCCATACGGGCTGTACAAGTGCAGAAAGTGGCCAAAGAAATAGAAGCCACCCAAACACCTTACCTGATCGTATGCGGCGACTTCAACGATTCGCCCATCTCCTACACACACAAAACCCTGACAAAAAACCTGAAGGATGCTTTTGTGGAATCGGGCAACGGATTAGGAATCTCTTACAACCAGAATAAGTTTTATTTCCGGATCGATCATATTCTTATAAGCCCGAACCTGAAAAGTTATCGCTGTACCGTAGACCGTTCGATCAAAGAATCGGATCACTACCCCATCTGGTGCTACATCACCCGGAGATGAAGTACTGTATAGCAGTACGAATAGACAGACCCATTAATGAAAAAAAACACATATAAAATGACAATGAAAAAAGTAGTATTTATTCTAACAATCACATGTATGATCCTTGCATGTACTACCCAGACGGAGAACAACCCGTTCTTTGCGGAGTTTAACACACCCAACGGTGTACCCCCTTTCGACCAGATCAGACTGGAACACTATGAACCGGCTTTCCGGAAAGGCATGGAAGAACAGAATAACCTGCTCCGGAAACTGATCGAAAATACCCAAGAGCCCACATTTGACAATGTAATTGTGGCATTGGACGAGAGTTCTCCCACACTGAACCAGGTGAGCGGTGTATTTTACAATATGACCAGCGCGGAAACCACCGATGAACTGACCGCACTCTATATGAAGCTGGCTCCGGAGCTTTCCGAACACGGAGACAATATTTACCTCAACCAGGAGCTGTTCCGGAAAGTGAAGAGCGTATACGATAGTAAAGGATCTCTCGGCCTGACCACCGAACAGGAACGTCTGCTGGATAAGACCTATCAGGGATTTGTACGCGCGGGGGCCGCATTGGATGAAGCCAGCCAGGCCCGTTTGCGGGAGATCAACAAAGAATTGTCTACCCTGGGGATCCGCTTCAGTAACAACCTGCTGAATGAGAACAATTCTTTCAAACTTTTTGTAGACAACGAAGCAGACCTGTCGGGCCTGCCGGAGTGGTTCCGTGAAAGTGCTGCCGCTGAAGCGAAAGAGGCCGGTGAGGAAGGGAAATGGCTCTTTACCCTGCACAACCCCAGCCGCCTGCCGTTGCTGCAATACGCAGACAACCGCACCCTGCGTGAGAAGGTATATAAAGCCTATATCAGCAAAGGCAACAACAACGACGAATATGACAACAAAGAGATCATAGCTTCTATCGCGAAACTACGCCTGGAAAAGGCGAAACTCCTGGGCTACGACAACTTCTCCGGTTTCACCCTGGACCGCAGCATGGCAAAAACCCCGGAAACGGTGATGGATTTCCTTCACAATCTCTGGAGCTACTCGCTGCCTAAGGCCAAAGGAGAAGCGGCTGAATTGCAGAAGCTGATGGACAAAGAAGGAAAAGGCGAAAAACTGGAAGGCTGGGACTGGTGGTACTACACGGAAAAACTGCGCAAAGAAAAATACGATCTGGACGAAGAGGAGATCAAACCCTATTTCAAACTGGAAAATGTACGGGACGGAGCCTTTGAAGTGGCACAGAAACTGTATGGCATCACGCTGACCCCTCTGCACGATATTCCGGTATACCACCCGGATGTAGAGGTTTTCGAAGTGAAAGACGCCGATGGCTCTCCACTGGGAATCTTCTATGTAGACTACTTCCCCAGAGCCGGAAAGAAAGGAGGAGCCTGGATGAGCAGCTACCGCAGCCAGAAAGGAGACATACGTCCGCTGGTATGCAATGTGGGTAACTTCACCAAACCTGTCGGTGATATGCCTTCTCTGCTGACATTGGATGAGGTAGAAACTCTTTTCCATGAATTCGGGCACGGACCGCACGGACTGTTGACCTAGTGCAACTACGAAGGAGTATCCGGTACCCGGGTAGCGCGTGATTTTGTAGAACTTCCTTCTCAGATCATGGAACATTGGGCCACGGAACCGGTAGTGCTGAAAATGTATGCCCGTCATTACCAGACCGGAGAACCGATGCCGGACGAACTGATCGAGAAACTACTCCGCCAGAAGACCTTTAACCAGGGATTCATGACTACCGAACTGCTGGCGGCAGCTATTCTGGATATGGACCTGCACAACCTGACAGAAATGGCCGATCTGGATATTGTACAGTTCGAGAAAGAAAGAACAGCAGCGTTGGGACTGATCCCTCAGATCGCTCCCCGCTACAGCCTGCCTTACTTCAACCATATCGTCGGAGGATACGCGGCCGGATACTACAGTTACCTGTGGGCCAATGTGCTGGATGCCGACGCGTTTGAAGCATTCAAAGAAAAAGATATTTTTGATAAAGAAACGGCCGAACTCTTCCGGCGCAATGTTCTGGAAAAGGGTGATAGTGAAGACCCGATGGTGCTGTACCGGAACTTCCGCGGAAGCGAACCTCAGTTGGATGCCATGCTGAAAAACAGAGGAATGAAGTAACCACCGTTCTGTAGATATACCTCTTTTATTATATCTCCCCACAGCTGCACCGGAACCGCCCCAACGTTCCGGTGCAGTTACGTGCCGGGACCTCATCCCGCCCGAATGAAGTAAACTGCAACTATCATTCTCAACAGGTTACTACCAGTCAGCCCGGTGCTGCTTATTCCCTGTGACCGGAATTTCAAACAAAGTGTCAAATATTTGATTCGCAATTGCCTCGGAATGTGAAAAAAAGCTATATTTGCAGCCCTGTATGCACACATTAATCTAATTAAAAACAAACAATATAAATTTAAAGTAAAATGCAAAACAAAGGTTTTATAAAAGTTTTTGCGATATTACTCACCCTGGTTTGCTTGTTTTATCTATCCTTCACCGCAGTGACCAGCTATTACAATGGTAAGGCTCGGAAATATGCCAATGGAGATCCGAAGCTGGAACAAGAATACTTAGACTCTCTCTCAAATGAGAAAGTCTGGTTGGGTATTTATACGCTCAGACAGGCACGCGAAATGGAGATCGGACTGGGTCTCGACCTGAAAGGCGGGATGAATGTGATCCTGGAGGTATCTATTCCGGATATCGTCAAGGTATTGGCCGACAACAAGACCGATGCCGCTTTTAACGAAGCGATAGCCAACGCGACCAATCTGGTCCAAAACAGCCAGGAAGACTTTATTACCGTATTTATCCGGGAATACCGCCGTCTGGCAGGTCCGGAAAAATTGTCTGAAATATTCGCAACGCAACAACTCAAAGACAAAGTAAATCAGAAAAGTTCGGATTCCGATGTAGAAAAAGTACTGCGTGCCGAGGTGAAAGCCGCCATCGACAATTCCTATAACGTGCTTCGTACCCGTATCGACCGTTTCGGTGTGGTACAACCGAACATTCAGAGTCTGGAAGACCGCATGGGTCGTATCATGGTAGAATTGCCGGGTATCAAAGAACCGGAACGCGTGAGAAAACTTTTGCAGGGATCTGCTAACCTCGAATTCTGGGAAACTTACCACGCGAGTGAAATTGTGCCCTATCTGCAACTGGCAGATTCACGTCTTCGCCAGGTTATGTCTCTGGAAGACCCTACAACAGAGGAAGCTACAGAAGTACAGACTACCGAACCGACAGTGCAGACAGAAAGTACAAGCGTAGCAGACAGTCTTGCCGCGGTATTGAGAGGCGAAGGCGTGACCGCCACTTCTACTGAAGCAGATCGCGAACTGGCCCGCAGACAAAACCCGCTTCTCTCACTGATGTATGTCAATAACTCGCAAGGTCCCGTAGTAGCGTATGTACACTACAGAGATACAGCGGACGTAAACCGCCTTCTATCCGAAGTGGTGAACGAACTTCCCAGAGAACTGCGTCTGAAATGGGGAGTAGCTGCTACCGACAATCCTCAGTTCCCTAAAGGACAATATTTTGAACTGTATACGATCAAGTCTACCGAACGTAACGGCAAAGCTCCTCTGGAAGGAGATGTGATCGTAGACGCGAACAATGAATACGACCAATACGGACGTCCTTCGGTAGGTATGGTAATGAACAACGACGGCGCGCGTCGCTGGGCACAACTGACCAAAAAAAATATAAACAGATCCATTGCTATTGTACTGGATAATTATGTATACTCTGCTCCCAACGTACAAGGTGAGATTACCGGCGGCCGCTCACAGATCACAGGTAGCTTTACTCCGGAGCAGACCAAAGACCTCGCGAACGTATTGAAGTCCGGTAAGATGCCGGCTCCTGCCAATATTGTACAGGAAGATATCATCGGTCCTTCCCTGGGTCAGGAATCCATCAGATCCGGGTTCTACTCCTTCGTCGTGGCATTGATCCTCCTGATGGTATATATGTGTGTGATCTATGGAATCATACCTGGTATGATAGCCAACTGCGCGTTGATACTTAACTTCTTCTTTACATTAGGTATCCTGGCCTCTTTCCAGGCCGCACTGACACTCTCCGGAATTGCCGGTATGGTACTGGCACTGGGTATGGCGGTAGATGCGAACGTACTTATCTACGAACGTATCAAAGAAGAACTACGCAGCGGCAAAGGCATCAAGAAAGCACTGGCGGATGGTTTCTCAAACGCCTTCTCCGCGATCTTTGACTCGAACCTGACCTCTATCATCACAGGTATCATCCTGTTCTGGTTCGGTACAGGTCCGATCCGTGGGTTTGCCACAACGCTGATCATTGGTATCGCCGTATCGTTCTTCACCGCGGTATTCATGACACGTATGGTCTATGAGCACTTCCTGAACAAAGACAAACTGCTCAACCTGACCTTCACGTCGCCGGTATCTCAGCACCTGTTCAAACATCCTCATTTCAACTTCATAGGTAACAGCAAGAAAGCCCTTACCTTTGTAGCAGTAGCGCTGCTGATCTCTATCGGATCACTCGCGGTAAGAGGTCTGAATCAGGGTATTGACTTTACAGGCGGACGCAATTACAAAGTACAATTCGTAAATCCGGTAGAAACAGACCAGGTCCGTGACTTATTATCGGATGCGTTTGGTGATGCCAACGTCAGCGTATTGTCCATCGGAACAGACAAACGTACCGTGCGCATCAGTACCAACTATCGCATCAACGAGAGTGGTAACAATGTGGACTCTGAGATCGAAGCTTATCTGTACGATAAGTTGAAACCTCTGTTGACAGACAACATTACCCTGGATACATTTATAGACCGTGACAATCATGCCGGTGGCAGTATCGTAAGTTCACAGAAGGTAGGCCCCAGCATAGCGGATGACATCAAGACCTCAGCGATCTGGTCGGTTCTGTTCGCACTGATAGCTATCGGTTTGTATATTCTGTTGCGCTTCCGCAACATTGCCTATAGTGTAGGTTCGGTGGTGGCTCTGGCCAGTGATACGTTAATGATCTTAGGAGTTTATTCCTTGTGTTGGGGATGGATGCCCTTCTCCCTGGAGATTGACCAGACATTCATCGGCGCTATCCTGACTGCTATCGGATACTCGATCAATGATAAGGTAGTTATCTTTGACCGTATCCGTGAGTTCTTCAGTCTATACCCGAAACGCAATAAAAAACAACTGTTCAATGACTCTTTGAATACCACGCTGACACGTACGATCAATACTTCATTGAGTACCTTGCTGGTATTGTTGTGTATCTTCATCCTGGGTGGTGATTCGATCCGCAGCTTCTCCTTCGCCATGATACTTGGGGTTGTATTTGGTACACTCTCTTCCCTGTTCGTGGCTTCTCCGATCGCATATATGATGCTTAAGAAGAAGAACGAAGAGCCTGCAACCGAAGTGTAAATAGTCTTTTATATATCAGAAAGTCCCTCGTTATGAATATAATGAGGGACTTTTTATATGGAAGCAAATCAAAAGAGTTACACTTAGCCGAGGTACGAAGTACGATTGGAAATACAAAACGAAATCCTACACCTGCAGAGTCATATATTTGCGTCTCGTATGTTCGCATATAAAATGTTACGCATAGGAATTTACAAACTTATTCTTTCTGTAATTTCAATCGTAAATCGTAAATTGTCAAATCGTCAATCTCTTTGCGTCTCTACCTGTGAATAATGACAGCGGAGATACGTATGATCATCCTCCTCCTTATTCAGACCTCTTCGTCGCTACATTTGAAAGTAGCAGCCTGCGCAAAAACAAAAGCGACAGTGAATTCACTGTCGCTTCCAGTACCCCCGACGGGAATCGAACCCATATTTAAAGTTTAGGAAACTTCCGTTCTATCCGTTGAACTACAGGGGCTTACCTCTAAAAGACAGGTCTTACCCGGATATTTGAAGCATTTTTCATCAACAAAAATGCTGCCATAGCCAAGCATACCTTTCTTTTAAGCAGCCACAAAGATAAAGCATTCCGGCAATTAGACCAAACTTCGTTTTATATTTTATCCACCGGATTGCATTCTATGAAACCGGAAGTCGCAAATTCATGAAAGAACCTTTACAAAAAGGACTTTTGAGTCAGGTTGCAACCAGCATCCAACCCCCGTTTAATTTGCTCTGCCCGATACGCTGTCGTTTTCAGGCTGAAACTATCAAAATGTATAGCTATTCACTTATTTAGCGTCACATATCACCAGAAACATTCCTTTTGCCCAATAAAATTATAAATTCCGGAAACCATACCCATAGAAATGACAGATAAATACAAAAAGATTTTGTTAAGTCGGTCAACTTTACGACCTTTGTGCTACTTCAAACATGAAATGGTAAATCCCCCTATTAAAGATAGAGTTATGGCAGAGGAAATGATAGTAAAAGAATTAGAAAGAGTAGTAGTCCGTTTTTCGGGCGACTCCGGCGACGGTATGCAGCTGGCCGGGAATATCTTCTCAAACGTATCGGCCACGATCGGGAATGACATCTGTACGTTCCCCGATTATCCCGCTGACATCCGTGCCCCGCAGGGATCACTGACCGGTGTATCGGGTTTTCAGGTACATATCGGCGCGGATAAGGTATTCACCCCAGGTGATCAGTGTGATGTATTGGTAGCCATGAATCCGGCTGCCCTGAAGACTCAATATAAATTCTGTAAACCCCAGGCTATTATACTTATTGATTCAGATTCATTCACCAAGAAAGACCTGGAAAAAGCTCAGTTCGCCACGGAAGATCCCTTTGAAGAATTAGGCATACGAAATGAAATTCTGGAAGTGCCCATTTCTTCCATGTGCAAAGAGAGCCTGAAAGATTCCGGTCTGGACAACAAAGGCATGCTCCGTTGCAAGAATATGTTTGCCGTGGGTCTGGTATGCTGGCTTTTCAATCGCCCTCTTTCCGCGGCGGAAGAGATGCTAAAAGAGAAATTCGCCAAGAAACCTATTATAGCGGAAGCCAACATCAAAGTACTGAATGACGGATACAACTACGGTGCCAATACCCATGCTTCAGTATCTACTTATAAGATTGAAAGCAAAGGTACCAAAGAAAAAGGTCTGTATACCGATATCAATGGCAATAAAGCTACCGCTTACGGATTTATTGCCGCTGCGGAAAAAGCCGGACTGACACTTTACCTGGGTTCTTATCCCATCACTCCGGCAACAGACATCTTGCAGGAGCTCTCCAGGCACAAAGCATTGGGAGTAAAGACCGTACAGGCCGAAGACGAGATCGCCGGATGTGCTTCTGCCGTAGGAGCAGCTTTCGCCGGTAATTTTGCGATTACTACCACCTCAGGCCCGGGAGTGTGTCTGAAAAGTGAAGCCATGAACCTGGCAGTGATCGCGGAACTTCCGTTGGTAGTTGTGAACGTACAACGGGGAGGTCCTTCTACGGGTCTGCCTACCAAGTCGGAGCAATCGGATCTGCTACAGGCACTTTTCGGAAGGAACGGAGAAAGCCCCATGCCGGTGATCGCCGCGAAATCTCCGGCAAGTTGCTTTGAGATGGCATATATGTGCTCCAAAATAGCGCTGGAACACATGACACCGGTTGTATTGCTTACAGACGCTTTTATCGCCAATGGTTCTGCCGCATGGAAATTGCCCGATCCGGATCAATATCCGGCCATCCAACCGCCGTATGTTACCCCGGACATGGCAGGTTCGTGGACTCCTTACCAACGCGACGAACTGAGTGGAGCCCGTTACTGGGCTATCCCCGGTACAGAGAACTTTACTCATCGTATCGGAGGTCTGGAAAAGAGCAGTGAGACAGGGATGATCTCTACGGAGCCCGACAATCACCACAAGATGACTTTGCTCCGTCAGGCCAAAGTCGATAAAATCGCCAATTACATTCCGGAGCAACAGGTAGAAGGAGACCCGGACGCGGAACTACTTATCGTAGGATGGGGAGGAACCTACGGACACTTGCATTCAGCTATGGAACAGATGCGAAAAGCAGGCAAAAAGGTAGCTCTTGCTCATTTCGAATACATTCGTCCACTACCCCGGAACACAGCCGAACTCCTTGGAACATACAAGAAGGTTGTAGTAGCGGAACAGAACATGGGTCAGTTCGCCGGATTCCTGCGGATGAAACATCCCGGTTTACACCTTCTTCAATACAACGAAGTAACCGGACAGCCGTTTGTTACCCAAGAACTTGTAGACGCTTTCACTAACTTACTGGAGGATTAACATATGAACGAAACAATATATACTGCAAAAGATTATAAGATCGGTCAACCGCGTTGGTGTCCCGGTTGCGGTGACCACGCTTTCCTGAATTCTTTCTATAAAGCATTGGCCGAGATTGGCAAGCCTCCTCATGAGATCGCTGTCATTTCCGGGATCGGATGTTCGTCGCGACTGCCTTATTACATGAACACCTACGGGTTCCATACCATTCACGGACGCGCCGCTGCCATTGCCACCGGAGTAAAAGTAGCCAACCCCGGACTGGACGTATGGCAGGTATCGGGCGACGGCGACGGACTGGCTATCGGAGGCAATCATTTTATCCATGCCATACGTCGTAATGTAGACATAAATATCCTGTTACTCAACAACCGCATTTATGGTCTGACCAAAGGACAGTATTCGCCCACTTCAGAACGTGGATTTGTCAGCAAAACCTCTCCTTACGGAACCGTGGAAGACCCCTTCCGTCCGGCCGAACTTACTTTCGGAGCACGCGGACGTTTCTTCGCGCGTTGTGTGGCAGTAGACGCGGCAAATTCCGTAGAAGTGCTGACAGCATCTTCCAGACACAAAGGAACCTCTGTTATTGAAATACTCCAGAACTGTGTGATCTTCAATGATGGTACCCACGACATGGTAGCTACCAAAGAGGGACGTAATAAAAACGCGATCTATCTGAAACATGGGCAGCCGATGCTGTTCGGAGAAAACAACGAATTCGGATTGACGCAGGAAGGATTTGGTCTGAAAGTAGTGAAAATAGGTGAGAACGGAGTCACGGAAAAAGACATCCTGGTGCACGACGCTCATTGCGAAGACACTACCCTGCAATTGAAACTGGCACTGATGGAAGGTCCCGATTTCCCTATAGCTCTGGGAGTCATACGGGATGTGGTAGCTCCCACTTACGAAGAAGCTGTGCAACAACAGATCCAAGAAGTGAGCAGCAAAGCCAGATATCATAATTTCCGGGAACTCCTGATGACAAACGATGTCTGGGAGGTAAAATAATCAGTACAGGACATCATCATCATACAAAGGGCGATCCCACTGTGGGAACCGCCCTTTTTATACTTTTTCCTTGTTCCCGCATCAGAAACAAAGATCTCACAGGGAATCACATATATCCGTCAGCTCCCTGAGCAGAAACCTCACTCTTTGATCCCATAAGCCAGATCACCGGCATCGCCCAATCCGGGTACAATACACGAATGATCATTGATCTCCGGATCTATGGCCGCACACCAGATGGTAGTTTTATCAGCCGGGAAAACACCTGCGATATGATCTACTGCCTGACGGCTGGCGATGATAGCAGCGACATGTATTTCAGCCGGTTCACCTTTGGTAAGCATGGCCTGGTAGGTCAGTTCCATGCTGCTGCCGGTGGCCAGCATCGGATCGGTAATAATCAGTGTCTTTCCGTGGATAAGAGGAGAAGCTATATATTCAATATGAATATCGAATTTCAACGTGTCTTTGTATTTCCGGTAAGCCGACACAAAAGCATTCTCCGCATAATCAAAATAACTCAGAAATCCCTGATGATAAGGGATACCCGCCCGCAGGATAGTACTGATCACAACCGGGTTGTCAGGTGTACTTGCAGAGGCTATCCCCAGGGGAGTACGGATCTCTTTTACGGAGTAGGTAAATGATTTACTGATCTCATAGGCCATTACCTCTCCGATGTGTTCAATGTTTCTCCGGAAACGAAGCCTGTCGCCCTGAACATCCACATTCCTGATCTCTGCAACATACTGATTCAGGATGGAGTTCGTCTCACTCAAATTAATAATTTTCATAGGTATAATAGTTGTATATTTCCTTAGTTCCGGAATACAAAGTAAAGGATTATATTCCAATTTGCAACATTCAGTTTGCAGATATTGTTACGTAACTATAAAAGCTCTCAGATTAAAGAAAAATTTCTTTAATATCCGATAAGTTTTCAAATAAAATATTACTTTTGTAAGCGATTTACAAGGGTCTATTTAATTTTACCTACAAAATGTAAAAATATACAGTAAATTATATACCAATTTTAATTAATTAAAGAGATGGGAAAATTAGATTTAAGCAAGTATGGTATAAGCAATGACATCGAAGTTGTTTATAACCCTACGTACGAACAGCTTTTCCAGGCTGAGATGGATCCGTCAAACCAAGGGTACGAAAAAGGTGAATTAACTACTACGGGTGCCGTATCTGTAAAAACAGGTGTTTTTACCGGCCGTTCACCTAAAGACCGTTACATCGTTAAAGACGCTACCACTGAAGATACGATCTGGTGGGACGGAACCATCAACAAACCGGTTTCCACTGAGATCTGGAATGATCTGAAGGCTTTGTCTATGAAACAGCTGAATTCAGCTAAAAAATTATATGTAGTTGATACGTTCTGTGGTACCAATGTAGATACCCGTATGAAAGTACGTTTCATCGTAGAGGTAGCATGGCAGGCACACTTCGTGACCAACATGTTCATCCGTCCTTCTTTGTACGAACTGGAACATTACGGAGAACCCGATTTCACTGTATTCAACTCTTCTAAAGTTACCAACCCGAACTGGAAAGAGCAGGGATTGAACTCTGAAGTATTTGTTGTATTCAACCTGACTGAGAAAGAACAGATCATCGGTGGTACCTGGTACGGTGGCGAAATGAAAAAAGGTATGTTCGCTATGATGAACTACTACCTGCCGCTGAAAGGGATGGCTTCTATGCACTGCTCGGCCAACGTAGGTGAAAAAGGCGATGTTGCTATCTTCTTCGGTCTTTCAGGAACAGGAAAAACCACGCTTTCTGCCGACCCGAAACGTTACCTGATCGGTGACGACGAACATGGTTGGGACAACAACGGTGTGTTCAATTACGAAGGCGGTTGTTATGCGAAAGTGATCAACCTGAGCGAAGAAAACGAACCGGACATCTGGAGAGCCATCAGACGTGACGCGCTGTTGGAAAACGTTGTAGTGAAAGAAGACGGAACTCCCGACTATGCCGATGGTTCTATCACGGAAAATACCCGTGTTTCTTATCCGATCTACCACATCAACAAGATCGTTCTTCCTTCCAAAGCAGGACATGCCAGCAAGATCGTTTATCTGTCTGCTGACGCGTTCGGAGTATTGCCTCCGGTTTCTATCTTAGACGATGCGCAGGCACAGTATCACTTCCTTTGCGGTTACACGTCCAAACTGGCCGGAACAGAACGTGGTATTACTGAACCATTGCCCTCTTTCTCTCCTGCTTTCGGTGAAGCGTTCCTGACTCTGCACCCGACTATGTATGCCAAGACTCTGGGTGGAAAGATGAAAGAACACGGAGCAAAAGCGTACCTGGTGAACACAGGTTGGAACGGTACAGGCAAACGTATCTCTCTGAAAGATACACGCGCCATCATCGATGCCATCATCGACGGTTCTATCGAAAACGCGGAAAAGGTTCACATTCCTATCCTGAACCTGACTGTTCCTAAAACACTGAACAATGTATCTGATATCCTTGATCCTCGCAGCACGTATGCGGATGTTGCTGAATGGGAAACCAAAGCAAAATCTCTGGCTGCCAAATACATCAAGAACTTCGAACAGTACTGTGACAACGACGATGCGAAAGCATTGATCGCCGCAGGTCCTCAGTTGTAATCAGAGAATCAAACTCTATAGTAAAAAGCTGTCCGGTCTATCGGACAGCTTTTTTACACAGAAGCACAAAGTCATCCTCACACTTCACTGATTATCATAATTATTATACCATAGATTCAATTTCTTTTTCCGGAGAAAAGATTCATGGGGTAGGATATGCTTCTCCTCTCCCATCAGTTACTATGTAATCCGGTACAGACTGAACAGGAATTTAAGTTCAGAACTACACAACGCCATAGCAGGTAACAGGCGAAACACCCTTCCTTCCCATACCATATACATGCTTGTTATACATAGGGAGTTACCCTCTGCTGCTTTTTCTTTTTTCCTATGATCTGTCCTCCAGATCAAGTCTCTCGGCCCATCAGAGAAACACGACAGCAAACAGATCCGTTTCCTGACAACAGCTATCCCTCCGTCGGACAAGCTGTATATATCCGATCCCGGTTTTCCAGTGACCTCCGTATTCCCCTATGTAAATATCATACCTATAAACACCTTCATATCAGCTATCTCTTCTTGCCGTTTTATACTTTTACAAACAGGCTTTCCACCCATTCAGCCATTTTTTCAACAAATTATTGTAACATAAGATTTTCTATACACTTCTATATTTGTAATTAATAATTTTCTAAATCCAATCCAGAAAATACATATATACTAATTAATAAATCAACTTAAAAAAACATTTTAAAAGATATGTTGCTTTTAAAAAGCTAAAAACCTATATTCATATTAATCATTTATATAAATTTATTATTTAATTATTTTTTATTATCAAATAGTTTTATTTTTTATACATTTGTATTGTTTTACTAAATAAATGATTTAAATTTACACGATCTACCAGTTATAAAGAAGGTTTAAAACACGATATTTTCAGTATCAGCCTTTGCCGGTACCCGATCACCCTTATACCTGTATAAACGAAAAAAGGGAAACTCGCTATTATACCTAATAAGAGAGTCACCTGAGGCAGAGATAAATTTATCAGAATAACAAACATAGTAAAGAAACATGAGAAACAGAAGAGTAGTCATTACAGGTATGAGTGTCCTCACTCCTATTGGTAACACCCTCGATGAATTCTGGAATAATTCATTGAATGGCGAAATAGGATACGATCTACATGATTACAAAGGAATGAAAAGAGTTCTTGGATTAATCGGAGATTTTGAAGATCTTGCAGCAAACAAACCGGCTGAAAAAATAGGCAGAACAGCAAATATAGCTTTAAATGCTGCCATACGCGCGATGAAAGACGCGCAGATCCATGTGCCAACCATTGATAAAAGCCAGGCAGGAGTATGTATCTCCAGTGCTATCAGCAATATGGCTTATTGTGAAGATATTTTCTTCGGAGAAGAGACCACTGAAAACCAAAACATCTATAAAAAGGGGCTGTATACACACATTACCTGCGAAATTGCCGATGAATTTGATTTCCAGGGAGAAAATCTGATCATGTCCACGGGTTGTACGGGCGGCATTGATGCCATTGGATATGCCTATGAAGCTATCAAATACGGAGATCAACAACTAATGATCTGCGGAGCCGTTGAAACACCCGTTTCAAAAGTGACTATTGGATCGTTTGAGGCCATTGGCGCGCTCACTAAAACCCTGGATAAGGAGTCTGCCAAAGAAGCATCCCGCCCGTTCGATAAAACCAGGAACGGATTTGTTCTGGCAGAAGGTTGTGCCATACTTATTCTGGAAGAATATGAAAATGCCATCCACAGAGGAGCTCCTATATATGCAGAGATCAAAGCATATAATAGCTGTAACAACGCTTATCATATGACCGACCTGCCCAACAATGGGGTAGCGCTGGGAGAATTACTCATACAGACGATGGAAGAGGCAGAAGTCCAACCTTCGGACATTGATTACCTGAATGCCCACGGCAGTTCAACTCCTCAGAATGATCTGTTTGAAGCCGCGGCTTATCACATCGCCTTCAAAGAGTACGTAAAGTCCCTGCCAGTGAGTTCGACCAAATCCATGACCGGACATCCGTTGGGAGCATCAAGCGCCATTGAAATCGTCCATACGGTACTGGCCATGAAAAATAATATCCTTCCCCCTACTGCCAATTACAAAGTAAAGGACGAGGAATGCGATATACATCTAATTTCAACACCTACTGAACAGACCATTGATACCGCTATTTCCAATGCAAATGGTTTTTCCGGATTACATGGAGTATGCATCTTATCAAAAATTTAAACATGGAAAAAATTGTTGTTACAGGCATGGGTATAATCGGCCCCTGTGGAAATAGCATAAAAGAATTCTGGCAGAATTTACAGACCGGACAATCCAATATCCGGAAGGTAAATGAAAAAGGTATTCAATATGCAGGCGTAGTTCATAAAGATTCTTTTGAAGATGTGATCCCCAGAAGATTACTAATTAAATGTGCCCGTTTTTCCAAACTGGGACTCGTTGCCATAGATGAGGCCATCAAACAGGCAAATTTTAAAATTTCCGACTACCCTGACAAGGTAGGAGTATTTATTGGCAATAATTCCGCGGGATGGGATACATTATGGGATGGATTTAATTGCATGAAAAACAATACCCCGTTGAGCCCGCACTTAGTAAGCAACTGGTTTCCCGCGGCTGTGCAGGGGCATGCTTCTTTGATGTATGGGATGAAAGGAATAAGTAAAACTATAGTAGCTGACAGAGTAAGCGGTTTGATGGCAATAAAGAATGCGATTAAATACTTAAGAAAAGGAACCATTGATTTTGCCATAGTGGGAGGAGTAGAAGCTCCGGTCAATAGCATGAGTCTGGAATTTTATGACTCCATCAATCAATATTCCCGAGGAAGAGGATATCGGTTATTTGCTGAGAATGAAGGAATGGTTATAGCTGAAGGGGCAGGTTTCCTGATCCTGGAAAGAGAAGAAAATGCCTTAAAAAGATTAAACAAAAAATCTATCATGGCCCAGATAGATGGAATAGCTGTCGGATACAGTGGAGACAAAAACGAAGACAAATCCCTTTCTATCTATCAACACGTGATCCAGAGAGCTACAGACCACCACCCTATTGAGGTAGTTTACTTATCAGGAATCGCAAAAGACCGGGAAGATAAAATGGAAGTAACAGCCATTCAAAAAGAATTAGGCAAGAATATAGTTCTCTGTTGTCCGAAAACAACTTTTGGCCATACGGTAGGTGCCTCTGCTCCGATGGACATCATTTTATCCATACTCAGTATGAAAGAAAACATCGTCTTAAAGACCCACTCTGATCCACTTCCTGAAGCCTACATAAACAGGGAACCAACAAAAAAACACCATGCCACCGCTTTGGTCTTATCCCAAGGATACGGAGGAGTAAAAGGAGCTATCCAATTAAGTAGATACAATTAAAATAAAAGCCATGCAAAGAGAAAAGATCAAAAATGAGATCTGGGGATTCATCGATAAGATGGGATGCACCATAGAATCAGAGAACAAGGCAATCAAGGAAACAGATTTTGATTCGACCGAAGTAGCTGACTTAGCTACATCTATCCAAATAAAATACAAGCTTCATATTCCGGATTATCACTTAACAAAAATGTCTGTTAAGCAAATAGCAGACTACATTTACACACATAGTCCGGATTTCAATGGAAAATAAAAAACCCTCCCGGCCCGGCATTGATCTGGTAGAGATCGGTTTCATAAAGAAAATGCTTTCCAGACACGGAAAGCATTTTTTGGAACGGTATTTTTCGGAAAAAGAAATAGAGGATTATCAAAAAACGAAGAAGATGACTTATCTGGCAGGTCGGTTCGCAGCCAAAGAAGCCATCTTCAAATCGGTGAATATTCCCTATAAACCCAATCTCATTACTGTATACAACGATCCGGACGGGTGCCCTCAGATCTACCTGGGAAACAAAGAGTTTTACATCAAAGACTCCATTAGTTTAAGTCATCACGGGGAATATGCGATCGCGATCGCTCAGATCCGACCGGAAGATGTCGGGCCATTTAAGAAATTCACAGACCTATAAAACTGTCAGGTACCCGGATCCATTCCAATACATTCCAATCTTCCCGTATGGGCTAAATTATCTGTTTCTTCACTGTTACAGTTCAGTGTATGAGAAGCAGCCAGAATGAGCAAGGTCTGTAACAGCGTGTACAAGGCTATTGGAAAGATCCAATAACCTTGTACGAAAAATCAGTTTTTTCTCAATTATTTTTATTCGCGCGTTTGCGCTCATTCTCATCGAGGATCACTTTACGCATACGCATAAACCGGGGAGTCACTTCTACATATTCATCCTCTTTGATATATTCCAGCGCCTCTTCCAGAGAAAACTGTACCGGAGGAATCAGACGGGCTTTATCATCCGCACCCGACGCGCGCATATTGGTCAGTTTCTTGGATTTGGTAACATTGATCACAAGGTCGTTCTCGTGTGAATGCTCGCCAACGACCTGCCCCGCATATACTTCGTCCTGTGGAAAAATAAAGAAACGTCCCCTGTCCTGCAGCTTATCTATGGCATACGCAAAAGCCGTACCCGCTTCCATAGCGATCATAGATCCATTGGTACGCCGTTCCAGCTCTCCCTTGTAGGGTTGATATTCCTTGAAACGATGCGCCATAATAGCTTCACCGGCCGAAGCGGTCAGCACATTTGTACGTAATCCTATAATTCCGCGCGAAGGTATGGCAAATTCAAGGTTGACACGCTCACCGTTACTCTCCATCATCCTCATCTCTCCCTTACGCCGGGTCACCATATCAATCATCTTGCTGGCATACGCTTCAGGGACATTGATCGTCAGTTCCTCTACAGGTTCGCAGCGTACCCCATCTATGGTTTTATAGATTACCTGTGGCTGTCCTACCTGCAACTCATAGCCTTCGCGGCGCATGGTTTCGATCAGTACGGAAAGGTGAAGTACACCACGGCCGGACACGATCCATTTTCCATCTTCTTCACTTTTAGATACCCGCAAAGCCAGGTTCTTATCCAATTCTTTCATCAGACGATCGTGAATATGACGGGAAGTTACGTATTTTCCATCTTTACCAAAAAAAGGAGAGTCATTGATGGCGAAAAGCATACTCATCGTAGGTTCATCAATAGCAATGGGAGGAAGTGGCTCCGGCTGCTCAAAATCACAGATCGTATCTCCGATCTCGAATCCTTCTATCCCGATCAACGCGCAGATATCACCGGAAGAAACTTCGCTCTTCCTGGCGCGGCCCAGACCTTCAAACACATGTACCTCTTTGATCCTGGATTTTATGATACTTCCGTCACGTTTGGCCAGAGACACATTCATACTTTCTTTCAACGCCCCCCGATGCACACGTCCGACAGCAATACGCCCTGTATAAGCCGAATAATCCAGCGAAGTGACCAGCATCTGAGGAGTACCTTCCAGGGCCTCGGGAGCAGGTATATGCTCCAGTATACAATCCAGCAAAGGTGAAATACTATCTGTCGGCTGTTTCCAGTCTTCGCTCATCCAGCCATTCTTGGCAGACCCGTAGATGGTAGGGAAATCCAGTTGCTCTTCGGTGGCATCCAGACTGAACATCAGGTCAAAGACCATCTCATGTACCTCATCCGGACGACAGTTGGGTTTGTCTACCTTATTAATTACTACCACAGGCTTAAGACCCAGCTGCAATGCTTTCTGCAATACAAACCGTGTCTGAGGCATAGGCCCTTCAAACGCGTCCACAAGCAGGATACAGCCATCAGCCATATTCAGTACCCGCTCCACCTCACCTCCGAAATCACTGTGCCCCGGAGTATCAATAATATTTATTTTTGTATCTTTATAGTTGATAGAGACATTTTTAGACAGAATAGTGATCCCTCTTTCCCGTTCCAGATCATTATTATCCAGAATAAGTTCGCCGCTGGTCTGATTGTCCCGGAAAAGATGTCCCGCTAAAAGCATTTTGTCTACAAGAGTAGTTTTTCCATGATCGACATGGGCAATGATCGCAATGTTCCTAATATTTTGCATATAATACCTATTGTTTGGGCACAAAGGTACGAAAAATGGCCTTAGCAACAGGAATGATCGGGAAAATAATTGCCGTAAAAGCTTGTCAGATAAAAGATAATCCCTATCTTTGCACGCTCAAAGCAATATTTATATATCAAAAATCTAAAAAATTATGTATTTAGATTCCGCTAAAAAGAAGGAAATCTTTGAGAAATACGGAAAGTCTAACTCTGATACTGGCTCAGCAGAAGCGCAGATAGCATTGTTTTCCTACCGTATCTCAAGTCTGACTGAGCATCTGAAGCTCAACAGAAAAGATTATAGCGCTGAAAGAGCTCTGACCATGCTGGTAGGTAAACGTCGCGCTTTACTCGACTACCTGAAAGCGAAAGATATCGAAAGATATCGTGCTATCATTAAGAAGCTCGGATTGAGAAAGTAATCCTGTTACTTTCCGAACAAGGAACGAAAAGAGATTGTCCCATACCGGACAATCTCTTTTTTTGTAAAAACTATTTTCAGAATTAACCGGATCCTTTTATTCTCCCGGAAAATACGGGTCTTACAAATCGACCTGTTCCGGTAACCAAATTAAAAAACTGGTAACCCATTCCAATCACTTTGTTTACCATTTGACCACTTCCTATCATTACGCTTACTCAGAAGAGAGAGAAAGGCCCTGTCTCTATTACCAGTATACATAACTTTTTGCCACAGGGCCGACCTTTCTGTGTATAACCATCACGGATACTCCGGTTCACTTATCGTTCAACAGTACACTGATCCAAACCTGCTACCGGCATAGATATAGAACCCTGGTGCTCTGCAAATGCAACATCCACAAAGAACGAATTGAGAAATAGAAGTCCGGTTTTTATTTCGTTCATTCAGAATGTCCTATAGTCGCTGTATGCTCCTATATACCCTGTATCTTTCCTGTTCTGAAATAAAATTCCCCTTTATTTCTCCTTATTATTTGGAGGCTATCAGGAAATCACTATTTTTGCCTCTGTACATTTGATACATAATTTTCCATGAAAACAGAATAGGATGGACACAAGTAAAGTAGCCGGAGAAAAGATCAGATCGCTCCGCGAGAACAAATCAATTACCACCAAAGAACTGGCCGAACGCGCCGGGCTGACTGTTGAACAGGTAGAGCGTATAGAGAATCATGTAGACCTCCCTTCTCTGGCGCCTCTGATCAAAATAGCCCGTGTACTGGGTGTCCGGCTGGGTACGTTCTTAGACGATAACGACGAAACCGGACCTGTCGTATGCCGGAAAGAAGAAGCAACGGATACCATTAGTTTTTCCAACAATACGACCCAGTCCAGGCGTCACATGAAGTATCATTCCCTCTCCAGGTCGAAAGCGGATCGCCACATGGAGCCTTTTATCATCGATGTATCCCCCACCGAAGAAAGTAACTTCATTCTCTCTTCTCACGAAGGCGAAGAATTTATCATGGTATTGAAAGGGATCATGGAAATAAGTTACGGGAACAAAACTTATCTGCTGGAAGAAGGAGACAGCATTTATTACGATTCCATTGTACCCCATCATGTACATGCCTACGAAGGGTAGGCTGCCCAAATACTGGCTGTCGTATATACGCCTGTCTGAACGCTATAACCACACCTATATCAAACAAACACTTAGTATGCAACTTTACGACAGGACATTGGGGGAGTGGCTCGAACATTGGGCAAAAGAGACACCGGATAAAGAATACATCGTATACTCCGACCGGAATCTGAGGTTTTCCTGGAAACAGATGAATCAGAGAGTAGATGAAATGGCCAAAGGGCTGCTCGCTATCGGAGTGGAAAAAGGATCGCATGTGGGAATATGGGCAGCCAATGTACCCGATTGGCTTACGCTACTCTATGCCTGCGCCAAAATAGGGGCTGTCTATGTGACAGTAAACACCAACTACAAACAAAACGAACTGGAATATCTCTGCCAGAACTCCGATATGCACACACTGTGTATCGTGGATGGAGAAAAAGACAGTGATTTTGTAGAAATGACCTACCAGATGCTTCCGGAACTACGAAGTTGTCAACGGGGCCATTTAGAAAGTCCGCGGTTCCCATACATGAAGAATGTGGTATATATCGGCCCGGAAAAGCATCGCGGTATGTATAACACCTCCGAGCTGCTGCTGTTGGGAAAGAATATCGAAGATGAAGAATTAACCCTCATCAAGAGAGAGGTCGGCTGCCACGATGTAGTGAATATGCAATATACCTCCGGTACTACCGGCTTTCCCAAAGGGGTCATGCTTACTCACCACAATATAGCCAACAACGGTTACCTGACGGGAGAGCATATGGATTTCACTTCTGAAGACAAACTCTGCTGCTGCGTGCCTCTCTTTCATTGTTTCGGAGTAGTATTGGCCAGCATGAATGTGCTGACCCATGGCTGCACACAGGTAATGGTCGAACGGTTCGATCCGCTGGTCGTATTGGCATCTGTTCACAAAGAAAGATGTACCGCTTTGTATGGAGTACCCACCATGTTTATCGCTGAGCTCAATCATCCCATGTTTGACTTGTTCGATATGTCCAGCCTCCGCACGGGCATCATGGCAGGCTCTCTGTGTCCGGTAGAGTTAATGAAACAGGTACAGGAAAAGATGTACATGAAAGTGACCAGTGTATACGGACTGACGGAAACCTCTCCCGGAATGACACAAACCCGCATTGACGATCCCTTTGAAGTACGTTGTACCACTGTAGGCCGCGAATTTGAATTTACAGAAGTGAAAGTACTGGATCCGGAAACCGGAGCAGAATGTCCGGTAGGTGTACAAGGGGAGATGTGCAACCGCGGATACAATACCATGAAAGGCTACTATAAAAATCCGGAAGCAACCGCTGAGGTAATCGATTCCAACCAGTTCCTGCACTCCGGTGATCTGGGTATCCAAGACGAAGATGGGAATTACCGGATCACAGGGCGCATCAAAGACATGATCATCCGGGGTGGGGAGAATATCTACCCCCGTGAGATCGAAGAATTCTTATACAAACTGAACGGGGTAAAAGACGTACAGGTAGCAGGAATCCCTTCTGAAAAATATGGAGAAGAGGTGGGAGCTTTCATCATCCTCCGGGAAGGAGCGGAATTAGTTGAATCAGACGTAAAGGATTTCTGCAAAAACCAGATCTCGCGTCATAAAATACCCAAGTATGTTTTCTTTATTTCAGAATTTCCCATGACCGGAAGCGGTAAAATACAGAAATTCAAGCTGAAAGATCTGGGAGTAAAATTATGTGAAGAACAAGGTATAACCATTATCTGACTGCCATACTTACCCACACAAAAGGAACATACATACCGTATGCTCCTTTTTTTGTAAGATACATCCTACCCGGTTTCAAGTACCCTTACACAGGGTTATCCTTATATCCCGGCGTCTTTAAGTACCGAAGTGGAAATGGTGAAAACAGAATCTTTTTCAGAGGCAACCTTCCTCTCAATCGGCAGCACAAAATAGAAAGTAGATCCCTCTCCCGCAACCGACTCTACATCAATCCCGCCCCCTAATCTCTCTACCAGCATTTTGCACAAGGCAAGGCCCAGACCGGTTCCCTGTATGAAAGTGTTCACCTTACCAAACCGGTCGAAAATGGTAGATAACTTACTCTCCTCTATACCCATCCCTGTATCTTTGACATAGCAACAAACGTTCTCTCCCTGCCTCCGGAATCCATAGCGGATCTCACCCCGGGAGGTAAACTTCATCGCATTTCCCAAAAGATTGGTATAGACCTGCATCACCCGTCCCCAATCACTCATAATTTCTAATTCGGGATCGTTGTCATCCATCACTAAGCTAACCCCTTCCGCCACAGCATTACAATACATCTCGAACAATTGCAGACACACATCCTGAAGACGCACCCAACGGTAAGAGAACTCCAGCGTTCCGGCTTCCAGAGAAGATATATCCAGAAGATCATTGAACAGGTTCAGAAGCAGATCGCAGTTTTTCTCTATGATCTCAATATAAAGTTTCCGGTCCGAATCCTGGTCCGAATCAATCACTAATTTGGAAAAGCCGACAATCGCATTCAAAGGCGTACGGATCTCATGGCTCATATTCGCGAGAAAAGACGATTTGAGCCGGTCCGCTTTCACTGCCTTCTCCCGGGCTACGATCAGTGCCTGTTCCGTATCCTTCAGTTCCGTAACATCCCAGGACACTCCCATGATATAAGGTTTCTCCTCTCCGGAAGGAACCAGCGTCTTCATGGTATTGGCAACCCTTCTTCCCCACAACGGATGTATATATTCCTGTACAAATTCGATACCGCCCTCCTCCAGTACTTTCAGATCCTGCCTGTAGAACTCTTCCATCTGTTCCGAAGCAGAAAAAAGCTCACTATCGTTTTTCCCTATAGCTTCTTCTGCCGGAATACCCCACTGCTCCGCAAAGAGCCGGTTCCAGTAGACATACCGGAATTCATTGTTAGGGTCTTTTACAAAGATGGTAGCAGGTACATTGCTGACAATAGCATCTAAGAAAGAATTGAGGCGTACCACCTCTTTCTCGTGCTGAATGATCCTTTGTTCGGCCTGGATCCGTTCGGTAATTTCCCGGCACATACAAAGCAGGTAACGATCGTCCAGCGGATAGATGCGGTTCTCAAAATGACGCTCTTCGCCGTCTACCGCCAGACTATGCCTGCCCACCGAACCTTTCCCGGTCCGGATCACGCGGTCCATATTCTCCCGGATGCTCTGATAGGCCGGGGCAGGAATTACCTGCCGCAGATTGGTCTTCAGTAACTCTTCTACCGTATAGCCCTCTACATGGTTGGTTTCAGGAGAAGATACCAACTCGATAAAATTGGC
>Ga0192241_10033_pt1 | contig 75609 bp, 54 predicted proteins | sample Koala_Koa27_I3_FD_131239 | JGI IMG/M metagenome (GOLD analysis project Ga0192241, IMG submission 131239) | Enriched cells from koala feces incubated with labeled cellulose particles, San Francisco Zoo, California, United States - Koala_Koa2-7_I3 ... | reverse complement strand
GACGGAAATGCGGTGACGGTGTCATTGACGCAGGAGAAAGAGGAGGCTCGTACTCCGCAGACAGAGAATCTGCGCACCCAGCTTGCAAAGCTGGGAAATACCGTTTTCGAAGCCTTGTCTGTGGAGGTCGGTTTTGCACAGAACAGATTTATTCCCTCTTCCCGGCTGGCTGAGTTGCGGCGGCAGGTCGCGGAGCGTTTGTTGGCTGCCCGGCAGATCAATTACCGCCGTGAGCTTTATCGGCTACCTGTTACCTCCCATTCTTATCCGGAAGATATGCTCTCCTATACCGGTAACGTTGCCAACGGCCGGGCCCGGGCGTTTTATCTGGATCATGGGGTGAAAGAGGTGGCTCCCGCCTTCGAAGAGCAACCTGTGGAAGAGGCTGTCCTGATGTTCTGCAAGCATTGTCTGCGTCACAGCATGGGTTGATGTCCTGTTCATCACCAGCAACCTTCGCCCTATCGGGAGCCCTTTTATCTGGTAGGTACCGATGGGAAACGATTTCGTCTGACTTTTGATTGTCGCCATTGTATCATGAAAGTTTCGGCGGGATGAATGGACAAAGAACATACGGCGGGTGGTGGAGTGCTTGTCTGATCGCCCTTCTGTTGTGTGGCTGCGGCGGGAAGACAGAAGCAGTCGCCACAGAGTCTGCGGAAGGTGAACTTCCGGATACATGGGGCGCAGGTTTTCGTTTTCCCTATGCACTGCATACCAATCTGGAGGTGCGTACCGATTCCGTATGGCTGGAGTGTCTTCCGGTGAAAGGACTGTTTGTTTCTTTGCAACAGGGCGACAGGGTGGTCGTAGCGGAACTGGCTACTTACCCTGGCGACAGTGCCGATGTGGCCTGGGTGAAGCTGGCCCATAGTCAGGATATACAGGGATGGATCCCGGAGGAGCAGTTGCTGGAATATTTTGCTCCTGTCGACAGTGTTTCGCACCTGATCGATGTATTCCGGTATACCTCTCTTTCTTACCTGCTGTTTGTGCTGGCACTCTTTCTTTTTCTTTTCCTGGCTATGGCCTATCGCCGCCGTCCTTTTCCGGTGGTTTTTTTCAGAGACATCGGTAGTTCCTATCCGGCTTTACTCTGTTTGCTGTCGGCCGGTCTGGCTACTTTATACGAGACCATGCAACTTTTCTTTCCGGAAGTCTGGGAGCATTTCTATGTTCATCCTACCCTGGCTCCGTGGGGGGTACCGTGGATACTCTCTGTTTTTCTCGGTTGCCTGTGGATGTTCCTGTTGGTCGGTATTGCTTCCCTGGATGATGTATTCCGTCGTCTTCCTGCCAGATCCGCTTGGCGGTATCTGTTTGCGTTGATGGCGGCCTGTGTCGGAGGATATGGCTTTTTTATCCAGACTGTTCACTTTTACATAGGGTATCTGTTGTTCCTGCTCTTTGCTGCGTATACGATCAGACATCTGTGTCGGAATACCGCCCTATATCGGTGTGGCCATTGCGGCGCAACCATCTCAGATAAAGGCATCTGCCCTTCCTGTAAGGCTGTAAATGAATGATCTGTCGGCTGATCCCGCTGTACGCGTGCGCGTTTTTTATGGATGAAGAAGTGTCTGATAGGTCTGTCTGTTCGTTGATCAGATTATGTCCGGGGAACAGGTTGGGACCACATTCAGGCAACAGGCTGTCATAGATCACAGGAACAGGTAGTGGTGAAATAGATCAGGCAATGAGCGAGTAACGCTACACTCTTTATCTGTTGCGCTATAGCAGGGATCTGGCTTTCCGAGCGAACAAAAACAGCCGGGACGGGTTAATTTATCCATGAAAAACATTTGCGGTTTAAACGTAAAACCGTACCTTTGCGCCGGATTTTTAAGAACTCATTTTAAATTTCAAAGATATGGACGAAGGACCGTATTATAGTTGCAGTTACAGTAAACAGAAGTATTAACTCCTCTGTAAGGTCCTGGGTGGGTTTTCCTTACAGAGAAAAAGTAAGGAAGCCTTATGACAGAACAAATCCTCCTCCTCTTTCAGAAGCTTATCTCAGATAAGAACTGGAAATCCCTGAAACAAGAAGTTATGGATCTGCAGCCCGTGCAGATTGCTGAGATCATAGAAGAACTTTCTTCTACCGATGCGCTGATCCTGTTCCGGTTGCTTCCCCGTGAATTATCGACAGAGACCTTTTCTCATTTGTCGCATGAAGATCAGGAAGCCATTATCAAAGGACTTGCCGCGCATAGTAATGAGATCTCCAACCTCCTCAATGATCTGGATCCGGACGACCGTACCGCGTTCTTTGAAGAATTGCCGGGAAAGGTGACCCAGCGTCTGATGCAGATGCTTTCCAACGAGGAACGCCAGATCGCTATGTCGCTTCTGGGATATCCCGAAGACAGTACCGGGCGACTGATGACACCGGAATATGTGGCAGTGAAGCCCTGGTTCACAGTTGCGCAGGCATTGGAGCATATCCGTACGTACGGACGTGACTCAGAGACATTGAATGTGATCTATGTGGTGGACGATCAGTGGAAACTACTCGATGATCTTCGGATCAAAGAGATCATTCTGGCTTCTCCTGATCAGACGATCGCGGACTTGTCGGACAACAAAGTGGTTGCCCTGAATGCGTACGACGATCAGGAGACTGCTGTAAAGATCTTCCAGGAACAGGACCGGGTGGCACTTCCGGTGGTAGATACCCATCATACACTGGTCGGTATTGTTACATTCGACGATGTGATGGACGTGGTTGAAGAAGAGGCTACTGAGGATTTTCAGAAGTTCGGTTCGTTGCAGGAGGCGGTCGTCAACCCCCTGAAGGCGCGTATAGCCAACCTGTATCGGCAACGTATTGTCTGGCTGATCGCGTTGGTATTTATGAATGTTTTTTCAGGCGCGGCCATTGCCGGATTTTCCGATGTGATCGAGTCGGTAGTAGCACTGGTGTTTTTCCTGCCTCTACTCATTGACAGTGGAGGGAATGCGGGTTCCCAATCCGCTACGCTGATGATCCGCGCGCTGGCAGTAGGAGATGTACAAATGAAGGATTGGATGCGTCTGCTGGGTAAAGAGGTTGCCGTATCTTTGTTGTTGGGCATTACGATGGCCATTGGGGTGTCGCTGGTAGCCAGCTTCCGGGCTCCTGAGGTGATCCTGGTGGTTGCTGTCACTATGATCCTGAATGTAATGGCCGGTAGTATGATCGGGCTGGTATTGCCTTTTGTTTTCACACGTTTCAAAGTCGACCCCGCCACGGCCAGCGCACCGCTGATCACTTCCATTGCTGATATTACGGGAGTTCTCATTTATTTCTCTATCGCTAATTGGTATTTCGGATTCTGATATGAATACGTAGACCATTCGTGTAGAAAAGAGACTTTCTCCGGAGAAAGCCCTGTACACCAGGTATCAGGGGATCGGCTCAGAAACGACAGCGCAGGTTCATTCCGAAATGTACCGGACGGCCTTTCTGGGCAAATCCATTGCCCATACTTTCGAAATAGAACGTATTGTATTTTGTATTCAGGGCATTGCGCACCCACAGATCTATCTGTCCTCCTCCTTTGATGAAGCTCAGTACACCGTTGAGCGTGCCGTAGAAGTTTTGTCTCACCTGGTTTGTTTCGGTCCAGTAGATCTTTCCGGCACCGCTGTAGTTGGCATCCAGACGGATCTGATCGAGGCAGGAAGAGTTGGCAAGTGTCCAGGTATAGTGAGCACCGGTGTTCAGGGTATGCTGAGGGACAAAGGGTACATAGTTGCCTTTGTAGTTGGTCACGTCCTGTACTCCGGTATTTTCATCGGACGAATCGTTCTCTTCATACTCCCTTGTCTGGTAATCTCTGAAGGTAGAATGGGTATATCCATAGGATAGATTCACCCCGAAAGCATCTGTGATCATGGCGCGCCATGCTGCTTCTGCTCCGTAGCTGTGACTCTTTCCCGCGTTTACTGTAATGCGTCCCATGCCGCTTCTGGCAAACCGGGAGATCTGCTGATCCCGGGTATCCATATAGAATGCCGACAGGTCCAGCCACATCCGGCGGTCGGATAAAGTAAGATGAGAACCTATTTCATAGTTCCAGCTGTATTCCGGTTTGTATACGGTAGAGGCTTTGATGTCCGGATCCTCTCCGGCTTCCGGAAGGTTAGATTTGATCATATCAATTACATAGGCTGGCATTCCCTGCCCGGCATACTGATCCAGTGTTTCCGATACATGGGTATTGATAGTTGCCTGCATATCATTTTGCATGCAACTCTGTATCAGATCCGAGAACATCTGTATGTTGTATCCCCCCGATCTGTAACCTTTGGCTACATTCACGTATACATTGTTGCCGGGATTGAAATCGTATTGAAGTGAGAATTTGGGTAGCAGCTGCACATAATCGTTTTTGAGTTTCCCTTCCAGCAGAGGAGAATCCGTCAGATCCAGGTGGATGGGCATCATGGGGCTGGTAAGCGAGAAACTGTAGTCGATCTCCGAACCGGAGTGATATTTCATACTGTTCTTCTCATAGTCCAGACGCAGGCCGACAGTGGCGGAAAGCCCTCTGGTAAACAGGTCCCGGAGGGTAGACTGGTGATACACGGCAAAGTTGAAAACCGGTGTGTCAAACTTTCCGGTGACTAAGATCTCCGGTGAGTTTATCTCCAGATCCATACCCATATTTATTGAAGAGAGATCCGGGAAATAGCTGTTTATATTGGCTTCGAGCAGGTCTTTTACTCCTTCCTCTTTGAAGAGAACAGGCCCGTTGGTGTGGAGCCATTGGTACAGACCGAACACTCCGGTGGTCCACTGCCAGCGTCTGCCCGGTTTGGATTTCAATACGATCCCTTCGGACAATGTGTGTATTTTCTGCTTCTGTTCGATGTTATAAATATCTTTCGGAGAGAAATCCTGATCGATGAACATGCGGTCTTTCAGGTTCTGGAATCCGGTTGCCGCGTTCAGCGTGAAATGTTGTGCCTGATATTCGATATTCAGTCCTGTATTGAAAAGCCCGCGGTAGTAACTGCTCTTGTCGTTATAGGCGGGTTGAGCCGTCTTTTTTGTCTCCGGATCATAGAGCCCGTAAGGATATCCGCCCTGATCGCTGTATTCGTAGCTTATATTGAGGTCCAGCTTCAGATTTTCCGTAGGCAGGTAGATGCCCCGTAGCCGTCCGCCTCCGGCATCCGCTTTGTCGATCCGCTCGTTGTTACGGGCGGCATTTCTGAAGAATCCACTTGTATGTTCGTAGAATCCGCCGGCAGAAAAGGCAAATGTATCAGAGATACGGTGATAGTGGGTCACCGAACCGTTGTAGCGATTGTAGCTGCCCGCGCCCAGTTGCAGGTCGGTTCCCTGATAGCTGAACGGGGATTTGGTATGTACCTGGATCAGCCCTCCCATGGTGTTGCGTCCGTAGAGAGTTCCCTGCGGACCACGCAATACTTCGATCCGTTCGATCTCGTGGTAGTTGAAGTCGAAGGCCGATTTGTCTATATACGGTATGTTATCTACATACAATCCTACGGAAGGGGTATTGATACGTGACCCGATCCCACGGATATAGATGGCGGAGGTCAGTCTGGATCCGTAGTCCGGAATAAACAGGTTAGGTACTACTGAGGTCAGGTCTTTGATGGAGATGACCTGGTTGGTCTGCATATCCTGCTGAGAAAGAAGAGTTACGGAAACAGGTTGTTCACGCAGTTTCCGGTTCTCTTTCGGAGAAGCAATGACTACGACTTCTTCTATATCTACTATGCGCAGAGTGTCTTTAGGGTATTCTTCTGCCTGTACCCGTATGGACGCTGCGCAGATCAGGAGAATAAAGATGCTGTTTCTTTTCATGTCTGAAGATGTAAATGATCTATGTAGAGGTATTTTCCGGTAGAGTTACTGACTACTCTTCCCGAACAGAAATCTCCGTTTTTTATTTGTGTGCAAAGAAACAGCAAACCTGCCAACCCCACAATCCTCATTTATTAGGATTATGAGGTCGGTAGGACTTTTCAGTACAATGATCTTTTGGGTGTTACTCAGTTGTTTTTTCCGGAAAGGGGCGGTCAGATGCCATCTGGCTGAAACTTCCTATATCCGGTCGGCCTCTATGTATCCGTTCATTACGGCATACATGGTCAGGCCCGATACCGACTTGATCCCCAGTTTCTCCGTAATGTTTTTCCGGTGGGTGATCACGGTAGTCAGACTGATATTGAGCTTATCCGCGATCTCTTTGTTGATAAGACCTTTGCTCACCAGTACCAGGACTTCGATCTCCCGGTCAGACAGTTCTTTGCCTTCTTCTTCCGGCAGAGGCAGCGGACCGGGTTGACGGAAAAATTTTTCCAGCTCCGTCCGCATGCGGGGTTCCGGCAGAAAGATGTTGAGAATGTGGTTGCCGGCAGGCAGTACGGTATGTCCGATACCGTGCATCAGAATGATCGTCTTCTCCTTGCGGGGCAGGAAAAAAGTGTTGTAGATCACATAGGTCTGTGAAGAGACAAAATACCAGTCATACATATCGGGTGTATCATCGACAAACGTTCCGAAATCCGGAAAGTTACGTATGATAAGCGCAGTATCGATCTCTTTCAACAGTTGTCTCAGACCCACTGCGGACAGAGTGTCGGGGGTGATGATGGCTATTTCCATATTTTTTCTCTTTATTTTTTTGCTCCGGTGATTTCTTCATTTCTTTGCTCCGCCAAAGAAACGAAGCAAAGAAAAGCAAAGGGATTTACGATTTACTGATTTACGATTGAAAATACTTCTCGTGAAATATGATTTTAATGTCATGGTATCTGTATGTTTCGTTTATGCTTCGGGACCAAAGGTGGTTCAGGGTTTGTCCCAAGCGTATGGCGGATGTTTGTAAATGCTTTACTGATATTCAAATCATATATAATGAAGTGGCTGTATATCATAAACTGGTTGGTGTCGTTCGGGGATCACGTTGCTTTTGTATGTATGTTAGTTTCTAATTATACAATGATCGTATGTTTTCCCAATCGTACATCAGTACATCGTACATCTTTTTGCTGCTTCGGCGCAACGTTCTCCGTCAATCCCTGCCGACACGATCCCTCCGGCATAGCCTGCACCTTCTCCACAGGGAAACAAGCCTTTGGTCGTGATGTGTTGCAGGGTGTCCCGGTCCCGTACGACACGTACAGGGGCAGATGTCCGTGTTTCCACTCCGATCATCAGGGCTTCTGGTGTGAGGAAGCCCCGGCTGCTTTTGCCAAACCGGAACAGTCCTTCACTCAGGCGGCTGGTGATAAATTCCGGCATCCAGAAGTGGAGGGGAGAAGATACGACTCCCGGCGCATAGGAGGTCTCCGGAAGGTCGAAACTCAGTTTCCTACGGGTAAAGTCGGTCATACGTTGTGCGGGGGCAGTTTGTTTCATTCCGCCTTGCAGCCAGCTTTGTCGTTCCAGATACTCCTGGAAAGCCATCATCCGCAATACTTCAGAACCGGTAGAAAGGTCTTCTGTCTGCTCCATAGGCGGAAGAAGTTGTGTCAGATCTTCCGGACGTATCTCTACCACCATGCCCGAGTTGCTCCAGCGGGAACCCCGGTTGGAGGGAGACATCCCGTTTACTACTACCTGCTCCGGACCGCTTGCCGCAGGCACCACGAACCCTCCCGGACGCATACAAAAACTGTATACACCCCTGCCGTCTACTTGTGTCACAAAACTGTATTCGGCTGCCGGAAGATAGCTGCCGCGTCCTTCCCGGTTGTGGTATTGTATCCGGTCTATCCATTCCGCCGGATGTTCCAGACGCACGCCCACCGCGATGCCTTTGGCCTCCATGGTGATCCGGCTGGCTTCGAGCAGGCGGTACACGTCACGTGCAGAGTGTCCGGTGGCTAAGATCACCGGACCCTGGAACTCTTTTCCGTTGTGTGTGACGATCCCTTTTACCTGATCTCCGGAGAGGATCAGTTGATCCATCCGGGTCCGGAAATGTACTTCTCCGCCACATCGCAGAATGGTCTGCCGCATGTTCTCAATCACCCGCGGCAGCCTGTCGGTACCGATATGCGGGTGGGCATCTACCAGGATGGAAGAGGAAGCTCCGTGCTGACAGAATACCTGAAGTATTTTCTCTACATTACCGCGTTTCTTACTGCGGGTATACAGTTTACCGTCCGAATAGGCGCCTGCTCCTCCTTCGCCAAAGCTGTAATTCGATTCCGGGTCTACGATGTGCTGCCGGCTGATCTGTGCCAGGTCTTTTTTTCTCTCCCGTACCTCTTTGCCGCGCTCTACCACGATGGGACGTAGTCCCAGTTCGATGAGTCTGAGTGCCGCGAACAATCCGCCGGGGCCGGCCCCTACCACCACCACCTGCGGTTTGTCGTCTACCGCCTGATAACGGATCGGTTCGAACCACTCTTCCCGGGGTGGTTCGTTGAAGTAGACACATACGGTGAGGTTAATCCATACGGTACGCTGACGGGCATCGATGCTCCGTTTCAGAATACGGATACCGGTAATCTCTTTTCTGTTCAGCCCTTTCTCCTGCGTAAGATAAGAGATGATCTTCTGCTCCTGTGCCGCGGTTTCGGGAGATACGCGGATCTGATATTCCTGAGTCATTCTTTTAAGTTCTAAGTGGTAAGTTTGAAGTGGTAAGTTTGAAGTGGTAAGTTTGAAGTGGTGGTTTATAGTTTAAATAATAAATGGTAAATAATAAGTTTCCCGCTTATTACTTAAAACTTATTACTTAGAACTTAGAACTTAAAACTTATTACTTAAAACTTACTACTTTCCTATCCGAAAAGCGCGCGGAAGGCCTCTTCCACTTTACGTACAGGTACAAGTTCTATTTTCAGTTTTTTCGTATCTAATCCCTGCATATTGTACCGGGGCAGTACAAACCGGCGGAAACCCAGTTTCTCGGCTTCGCTGATGCGCTGTTCGATGCGGCTTATCGGGCGTATCTCTCCCGATAGTCCGATCTCTCCCGCCATACACACTTCCGCGTCTATAGCCGCGTCCATGTTGGAAGAGAGGATCGCGCTGATCACGGCCAGGTCGATGGCCGGATCGTTGACCCGGAGTCCGCCTGCGATATTGAGAAAGACATCTTTCTGTGCCAGTTTGAAGCCTACCCGCTTTTCGAGTACCGCCAGCAACATATTCATGCGTCGGATATCGAATCCGGTGGCCGAGCGTTGCGGGTTACCGTATACGGCCGAGCTCACTAAGGCCTGGGTCTCGATCAGGAAAGGCCGTACTCCTTCGATAGCGGAAGCAATGGCTACACCGCTCATGCCTTCGTGATCCTGGGAAAGCAGCAGTTCGGAAGGATTGCTCACCTGACGCAGTCCGTCCTGACGCATTTCGTAAATCCCCATTTCGGCCGTGCTGCCGAAACGGTTTTTGATACTGCGCAGAATACGGTACATATAATGCTGGTCTCCTTCAAATTGCAGAACGGCATCTACGATATGCTCCAGCACCTTCGGGCCTGCAATGCTTCCTTCTTTATTGATATGACCGATCAGGATCACCGGCACGTGGCTCTCTTTGGCAAAGCGTAGGATGGATGCCGAACATTCACGTACTTGCGCTATACTTCCCGGTGAAGACTCGATGGTCTCTGTGGAAACGGTCTGTATGGAGTCGATGATCACCAGGTCGGGTTCGGTATTTTTGATATGAACGTATATCTGTTCCAGAGAGGTCTCGCAGGCGATCAGGCAGTTTTCCGATGCGCCGGGGATACGGTCGGCGCGCAATTTTAATTGGCGCGCGCTCTCCTCGCCGGACACATACAAAATGCGTTTCTCCGGCATGCGGAGTACGGTTTGCAGTACTAAGGTCGATTTTCCGATGCCAGGCTCTCCACCGATCAGTACCAGTGACCCGGGTACCAGCCCCCCTCCCAATACGCGGTTGAGTTCTTCGTCGTGCATATCGATACGCGTCTCTTCGGAAGTATGTATTTCTCTGAGAGTAACCGGTTTACTCTTTGTCGTTTCCAGCCCGCTGACCGGGCGTTTGCCCGGAGCAGCTTTGCGCACGACCTCTTCTACATACGTATTCCACTGTGCGCACGCCGGACATTTACCTACCCACTTCGGTGAGTCTTGTCCGCAATGGCTGCATACATATACTGTTTTTTCTTTTGCCATTCTATGTGTAAATCAAGTTGTAACTGCTGTTGGCAGGAAGGAGATCCTTCCTGCGACAAACAGGGGTTTCCCCTTCGTTTTTCGGGGTGTATTTGTATACAAAGATACGGATTTTGTGTAGAGAAAAGGGCTTTTATCCGGGATTATTGATAGACGATATCCCTTTGAAAAGATATATGCGCTCACATCCTGCGAATTTCCCGGCCTCGGCGTTTCTCTTTTCAATCCTATATCTGCCGCTCTGCCTTCGTAAATCTCTTGCTGTCTTTACATTTTCACCTTGCTTTTTCAGTAAATCTATATTTTTATTACAAATTATTCGCAAAATGTGATAGAATGAATCGTTTTATTGTTATTTTTGTCGCACTTATCAAAATCAACTGATAGAAACGACGACTATGATCAGGTACTATTCATATACCACAGCCACCTTTATGTGCACCATGACCCTTAGGGGTTAAGGATAGTATTGTGTTTCTACGTGAATCGCGCCTGCAAAGGCAGGCAAAATCAAAAACTACTTTTTAATTCAAACAACCCATTGTCCGTTCGGGCAATCCGTTAAAATACAGACTTGCATGAAAGTAATGAAATTCGGCGGAACATCCGTAGGTTCCGTGAACAGCATTTTAAACGTGAAGAAAATCGTTGAGTCGGCTAAAGAGCCGGTAGTCGTAGTCGTATCTGCCCTGGGAGGCATCACAGACAAACTGATCCTGACCTCCAGACTGGCTGCGGCTGGTGATCCGGCCTATGAGAACGAATTCCGTGAGATCGTCTATCGCCATGTGGAGATGGTGAAAGGAGTGATACCGGAAGGCGAAAAGCAAACCGAACTGCAACGTCGGGTGGGAGAACTCCTTAACGAACTGAAAGGTATCTATCAGGGCATCTACCTGATCAAAGACCTCTCTCCCAAAACAGCCGATACCATTGTCAGCTACGGTGAGCGTATCTCTTCGCTGATCGTGACCGAACTGATCGACGGGGCACATGGGTACGACGCGCGCACTTTTATCAAGACCGACCAGAAACATGGCAAACACATCTTAGATGCTGATCTCACCCATCAGTTAGTGAAAGAGGTTTTTCAAGAGTTGCCTGCGGTGGCACTGGTACCGGGTTTCATCTCTTCCGATAAAACCACCGGCGATGTGACCAACCTCGGACGGGGAGGGTCGGACTATACGGCGGCTATTCTGGCTGCCGCGTTGAATGCCGATATCCTTGAGATCTGGACCGATGTAGACGGATTCATGACTGCCGATCCCAAAGTGATCTCTTCGGCCTATACCATCAGTGAACTCAGTTATGTAGAGGCGACTGAACTTTGTAACTTCGGTGCCAAAGTGGTATATCCTCCGACGATCTATCCGGTCTATCACAAGAACATTCCTATCCTTATCAAGAATACCTTCAATCCTGAGGCTGCCGGTACCGTGATCCGTCAGGAGGTGTGCGATCCGAAAAGCAAATCGATCAAGGGGATCTCTTCGATCAACGATACCAGTCTGATCACTGTACAGGGTCTGGGAATGGTCGGTGTGATCGGGGTCAACTACCGTATTTTCCGTACGTTGGCTGCCAATGGCATCAGCGTGTTCTTAGTGTCTCAGGCCTCTTCGGAAAACAGTACTTCCATCGGGGTACGTAATGCAGATGCCGATCTGGCTTGTCAGGTACTGAGCCGGGAATTTTCGAAGGAGATAGAGATGGGAGAGATCTCTCCCATCCAGGCGGAGAAAGACCTGGCTACTGTGGCGATCGTAGGGGAGAATATGAAACATACACCGGGGATTGCCGGAAAACTCTTCGGCACACTCGGCCGCAACGGTATCAATGTGATTGCCTGTGCGCAGGGTGCTTCCGAAACCAATATCTCTTTTGTGGTCTCTTCCAAATCGTTGCGTAAATCGCTCAATGTGATCCACGATTCGTTCTTCCTGTCCGAGTACAAGGTACTGAATGTGTTCCTTTGCGGTATCGGTACTGTCGGAGGCAGTTTGCTGGAGCAGATCCGTACGCAGCGTGAAAAGCTGATGAAGCAAAACGGATTGAAGATCAATGTGGTGGGTATTGCCGACCATGAGCACGCTATTTTCCGCCGGGAGGGATTCGATCTGTCGGACTACGAAGAGGAACTTCGCGTGGGGGGAATGGTCTCTACTCCGGAGTTGTTGCGCCAGGAAGTGATCGGCATGAATATCTTCAATTCGGTGTTCGTTGACTGTACGGCCAGCCCTCAGGTCGCGGATCTGTATAAAGAATTTTTGGAGCACAACATATCTGTTGTGGCTGCCAACAAGATTGCGGCATCTTCGGCGTATGATACTTACAAAGAACTCAAGACCATTGCCCGCCAGCGGGGAGTGAAATTCCTGTTCGAGACCAATGTGGGAGCGGGACTCCCGATCATCAATACCATCAACGACCTCATCAACAGTGGCGATAAGATCCTCAGGATCGAGGCGGTATTGTCGGGAACCCTCAACTATATCTTCAATAAGATCAGTGCCGATATCCCTTTCAGCCGTACCATCCGGATGGCACAGGAAGAGCGTTATTCGGAACCCGACCCGCGCATCGACCTCAGCGGAAAGGATGTGATCCGTAAGCTGGTGATCCTGGCCCGTGAGGCAGGTTATCGTTTGGAGCAGGAAGATGTGGAGAAGAATCTCTTTGTTCCGGATGATTTCTTTACCGGTACACTGGAAGAGTTCTGGGAAAAAGTGCCTTATCTGGATGCCGGATTCGAAGCCCGTCGGCAGGTCTTGGAAAGAGAGAACAAACACTGGCGGTTTGTGGCTAAGCTGGAAAACGACAAGGCTTCCGTAGGCTTGCAGGAGGTAGATGCTTCGCATCCGTTCTACGGGCTGGAAGGGAGTAACAATATCATCCTGCTGACTACTGAGCGTTACAAAGAGTATCCGATGATGATCCAGGGATACGGTGCCGGCGCCAGTGTAACTGCCGCGGGAGTCTTCGCGGATATCATGAGCATAGCAAACGTATAAAAGGATTTGCGATCGGACTATTTACTATGTACGATTGGTACTTTTCATCGTATGATGTGATTTAAAACGTCTGTTTTCCTGCGTATGAATGATCAGATCATAAATCAGACGAAGGAATAAATGGTAAATTCTCTACTTGTATATCTGTTTTTGTATGGCGATGTGATTTCATTCGTAAATTGTAAATTGTCCAATCGTAACTATCTATATGAAACATATTATTATACTGGGTGATGGGATGGCCGACTGGCCAGTGAAAGAACTGGGAGATCAAACGCTCCTGCAACACGCCCGTACACCCTATATGGATCTGTTGGCCCGACAGGGACGCAACGGGCTGTTGAAGACAGTGCCCGATGGATTTCATCCGGGAAGTGAAGTGGCCAACCTGTCGGTCCTGGGCTATGATCTTCCAACGGTATATGAAGGACGCGGTTCGCTGGAAGCGGCCAGTATGGGTATCGAACTGGCTCCCGGTGAACTGGCTCTCCGTTGCAACCTGATCTGTATAGAAGACGGGAAGATCAAGAACCATTCGGCGGGTCACATCTCTACCGGAGAGGCTACGGAACTTATGGAGTATCTGCAACAGGAACTGGGAGATGATCGGGTCTGTTTTCATCCGGGTATTCAGTACCGGCATTTGCTGGTGATCCGCGGAGGGAATAAAGACTTAGCGTGTACGCCTCCGCACGATGTACCTTTGCAGCCTTTCCGTCCGCTTCTGGTGAAAGCCTGCTCGCCCGGAGCACAGGAGACAGCGGATCGTATCAATGAACTGATACTTAGATCGCAGGAACTGTTGAAAGATCATCCGGTGAATCTCCGCCGGATCGCTGCCGGCCAGGATCCGGCCAATAGCATCTGGCCCTGGTCGCCGGGCTACCGACCACAGATGAAGACCCTGTCGGAGACCTTTCCACAGATACGAACAGGGGCCGTGATCTCCGCGGTAGATCTGATCCAGGGGATCGGACGGTATGCCGGACTGCGTACGCTTTCTGTGGAGGGAGTTACGGGCCTGTATGATACCCACTACGAAAATAAAGTGGCTGCCGCGCTGGAAGCGTTGCGGACAGATGATTTTGTCTACCTGCATATAGAGGCCAGTGATGAAGCCGGACACGAAGGCAATGTCGCTTTAAAGATACGTACCATTGAAGATCTGGATCGGCGTGTCGTGGGTCCGGTCTACGAAGCGGTAAAAGATGCGGCTGAGCCGGTGGCTATCGCGGTTCTTCCGGATCATCCGACCCCTTGCGAGTTGCGTACACATACTTCTGAGCCCATTCCGTTCCTGATCTGGTATTCCGGTATAGAGCCGGATGAGGTAGACTGTTACCATGAGCAGGCTGCTGCTGCCGGAAGTTACGGTTGTCTGGAAAAAGACCGCTTTATGCAGGTATTTATGAATCTATGATCGGAGCGTAACGGCTCCCTGATCATTCCGGTGACTGGTCTTGCTGGTGGGTTTTCCACCACAGCCGAGGATTTTCCCGGAACAAACAAATCAAAAACAATGAAATACTATAGTACACATAAAAATGCTCCGGAAGCGACGTTGCAGGAGGCTGTGGTCAAAGGACTGGCTTCCGACAGGGGATTGTTTATGCCGGAACGGATCAAACCCCTTTCCGCGGAGTTTTACGAAACGATAGATCAACTCTCTTTCCAGGAGATGGCCTGTCAGGTAGCCGATGCTTTTTTCGGAGAGGATGTGCCCGCGGATGTACTGAAAGAGATCGTATACGATACCCTCTCTTTTGATGCTCCGTTGGTCCGGGTGGCGGATCCCATCTATTCACTGGAACTCTTTCACGGTCCGACCCTGGCGTTCAAAGACGTGGGTGGCCGGTTCATGGCCCGGTTGCTGGGCTATTTTATCCGTAAAGAGGGAAAGCGGCATGTAAATGTCCTGGTAGCGACCTCCGGCGATACGGGGAGTGCGGTGGCCAACGGGTTCCTGGGGGTAGAAGGTATTCATGTATACGTACTCTACCCGAAAGGGAAAGTAAGTGAGATACAGGAGAAGCAGTTCACCGCATTGGGACAGAACATCACTGCGTTGGAGGTAGACGGTACGTTCGACGATTGCCAGGCGCTTGTGAAAGCGGCGTTCATGGACGCGGAACTGAATGAGAAACTGGTACTGACTTCGGCAAATTCCATCAACGTGGCGCGTTTTCTGCCGCAGGCATTTTACTATTTCTACGCGTATGCCCAGCTGAAAAAGCTGGGAAAGGCAGATCAGATGGTGATCTGTGTGCCGAGTGGAAATTTCGGTAACCTTACCGCCGGATTGTTTGGCAAGCGGATGGGACTTCCGGTCAAACGGTTTATTGCTGCCAATAACCGCAATGATATTTTCTGTCAGTACCTGCGAACAGGCGTGTATACTCCCCGGCCTTCGGTCACTACCTTAGCCAATGCCATGGATGTGGGCGATCCGAGCAATTTCGCGCGGATACTGGACCTGTTCGGGAACTCACATCCGGATATAGCGGCGGAGATCAGTGGCGCCACTTATACCGATACGCAGATACGTGAGACGGTACAGGCGGTATGGCTTCAGACAGGCTATCTGCTTGACCCGCATGGTGCCTGTGGCTACCGGGCGTTGCAGGATCATTTGCAGCCGGGCGAGACCGGAGTGTTTCTGGAGACCGCCCATCCGGCCAAGTTCCTGGAGACCGTGGAAGAGATCATCGGTGAGCAGGTAGAGATCCCTGAAAAGCTACAGGCGTTTATGGCAGGCGAGAAGAAAAGCCTGCCTGTAGGCAGGGAGTTTGCCGGGTTTAAGTCTTACCTGCTTTCGGTCTGAGACCGGATCTTTACGGATCGGTCCCGGCACTCTTCCGGCACGGGGAGGAAAAGGCATCTTCCTTATTGTCGGTACAGCTTCCGGCTATCGGTATGTATACCCTTCGCTGAGCATGTAATAGGAAGTAAAATATCTGTCAGCATGGAACATGGTATGGAAAACGGCATGAAAAAAAGAATATTATTTTTTCTTTTAGTTGGTTGGTCCGGACTGCTACCGGCACAGACGGTGCAGGTTCTCCCTTTTGATTCGTTTGATCTGGAGGCTCCTCCGGCCGCATGGAGCAACAGTACATTCTTCTGGACTCCTTATCCGGAAGGAAGAGTCTTAGTCACAGGCAGATTTGTCAAGGGGAAGAAGCAGGGTACTTTTCTCTTTTTACACTGGATGGAGGAGCGACGGTGGGTGTTGGTGAAAGAGGAGAATTACCATCGGGGTGTCCTGGAAGGATACTGGATGGAAGCCATCCCTCACGGGAGTCGGACGGGATCTTACAGGAAGGGAAAAAACAGGGCCTCTGGACCACTTCCGCAGATACCACGGAAGAGGTATGGTACAAGCAGGACATCCGGCATGGAAAGTATGAACTTTCGGATCAGAACTATACGGTGACGGGGTATTATAAAAAAGGGAAAAAACAAGGGATATGGACTACTACTTACCGAGATCCCAGGGTAGAAGAGCAGGTTACTTACCGCAACGATGTGAAGCACGGCAAGTATATACACACTGCTTCCGGATCCTGTCGGACCGGGAATTATAGACAGGGTTTGAAGGAGGGTACCTGGATCTTTTTTCGGGTCAGTGCTGACGGTCAGCGGACAGAACTGTATCGCGAGATCTACGTCGCAAGCCAGCTGACAGACCGCATACCTGCTGACCGGGAAGTGGGTATGAAAGGGCCGGAGTGACGAAAGCCTGTCTTTCGATCCGCAACAGTGGGAGCAGCGGATCCCGCTATCTGGCCTACCGGGAAAACGAAGACCAGGGGTTCCGGTTCTTTATCCGATACTAACTGTACCTCTCCGTGGCAAAGAGTAGAAGTAAACCCTCACTTTCTTAGTGTGCGGTTACCGTGGCAGATCAGATATTCGATTTCACGTAATATCCAAAATACTTACACCGGGATTCTACTTCCCGGAAATAAGAGGTATCGCGGTAGCGCATCAGTTCTTTAAAATACTTCCTCTCTGACAGCGGAGAGAGAGGCACTCCGCGTCTGTAGGTGGCTCCCTGATTCCGTTCCAGGATTTCTTCCTGTTCACATTTGGAGAGCGCGAAAACAATGTGGGCTTTGAGTTCTTTATCTTTTGCCTGGGCATAGGCCAGTTCCAGGTATTTCTGCGCCTGGGGATAGGTATTCCCGTAATAGGTCGGATAATCTTTGAAGTAGATATCTGAGTAGATATCCGGTTTCGTATATATAGAGTATTTGTAGTTATAACCGTTGTTTGTATTGAACCGGAGCAGGTGGCGGTAATATCCTAAACGGGAAGTATTGCAGAAAAAATTGCCCAGTAAGTAATTGGCTTCCGGAGAGAGTGGCCCGTTCTGTGCTCCGATCTCTTCTAACCTCAACAGGATGGCAGTCAGCTCCCGGAAATCCATCTCTTGTCCGATGAATGGGAAATGACCGAGATAATCCGTGTACATGACCGTGTCCGGGGCACAATTCATACATGCTATGAGATTTGCTCCGAAGACATACTTCGGTATCCGGATCTTCATTTGTTCCGGGTCTGCTTGCCGGAAAGAGTCGTACGCTCCGGACAGATCGCCTTCCGTGAGCCGGACGATGCCGCGGAGGTAATCCAGGTAGTTTTCCGGATGGCCGTAACTCTTACTGTGTACGGTAAAACCGGAAGCGATGTACTCTTCCAGCGGAGTTTTGTCCGGTTTCCTGTAAAACTCTTCCAGCGCGTCCAGCAGGTCGGGATGCGGATATTCTTCCAGTTCGGAGATCCGGTGTGTGAGCAGGAACGACTTGGCATATTCCTGCTGGAGGTAATAGCGGTTGGCTAAGACATCCCTGACAAAATCGCTGGTGCCCGTATACAGGACATGATTTCCCCATCTCTCTTTTTCGAGTACCTCCCCGCTGAAAGCGTCTTTGTATTTTTCATAGATCGCTGTTTCCCAATCCGGTGTAAGTACGGTAGGTTCACTTATATCTATATAGAACAACAGGTTCTTTTTCTGAAGCGCGTAGGTTTCGTTCTTCTCTTCTACCTGGTCTAAGAATGTACGGGCTACTGCGAAATCCTTATGGAGAAAGTGCAGGTAGGCAGAGACTAAGAACCAGAAATTCTTTTCCTGTACAGCCGGGTCCCGGGTCATCCGGTCTGACAGGTTGATGATCTCATCGGTCAGCGAAAGCATTTGCGGAAATCTTTTATCCGGGAAATGCTCCTTCTCCTGTTGCCGGTAGCGAACCGGGTAAAAAGAGATCCTCTCTTTCTATCTGGTTGATGGCCCTCATAATCAGGATCTTGGCCTGTATGGCATCCGGATCGTTCGCCAGGATCTTAGGGATTTCGTTCAGGGGGTTGCTGAAGGAAAAATATCCCAGCAACAGGTAAGCATCGTTCAGTTCGCCGGTAGGGGCGGCATGTCTGACCAGGTCTTCCCAATCCATGTTCCTGTTCAGCCTGATGGATCGGACCGCGCTTTCTTTCAGGTTGGCAGAGTGGGTGAAGACCTGCAGGAAATGGTAGTTGGCCAGCGATACTTCTCCGTTCCCTCGTTCGGCACCTGCTTTCTGGCTTAACGCGTGGTAGTACATCGCAGGCCTGAACCGGAGAGATTCTACATAGGTATCGAAAAAGGCGATCGACTCTTCGTATCTGTGGGTATAGTGTGCCAGCCGTACCAGCTGGTATCCGTACCTGAGTTTTAGTTCTTTCTGCCTGCTCTTTTCCCAACCGGTTTTCAGCCGGGCGATCACCTCCTCATAGTCCAGCTCACCCGCGTGAAACGGTTTTTCCGAATAAGGCCAGTACCCGTAGTTGTTTTCCAGAGGTATCGCACTCATATAGGGTTCCAGGTACTTCGCGCAGGCAATGTATTCAAGTGCCTACCTGTGTCTTCTGACAAAAGAGGGCGTGATGAAACTCAGTTGCGGATCGGCTGATCTTTTCTTTTGGAGAAGTGTCCGCACACTCTCTTCACTGGCGGTAAATACCAGGTACCACGCCTCTTCATAGCTTATCCCCAGATAGGACTCCCACTGCTCGATGTTCTCGTTCCGCACCGGCTGGGCATCGGTAGGGTAGAAAGGAGAGGAGAGGGTATACAGGAAAGGGGAGTATTGCGGATCGTCTATAATATCCTGTAGCAAGAGGTTATAATAGTAGGTATCGGGCGTGTAATCGGGGCCGCACGCGGTGGCGGGCTGTATATGGATCCCGCATATACACAGGATCAGGCAGAGGGTGGGACAGATCTTTTTCATCGCAGTGCTTCTATAGGGAATGTATTCAGGAACGGTTCGTCTAAATGATAATAAACTATACCATACTCTTTTTTTATCCTGGCATCCAGACAGGATCGGGCCTGTCGCAGCAACTCCGGGCTGATGCTCTCTACCCGGATGGTAAATCCCCGGTTGATGTACAGGCCCCGGAAGAAGAGATCCGTGGCGGCTTCGTATCTGTTGGCGGAGAGGTGTATGAAATCCGGAGTGTCCATATCCTGTTCGGTGACTCCGTTGATCAGCCTGATCTTTCCCAGGTGGTTGGTCACTACGGCCCAGGAGTAGAGAGGCAGTGCCACATCCAGATCCAGCGGATATTGCCGGATGCCGGAAGTGTAGTCTTTGAGCAGGCCGATGTCTAAGATGGAATTAGGTGTGGTATTCTCCGAAGGATCGCTGGTAGCGTAGCACATCAGGTATCCTTTGCTGACAGGAGGTATTCCGGTTTTCTGATAAAACTTGATCTGGTGCAACCGCAAGGTGCAGGTAATGTCTCTTCCTGAGTTTTCCCGCAGCAAGGTCAGGAAACGGAAATAGTTCTCCCGGGTACTCTCCGTCCAGTCACAATCTATCTGGATCTCTTTGCCCGGAGGCAAGCCGTTTTTTTCTTCTATTTCTGTGATCAGCCCATCTGTTTGCTCTGCCAGCTTCCTGATCTCTTCTTTGGAGAGCCCGCGGAGGGTACGGTTGGTCACGAACACGACCGGGATATATTCGGTAGCGATCAGGGAAGCGTCAAACGGTTGGATAATGGCCTGGGGCAGCGGCCGGCCACTCTCGTTGTCCACATCGAAAAAGCGGAGGTATAGTTTCTTACATCCCAACTCCCTGAAACAGGCCTGTTCGGCCGGAGTGAGAGAAAAGGTAGTCTTCCAGTGGTAAAAACTTACCGGATGTTCCCGCTTCTTCCCGCAGGAACTGCATACCAGCACCGCCAGCAGCAGAAGTACATGGTAGCCTGTCTGGCAGCGTTTACAGAGGAGAACCGATCGTATCCGGGAAGGCATGGCTGTTGTAACTGAATGAATGTTTACCTTTTATACTCCAAAGCTACAAATAATTTTGGTTTTTGGCGCGAGGTAGGTGGATTACTGCATTTTTTTTGTTTGCAAAAGCGGTAGGAGCAGGGCAGGAAGCGATCCTACGCGCAGAGCATCCGGGTACAGCGGAGAAGCCACCACTCTCTCTTCTGTACCCGGACGATCCGTGCGTCCGGGATGGATCAGAGGTATCCCGGGTTCTGTTGTTCGCCGAGAGCCGGATTGGTATTGATCTCTTGCTGGGAGATCGGCAACACGATCTTTCCGTATTCCCGGTCAATGGTTTCGGGGCGTCCTTGTGACGGCACACCTCCCAGGTCATCGTTGAACCGGATGGTCCTGTTCATACGTATCATGTCGAAGAACCGATGTCCTTCACCATACAGTTCTTTGCTCCGTTCGTCTAAGATCCTATCGTTTGTAACGGTCGATGCGGTAACAGCTTCCAGGTTAGGAGATCGTTGACGGATCGCGTTCAGATACGCTGCTGCCCGTGAGGGGTCGCTCTCCTCCTGGTTGAGGGCCGCTTCGGCAGCGATCAGATAGATCTCTGACAGGCGTATTACTTTGATGTTAACAGCGGAAGGAGTGTCTTTTCCGTCTCCTTCCACCTCCGTGCTTCCGAGGTATTTGTAACAGCATCCCGGACGGTCTGCGGAGATCTCGTCATGCGTCATGATCCCCCAGCGTATGTCCTCCTCGTCTTCTCCCAGACGCTCGAGGAAATAGTCACTTGCCATGAAGTACCCCGCTACGCTACCGATATGATTTTTCCGCATGTAATAATACCCCAGCGACGTACTTCCCAGGTCCGCTTCGTTCGGATGGATCTCTACTTCGAAGATAGATTCCGACTGGTGCTGCTTGCTCCATGAAGTTACCCAGCCGGCAGCGTCGTATAAGCTGTAGACTTCACTCTCTATGATTGTCCGGGCCGCTTCTAAGGCACCTTCATAGTCTTCCATATAGAGTCTGACGCGTGCCTGAAGTCCGAGGTTGGCATAGTATCCTACATAGCCTTCTTTGTGGCTCGGATCTTCCTTCAGGCGTGGTTCTGCCGCGGTCAGGTCCAGGAGTATCTGCGTATAGGTCTCTTCCACCGTATGGCGGAGCGGCTTCGTGTCATAGGTCAGTACCTGCGTAACGACCGGTATGCCGTAGGAGGTTTTGTCCATTCCGTAAGGAACCCCATACAACCGTACCAGATCAAAGTGGAAGAGTGCCCGCAGGGTCAGGGCCTGTCCTTTGATAAAGCCATATCCGCTTTCTCCGGCCGCTTCCAGCCGTTCTATATTTTCCAGCAGGTTGTTTGCCTGAGCGATCAGGGTATATCCTGTTTCCCACATATCGAAGTAGGTAGAGGAGGTCGCGGAGTGGTTGAAGGTGTACAACGCGTCTTCTCCCCGCCCTGCCGAATAGATCGTCAGGTCGCCCCCTTTGGCATCCGCGTACAGCAACATCCGGCGACCGTAGTAAGACGAAGCGGTCATCTTCCGCATGATGCCGTTCATCATCTCTTCGGCCTCCTGTACGGAAGTTACCGCTTCTTCCGCGTTGGACGAGTCGGTCGGTTGCATATTCAGAAAATCGTCGCAGGCACACACCAGCAGTGTACCGATCAGTGCAGCTATATAGAATGATCTTTTCATTGTTTATTCCTCCTTCTTTTAAAAATCCAGTTCGATACCAAAAACAAATGTTTTTCCGATGGGAGTTTCCCAGCCTCTTGTACTGTATTCGTTGACCTCCGGATCTGCCTCTTTGTATCTGGAGAATGTCAGCAGGTTGGACGCGTTGAAGTATACGCGTGTTCTTTTGATCATCGCTTTTTCCGTCAGCCTGCCGGGCAGTGTATAGCCTATGGAGAGGTTTTTCAACCGCAGGAAGCTGGCGTTGTGCAGCATCCGGCTACTGTATTGCATGGCATCTTCCGGATCATTCCCGTCCAGTTTAGGCTGAGTACCCTTTGGATTTTGTTCGCTCCACATATTCTTGTAGTAGCTTTTGGCACGTATCCTTTCCCAGTAATAGCCATCATCGGCTACGTCTTTATAGGCACCGTCGTAAAGGTTGCCACCTATTTTATAGATGAAACCGATTCCCAGATCTATGCCTTTGTAAGAAAGCTGTGTGTTGAATCCTCCGTAGAGTTTCGGTATCCCATTGCTGATGATCACATAGTTGGCATCTCCGTAGTCGTAGGTCGCGCCACGCCCGTTGAATATAAAATCTCCGGCCATCGGATCGTCCGGACTGTTCACGTAATATACTCCTTTACCGTTTGTCTGGTCTACTCCTGCCCATTCATATCCGTAGAAGGCAAGTGTCGACTCTCCTTCTTTGTATATATATTGCGCCCGGCTGTCTCCTCCGGTCGGATCGTACCAGATAATGTCTTCTCCACCGTAGAGTTTAGTGACTTTCGAACGGATGTGGGTGGCGTTGACCGAAGCGGTCCACAGGAACTCCTTACGGCGCATGATGTCTCCCGATAGTTCTATCTCTATCCCTTTGTTGTTGATACTGCCGATGTTCTTAAGGATGGAGGAGAAACCCGTGACGGAGGAGATCGGAAGACTTTGCAACAGGTCTTTCGAGTCGCGGTTGAAGTATTCGATACTACCCCGCAGGCGGTGGTTCAGCAGGCCGAAATCCAGACCGATATTGGTGGTATAGTTGGTCTCCCAACTCAGCTTTTCGTCTGCCAGGGAAGAAATGATCCCTCCCGGTTGCCCTCCGTACGCGCTGGTATAAGTGGCTAAATTCATGTATCCGTAGTAAGAAGAGGGCAGTGTTCCGTTGGCCCCGTAAGATACCCGCAGTTTCAGGTCACTGATCACCGGGTTGCCCTGAAGGAAACTTTCGCGCGACAGGTTCCACGCCCCTGCTACAGACCAGAAGTTGCCCCATCGGGTAGCCGGGCTCAGCCTGGAAGAGCCGTCTCTGCGGTAAGAGCCGGACAGAAAGTAGCGTTCGTCGTAGTCATAATCGACTTTAGATAAGAGAGAGACCATAGAGTCGCCCCATTTGTAGGCGTTGGCGTCTAATGTGCCTGCCGTAGCTACGGTATATACTTTCGATGGCAGGTTCTGACCGGTGGCCCGGGTGAAGTCGGTGGTATTTCTCTCCGCTTCGAAGCCTGCCAGCAGGCCGAGGCGGCTCTCTTTCAGGTTCACGGTGTAGCTGGCGGTAGTAGAAGAGACGATCTTTTCATAGATCGTGCGTATTTCATGTACTCTGCCGTTGTAGGCCGTTCCGTTGAAGTGGTTCTTGCTGTAGTAGATATGGTCTTTTACCAGCGTATTGTCATAAGACAGGATCGATTTTACATCCAGCCCCCTGAACAGGTGCAGGGTCAGTGTCTCCATAGCAGAGAGTTTGGTACTGGTGGAGGTATTGTCCCATTCGTTGTCGTAATACAGCCCGTTGTAACTGTAGCTTCCGTAGCGTTCGGTCCATTCTTCTCCGGTCTTGTAATTTGTAGGCCAGTACAGTCCCCAGCTCATGTTGCGTGTCTGGTAATAGTAATTACTTCCTGTACTTCGCGTATCGTTGTAGCCTGAGGTGTGGGTCTTCGCGAAGTTCACATTGGTAGCGAATTCGGCTATGATCCCGACCTTCTGAGACAGGTTGACCCTGCCCGATATGCGATCGAAACTGTTCATCTTCAATCTGCCTTCGTCCTGTGTATAAGAAAGGGAGGTATAGTAGTTGGTGAGGGGTGTCGCGCCACTCACCGATACATCGTAAGTCTGGTATACGGCAGTGCGGAAATAGGCATCCTCCCAGTCGAAATAAGTCCCGGCCCTTCCGGAGTTGTCGTAATCGGTGATGCTCACATTCTCAAAAAGTCCTGTGCCGGTGGTACTGAATGCGTATCCATGTTTGTTGAATTTATCATTGAGCCTTCTGAGGGCGTCGCTGTTGGCATCTGACATATTTGCGCCCTGGGAGGTGTTGTAATCATGGAATACCATGTACAGCATATTCACCTGTTCCTGGGTCCCGGCAGGTTCGTAGTTGCGTGTGGCCCAGGAAGGCGTGAATCCGACCGAGGCTTTGAAGTTGACAGCGGGTTTGCCCTCTTTTCCTCTTTTGGTAGTGATCAGGATCACTCCGTTTGCCGCGCGTGAGCCGTATAGCGAAGAGGCCGCGGCATCTTTCAACACAGAGATGGATTCGATGTCCGAAGGGTTCAATGTGTTCATCACATTGTTGGTGGCATAGGTATAGTCACTCATTTGTCCGGCATTTCCGGAATTCACGGGTACACCATCTACTACGTATAACGGTTCGTTGGACGCGTTCATAGATCCGATCCCGCGGATACGGATGCTGGGAGCACTGCCGGCTTGACCCGAAGTGGCGGTCAGTTGCAGGCCGGCGATCTTGCCGTTCAGCGCGTTCTCGAAACTGGTAGAGGGCAGGTCTTTGATGGCGTCCGATTTGACCAGTGAAGCAGACCCGGTGAAGCTGCTTTTTTGGCAGTGCCGTAAGCCACTACCATCACTTCATCGATCACGTGCGAATCTTCCCGCATCTGTACCTGTATCAGGCTACGTCCGTTCACTCTGACCTCCTGCGAGGCGAACCCTAAGTAGGAAAAGAGGAGTGTGGCATTGGGCGCGCACGATATGGTGAAGGCTCCGTCCATATCTGTAGCTACTCCGTTGGTGGTACCTTTCTCCTGTACCGCTACTCCGGGAAGCAGGCTTCCTGCCTGGTCGGTTACAGATCCGGAAACAGACCAGCTTCCCCCTTGTCCTTGTGCTATGGCTGCCGTACAGGCAATACATACACCCCAAATTAAGCATGCTAATTTTTTCATCATCAATCGTTTGTTTTGTCAGTTACACATAGTAAGGCCGGGCAAAAAAGAGGTGTCACATGTCTGTGACAGGATGTGATAAGGTACATCCGGTTCTATCTGTTCTACAGATAAGGTTAGTGTGGCAAATTGTGCCGATGTTGCATTATTCGGTGACAAAAGTAGTATATATATTTATTAAATTCAAGAATAATGTCAATAAATTGTATGTTTTGTTAATAAACTGAGTCCTGGTTTCTGCGGGAGACAGGTGTTCCGGTGGAGTCTGTCGGCTTTGCTGATCTTGGATTGACTTCCTGGATCGCCTGGTTGGTTCCGCCGATCTCAGGTTCAGGCATACACACAGGCTGGTAGATGGAAAAGACAGGTAATCTCTGTGGTATATCTTTATATCATATATGGTTTGGTCAGGGCTTCCAAACGAGAAGAGATACGCTGAAAACCGGCCGGAATAGAGACACCGGGAAGTTTTCAACAGGCTCTGACAAAGATTTTTTCTTTTTTTCGAAACATAATTCTTTAAAATCCTGTTCTTTTGATAAATTTATATCCTTTAATCAAGAAAGTTATGCTGGAAAAAGTACTGGACATGGTGAAGAACTATGCCGAAGGGGCGGTTGCTTCCCACCCGGAGATACCGGAAGAGAAAAAGCAGGAAACGGTAGAGGCTACCACCGAGGCCGTTACGGACGGACTGAAACAGAACTTCAATCTCTCTAATCTCTCCAGCCTGACGAGCCTTTTCGAGGGTGGCAATCAGGTTTCGACGGGCAGCTCCAATCCGATCCTCAGCAGTATGCAGACCCTGCTGGTCAACGCGCTGGTGCAACGGGTGGGTTTGTCACAAGGTGTGGCCAGTTCTTTGGCGGCTAATGTGGTGCCTTCCCTGATGAACGCTTTTATGGATAAGATGAAGGAGCCAGAGGGTACGGGGTTGAGTCTGAATGGTGTGATGGAGGCTTTCAGCGGTGGAAAAGAGAAGGATAAGGATCATCCGGACTTACTGGGTACATTGGGTAATCTTTTTGGCTGACGGTAGGTTGGCTGGCTCTCCGGAATGTAGTTTCCGGTGCGACAGACTGTTTTTGTTTCATCAAGTAATATGAGATAGTATGTATAGAAAATGTAGAAAATCAAGAGAAAAAGAGATGTGGGCCTGTGGTGGGGCGTTGCTTGCCGCGGCAGTAGGAGTAGGTGTGTTCCTGCACTTCAAATTCAAACGTACCCTTCCGAAAGGAGCGGTAGCTGTGAAACCGTTTGATGTGAAGAAGTATCTGGGTCACTGGTATGAGATCGCGCGTCTGGATTATATATTTGAAAAGTGTCTCAATAATGTGACTGCTTATTACTCCCTGAATCCGGACGGATCGGTGAAAGTCGTGAATCGCGGATACAATTACAAGAAGGATAAGGATGTGGAATCAGAAGGAAAAGCCGTATTCGTTGGTGATCCGGAAGAGGCTAAACTGAAAGTGACTTTCTTCGGGCCGTTCTACGGCGGATACAACGTGATCGATATAGATCCGGAATATAAGTACGCGTTGGTCGTAGGGGAGAGCCTGCACTATATGTGGATACTTTCGCGCGAAAAGAGTGTTCCGAAAGATATCAAGGATCGTTTTTTGCGCAAAGCCGAAGATCTGGGGTACAATACCTCCAAACTGATCTGGACCAAACATACATGGTAAAGAGATTGACGATTGGACGATTGACGATGTACGATTGAAATTACAACTTCTTTACAAAGGGTATATCTCCCTGTAGAGACGCACGGCGTACGTCTCCGCGATGTACGTCCCATCCAGGGAAGTAGGTGATGGAATAGCCTCAATGGTCTGATGCTGTTAAACAATCTGTCCACTCTGTATCCGGAAACAGAGTCCGGATCTTACCGGATAACGGAGTCTGTCTGAAAAGTCCTGAATAAGCAAACTCACCCTTGTTACCAAATCGTGTAACGAGGGTGAGTTTTATTTTTGAGGAATTTTCAGATCCCTTGTGTCTGAAGATGAAAATACCATATTCCCGTACCGTACCTGTATCGCGGAAATGCGTAGTGGCTTATGGAAAGGTAGATCGCCTTGCGAAAAGGTACATCCTGCCGCGGGAACACATGTCATATCTCGGAGGCACGTGTCATATCTCGGTGACACATATCATATCGCGGAGACGCACGCCGTGCGTCTCTACAGGGAGATATACACCTTGTAAGGAAGTTGTAATTTCAATCGTACATCGTCAATATAATAGCTGTTCCTCCGGAAGAGGCCTGAGGTATGGTAAGTGTATCTTCTGAAGTGACTTCTCGCTCTTCGATCGTTACCGGATAGGGGTTGGTCTTCCAGTCCGCGCCTTCACCGTCGCGGAAGATCCGGGCCTTATACTTCCTGCCTTTGTCTAAGAAACTCAGATCCAGGTTCATCTCCCGGGGATCACTGTTGGTGATGCTTCCCACGAACCAGTTGTCACTCTCCCGGTCTTTGCGGGCAATGGTCACATACTCGCCGATAGCGGCCTCAGGCACCACGGTCTTTTCCCAGTTTACCGGACATACCGTAATAAACTCAAATTCCGGTCGTCCTTCGTAATTCTCGATCATATCTGATGCCATCTGAAGCGGACTGTACAGGATCACAAACAGTGCCAGTTGCTTGGCAATGGTGGTCTGTACCCGGGTATCGGGAAGAGCTTTGTTGGTAAAGTTAAACGTCACCGGTGTAAAGTCCATCGGACCTGCCAGTCCGCGGGTGAAAGGAATGATCGTGGTATGTTCGGGCGGATTGCCACCGTCTCTGGACCAGGCATCCCACTCCTGACCACGTACACCCTCCTGGGTCATCAGGTTGGGCCAGGTACGCTGCAAGCCTGTAGGCATGACCGGTTCATGGTTGTCGATCATGATCTGGTAGCGGGCAGCCGCTTCGATCACTTTGCGGTAGTGGCGCACGCCGAACTGGCTGCTGTGTCGCTCCCTGCCTTCCAGGATACCTCCTACATACCCTGTTTTTACCGCGTTCACACCGTGTTGGTGATAATAGGCAAACGCCTCTTCCATCTGGGATTCGTAGTTGGAGATGCCCCCGCCGGTCTCGTGATGCCCGATCAGTTTCACGCCTACCTCCTCGCCGTAGCGGGTCACCTCGGCGATATCAAAATCGGGATAGCTCTGGGTAAAGCTGAAATCTTTCCAGGTTTCCCAGCCGAGGTTCCAGCCTTCGACCAATACCCCGGAGAATCCGTGTCTGGCGGCAAAGTCCATGTAACGTTTCGTATTGGCGGTTGTGGCTCCGTGTTTCGGACCCATTTCCCAGGTATAATCTTTCATGTGCATGCCCCACCAGATGCCGATGTAGCGCCCGGGCTGTATCCAGGAGGTATCTTCGATCCGGCACGGCTCATTCAGGTTGAGCATCAGCCGCGAGAGCAGGAGGTCGCCCGGATTTTCCGCGACAATCAGCGTACGCCAGGGAGTGACACGGGTGGTCGTGACCACTACCTTCTCTCCGGTAGACCAGGGAGTCAGGTAGGTGCGCAGCCGGGTAGGCTCCGCGGCATCGGGATGTACGTTGAGTGCGGCATAGTCTGTCAGGTTGGCTTCGTGCAGTGTCAGGTAGAGCCCGTCGGCAGTCTGCATAGTCAGGGGTGTACAGACGGTATCCAGGCTGCTTACCGGCATTTGGCGATAAAGTCCTTCATAAAACTCGGTATCGTAAGGAATAGACCAGCTCCGGTGATCCCCTGCCAGGTGGAACTCAGTCAGCTCGTCCAGGATCACAAAGTCGCCCAGGTGCTCCTGTCCGGGAAATTCGTAGCGGAAGCCGAAGCCGTCGTTGAACAGGCGGAAGACCACATCGAACCTGCGTTGCAGGCCTTCTTTCTGGCAGACCTCTACCCGCATTTCGTTGTAGGTATTATCTACCGTGAGGTCTTCACCCCACACCTGGTCCCAGCTCTCGCTGAAAGAGGAGTGGCGGATACCGGAGATCTCCAGATCTTCCGACAGATCGCTGTCAGACAAAACAAATCCCAGGTAGGACGGCCGTATCACAGGCTGTCCGTTGCGCAGTACCTGATAATACAGTCTGCCTTCCGTAGCTCCGACCTGTAAGGTCAGTTGTTTGTCAGGCGATTGTACCTGATCCGACTCTGCTTGTCTGCATCCTGCGACCCATAGGATCAAACTCAGGAACAGGAAATTGAATAGGTTTTTCATTGCTTATAATATATTGATGGATGTCATTTGACGAAAATGGCATATCCGTTTGCCGGGATCGTCAGGGAAGAGGAGACGGACAGTTCTTCTTCTTCTCCGGTCAGGAAGTTGGTATACGTTCCCGATACCGTAGTCCCGTTCAGCCTGATCAGGTTGGTTTGCGAGGCAAAGTTAAGAAAAACAATGACTTCATGGTCTCCTTTTTTACGGGTATATCCATATACATAGTCATTTCCTGTCTGCTGGCGGGTCAGACTGCCCCGGCCGGGTCCTCCTTCCAGCGCGGGTTGTGTACGTTTGAGGCGGGTCATCTGCCGGATCAACTCCTGCACAGGGGTATTTACAGGGGTCCACTGTACCTTATCCAGATCAAACAATCCCATGCGTTGTCCCATACCGACCTCCTGCCCGTTGTAGATCAAGGGTGTATCGTAGATGGTGAACGCGAGTACGGTAAGGGGTTGCAGCCATTGTCCGTACCGTTCGTTCTCCGAACCTTCATACGCGTTGATATCGTGGTTGGTCAGGAATACCATGCGGCTTTTCTTCGCATAACTGGCATGGTTGTACAGGTCCTGGCAAGCCTGGATCAGGGCAGCGACATCTCCATTCTGTCCGAACCCATAGAGACGGCCGCAGAACTCCCAGGCATAATCCAGATCGAAAACCTCCATATAGGCCGGGTCATCCCCTTCGGCCAGCCAGGTGATCTCTTTGATCCGGTTGACCTCGGTATGGGCTTTTTTCCAGAAGTCCAGCGGCACATACGTCGCCGCGTCGCAGCGGAACCCGTCTATATCTGCTTCCTGTACCCAGAATTTCATGGCGTCGATCATTTCCCGGCACATCGCTTCGTTGCCGAAGTCGAGCTGGATCACATCCATCCAGTTTTCCGGCGAGTAGGGGCGCTGTCCGTCTCTTTCCGCGTAGTAGTCCGGATGTTCCGCGGCCCACGGATGATCCCAGGCCGTATGGTTGGCTACCCAGTCGAGCCAGATCTCCATGTCCGCTTCGTGCGCGGCGGCTACCAGCGCGCGCAGGTCGTCCAGGGTGCCGAAGTCGGGATGTGCCGCTTTGTAGTCCTTCACCGCGTAAGGGCTTCCTAAGGTACCGTTGCGGTTCACCTCACCGATCGGGTGGATGGGCATCAGCCAGAGTATGTCCACGCCCAGCTCTTTCAGGCGGGGCAGGTCCTGCTCCACTCCTTTGAAGTCTCCGGTAGCGGAATAGTTACGTACGTTCACTTCGTAGATCACTCGGTTGTAGGGAGAGATGGCCTGGATCTCTGCATTTCCACCCGGATCTTCTCCGCCTCCCGGTTTGTCGCCCGGCGAGTCGTTGTCGCAGGCGGGCAGGCAGCAAAGCAGGCTCAGGAGCAGGGCAAATTCTTTGAATATCATCATGGGGTTCATGGGTTACGGTCCTTTTGTATCAGAGAGGACCGCAAAAGCATACGGACGGCGCAAGTTATAAAACCGGTGGTAGCTTCTGCGGTCTCAGAGAGTTCCTTTATTTTTTACTGATTATGTAATGTCCGGTCAGGTCGTTGAATACGATGAAGTAGGTGCCTGTTCCGGTCTCATCCAATGAAATATTAGGATCGTCTTCCGGATTGAAGTCGCATACGCCGAAAGGTACCGCTGTCGGATACCGGGGACACCATCTGTTGTCCCAGCTGTGGTCGGCACGGAATTTCACTCCGTATTCGATGGTAGAAAGATCGGCCTCCAGGGTCCAGATATGCGGATCGTACGCTTTGGGTATCATATCCGGTTCGTTGTCTGCTTCTCCCCATCCGCAGAAGGCACCTGTAAAGTTGATCGTTTTCCATGCTGTGGCCTGGCTCATGTCGTAAGGTTCGATCCGGCAGGTCATTGCCTGCAGATCTAAGGTGAGGGTATAGTAGCCTTCGTCTTCCACATAGAACGCTCCGCCGTCGATGTCTCCATGCGCGATCTTCCCGTCTCCTGCGTCGTAGTACAGGTTCCAGGTTCCTGTGGAAGATTCGGGCATGAATTTGAACCAGCTTCCCGCCGCGATCCGTCCGGTATAGGTATATATGAGATTACTTACGTTGCTGTCGTCGCGGAACATAGGGAAAGAGGTATCGGTGTTGTCCCGGCCTGTCATGTCGCCGATCAGGTAGACAAACGGCACTCCCTCTCCGTCGCTCGGAATGGCTTGCAGGGTCACTGTATTCTGGGAGTAGAGCTGGTTGAACGCGTGGTTGCCTTCGCCGAATTTGACAGACAGGCGTACTTCCAGTTCACAGGTCTCTCCTGCTTCCAGTTTCAGCTGGCTCAGCAGAAAGTCATTCAGGTCTTTACGGAAGACATCCACCGTATCGGCATTAGTAGCGGCCAGGGTTCCCGCGTCCGCAAACTGATTGCCCGTTACGTCGATCTGGATGGAATATTCGATCGGGGCTACTCCGCGGGGAGTTTCCTCGCCTTTCATATGGAATTCCGTAGGGGTCCATCGCAGGGTAAACAAGAGGGCGTTGTCATCTCCTTCCTGGGACGCGGCGAGGTCAAATACTTCCGGAGGCAGGCTGCTGAGGACGCTGGCGGTGATCTCTGTAACCGTCGGGCCGTCCGTATCGTTTTCACAACTGCTCACTACAGGCAGTAGCAGCAGAGCGGCAAAGTAATATATATATCGTTTCATATAGGTAGAATTTATTTTTAACACTAAACGCATAAGGCACGAACAGTTTCCGGACATCGCCTTTTGTCAGACAGGGTATCCGGCTGGTTCCCTGTTTGTCCGGATGGTAAGATCAATACCCTGTGTTTTGTTCTAAGTTGGTATTTACAGACAATTCACTGGAAGGCAGCGGATAAAGTTTGTACTTATCGTCCAGGTTACGTATCCCGGTCTGTACGCCCCCTTTCCAGGGCCAGTTGTAGTTGCGGGTGAAACTGTCGAACCGGATCAGGTCGGTGCGGCGGTGTCCCTCCCAGTAGAGTTCGCGTGCCCGCTCCGCCAGCAGGAAGTCCAGGGTCAGTTGTGAACTGCCGATCGGATCCAGCCCGGCACGGGTCTGAAGCAGGTTGACGTATCTCAGGGCATCGTCTATGGTGGCTCCCGATCCTCCGCGCAGTACGGCCTCAGCCAGCATCAGGTAGACATCCGCCAGGCGGTACATCGGGAAGTCGGTATCGGCAAACTGATTGTCGGATCCGTTGTTGCCGTTGCGGTCTTTGTTGGTGTACTTGATCACGGAGTAGCCCTGTTTGGCCACATACAGGTCGGTGATCTCCTGCGGACGGTCTTCTGTCCAGAACAGCGCGCGTTTGTCGTCCTCTTCAAACAGGGAAGAGAAGTTTTCCGGTGCCCGGGCGCCGCTCCATGCCTGGGTGGTGCCGAAATTGCTGGCAGATGCCATGTCGTCCATAAACTGCATGCCCATCAGGAAGGTGGTACCTCCCCAGCTGGTCGCGTAACGTCCGTCGTACACGATGGAGTAGATCAACTCTTCACACAGGTGGTTGTCGGCTCCGAACAGGTATTTGTATTCCGGCTCCAGCTGGTAATATCCGTTGGTCAGGATCTTGTTGAGATAAGTGATGCAATCGGTATAACGGGCGGTTCCGGTATATACTTCGGCATTGATATACATTTTGGCCAGCACCATCCAACATACCGCGTCGTTGACACGGCCGTAGTTGGTCATGGCGATAGCAGGCAGATGGCCTTCAATGGACCTGAGCTCTTCTTCCAGCCAGGTAAATATCTCCTGGCGGGTCTTCTGTTCGGGCAGGTAAGCCCCTACGCCGTCTTCTTCGAGGAGCAACGGGATATTGCCGAACAGGTCCATCAGGAAGTAGTAGTTCATCGCGCGCAGCAGCCGCGCCTCTTCACGGTAGACGGCTACTTTACCGCGGGTGGCATCGTCGATCCCGCGGCTTTCCAGCTGGTCCGGTGTGGTCTCGCGCAGGTATTCGTTGCAATAGGCGATATTGAGGAACATACGGTCGTAGACTAAGGTGAACCAGTAGTTGTCCGAACTCCACTGGCAGAATTGCAGGTCGTCTAAGCTGTTGTTTTTCCAGGCTACCCGGATCTCATCGGTACAGAACTCCTGTAAGGTAAAGTAGCTGCGGCTGAAGGTGGCCTCTCCCTGGTCGCTGTTGTCGATGTCGGCCAGTCCGTCCGGTGCCTGATTGCCCGACAGCGCGAATCCGGCATATAATTTGGAGAGGAACAATTCGTAGGTCTCAGGTTCCAGCCACGCGTCTTCGGGCAGGGTGCCCGAACTGCTGAATTCCACTTTATTCATGTCGTTGAAGCAGGAACTTACTGCCAGCGTCACGCATACTATAGCCAATGTATGTAGTATCTTTTTCATATATCTATGGATTAGAAAGTTAAATTGAAGCCCAGAAGCATGGTCAGCGGGCGCGGGTAGAAGTTATTATCTATCCCGCCGGAGATCTCCGGATCCATTCCTTTGTATTTAGTAAACGTCACCGGGTTCTGTACACTTCCGTAGATGCGGCCGCGCAGCGGCAGGCGGGCCTGTGTCCGGAACGACCATCCCAGCGTGATGTTGTCTATCCGGAAGAACGAGGCGTTCTGGATGTAATAGCTGGAGTTAGACTGTGTAGTCGTGTAGCGGGTATACAGCGCGTCCTTCGGGCGGTTGTACATAAAGGTATTCTGGAACACGCTTCCCGTAGCGGTGGAGGCATTGCTGGCGGCTACATTGTTGTAGTTGTAGTTGCCGAAGCTACCGTGTCCTGCCACCGAGAGATCCCATGACTTCCAGGTCAGTTTGGTGTTCAGTCCCATGGTCCAGTCCGGTGTCGCTCGTTTGTAGATGATAAAGTCTTCGTCATTGCGCACACCGTCGTTGTTCTGGTCTACATACGCTCCCTCGATCGGATAGCCTGTTTCGTCATATACTTGCTGGTAGACGTAGAACATATCCGTGGCATATCCAACCTTCTGGATCTTGATACCGTCCCGGCGTTCGGAGTTGGTGTTATCTCCAAAAGAGAGTTTCAGGATCTTGTTCTTGTTGTAAGAGAAGTTGGTACCGATCTCCCACTGCCACTCTTTGGTCAGTACCGGAATGGCGTTGATAGCCACTTCCGCTCCGCGGTTCTCTAAGGAGCCGATGTTGGCCACTACATACTGGTTGAAGTTGGTACCTGCCGCAGTCTTGGTGGCCGCGTTGATCAGGTCTTTGGTCTTGCGGTAGTAGAGATCCACCGATCCGCTGATGCGGTTGGCTAAGAATCCGTAATCGATACCTAAGTTGTAGGTAGTGGTCTCTTCCCATTTGATATCCGGGTTGTAGGCCAGCGGGCGGATCACAGATACCCAGTTGGGCGTACCGTCGGGGTTGTATCCGAGCATCTGGTGGGTCTGCTCGCCCACCGCGTACTGGTAACTGCCCAGGTAGGGATAGTCTCCCTGGTTGATGTCCTGCTGTCCGGTGATCCCCCAGCCGAGGCGGAGTTTCAGATCGCTCAACGCTTTCGCTTCGCTCAGGAAACCTTCGTTGCTGGCACGCCAGGCAAATGCCGCGGCCGGGAAGAGACCCCAGCGGTTGTCGGAGGAGAAGCGGGAAGAACCGTCGTTACGCAGGGTGAAGGTAAACAGGTATTTATCGGCAATGCTGTAATTCAGGCGGCCGAAGAAGGAGACCAGGTAGTTGTTGTTGACATAGTCTCCGATGGTGATCACCTGCGGATTGCCTTCGTCGTCTAATTTGGAGATGCGGTAGTCCTTGTTGCTCCCTTTGCGATGGTAGTGTTGCCAGGAGTATCCGCCCATGATATCCAGGCGGCTGTCTAAGAAATCCAGGTCTTTCACATACTGCGCGTAGAACTCCAGCAGCATATTGCGGCGGGTCTGTTCCCAGTTGCCGTCGTATCCGCCCGCGTTGAATTCAAACGCGGCGTATTCCGGTATGTATTTGCCGCCGTCGCTTTTGGAGTAGTCGATACCCATATTCAGGTTCAGACGCAGGTCGGGCAGGAAATGTACTTTGTAGTCGAACTGCGCGTTCCCGATGAAGTTGGTCGCTTTGGAGCGGTCGTCCGTCTGTTCGAGCAGCGCCAGCGGGTTGGCAGGTGCCAGCGAGGAAGGTGTGCCGTCCGGATCTGTCCAGGTAAAGTATCCTCCGTAGGGGCTGTTCTCGTCGTATACCGGTTGGGTCGGGTCGAACATGGCAGCGGTGCTGATGGCGCCCGTGTTGGCAAACCGGCTCCTGATGTGCATCAGTTTTCCGTTGAGATTCAGTTTCAGGTGATCCCGAAGCAGGGAGGGACTGAGGTTCACACTTCCGGTATAGCGTTCCATGTGTGAGGTTTTGAGGATACCGTCGAGTCTGGTATATCCCAGGGAGACCCGGTAGGGCAGGTTGCCTGTGCTGCCGTATACACTCAGGTTGTGTTCGGTATTTACGGTGGTACGGAAGATCTCGCTCTGCCAGTCCGTATCGGCGTCGCCCATCAGGGCGTGCATCGCGCTTTCGTTGTCGGCCCCTTTGTAATTTTCCGTCATGAAGGCCCTGAATTCATCCGTATTCAGTACGTCGATCTTTTTGGTACGGGTGCTGAAGGATACGTTTGCGTCGTAGTTGACCGTAACTTTGCCTCTGGTCCCTTTGCGGGTGGTGATCAGGATCACCCCGTTGGAGGCGCGCGATCCGTAGATAGCCGTGGCCGAGGCATCTTTCAGCACGGTAAAGGTCTCAATATCCGTCGGGTTGATGGTACTCAGGATGTTGCCCACTCCTCCGATGCCGGAGTTGTCTAAAGGCACACCGTCTACGATGATCAGCGGGTCGTTGCTGGCGGTCAGCGAAGAGCCTCCGCGGATGCGGATCGTAGCTCCGGCTGTGGGCGAACCACCGCCTGTGGTGATGTTTACCCCGGCGATCTTACCGATCATCATGTCCTGTGCGTTAGGTGCCAGACCGCGTACCGAAGGGTCAGCTTTTAGGGAGGTAAGGGATCCGGTGGCATCGCCGCGGCGTACCTGGCCGTAGCCGATCACGATCACCTCGTCCAGCGTCTGCGTATCGTCTTTCAATACGACATTCACGGTGGTACGGCCACTGACGGGAACTTCCAGCGGCTGATAACCGATGAAAGAGAAGACAAGTACAGCGGATTGGGTGTTTACATCAGCAAGCGTATAATTACCGTTGAAGTCGGTAATGGTACCGTTGTCTGTACCCTTTATCCTGACGTTGGCTCCGATCACGGTCTCTCCTGTGGTATCCGTGACGGTGCCACGGACCGTGGCTTCCTGTGCGGAAAGAGAGAGGAAGGAGAGTAACCCGAGCACCAGGAGCATCGGGCGACAAAAGCTTTTTCTACTTTTGAATTTCATACATTTATAGATTTGGATTAACAATAGATGCGCTTCGCTCTCACCGGGTAGAGCGACTATGCAAAGGTTGGTATTCCCTTTAAGAATAAAAATCCGATCTAAATGGAAATCTAAAAGTAGATTTGTTCTAAGTGATTGATCCGTATGGTTTTGTCCTTTGGCTGGCAAGGTGAAAATCTAAAAATAGATGATTTCTACCTAAACCTATGTAGAGACGCACGGTGTGCGTCTCCGCGTGCCGGATGGTAATCCGTGCTGTATAAAGCGGTCATCTCTTCTGAAAGAAATGTGTCTGACGGACAGGCATACTTCGGATGGATGAGGATACTGCGGTGTGCGTTCTTGATCAGATGTAAGGGGGTATTTCGTGTGATAAGATAAAGGATCCTATACAAAACAGGAACTATACCATCCATTTACAAAGGGACGTATATCGCGGAGATGTATGCCTTTTTGTTGGACGTATATCGCGGAGACGCACGCCGTGCGTCTCTACAGATGGATAATATACTTATCAGTTGCATTTCTAAATCGTAAATCGTCAATTTATTTTCGGTTTACATTTCTGCTGTTAGTTGTTATCCCGCAGGGGCTCTCTCCGGAAGGAGCCGATCCGGATCAACCGTTCTTCCAGATCGTTTTTATGCAACGAACGGTTGCGGATCTTCGACCGGTAGGTATAGATCGTGGTGATGGAATAGCGCAGGAAATCGGCGATCTGCTGACTATCCGAGATCCCCAGCCGGATCAGGGCAAAGATCCGTAGTTCGGTAGTCAGTATTTCTCCCTCTTTGGGATGGAGGTGTTCTTCGGGGGGCATCAACTCATTGAACTGCTTCACAAAATCGGGGAAGATGCTCAGGAAGGCTTCGTCGAAATTGCGATAGAACGTTTTCAGTTCTTCTTCAATGAACCGGGAAGATTTCAGGGTCTTGTATAGTCCCTCCATATCTCCCGATATGGCTTTGTTGTTCAGCGTACGGCGGAATTTCTCCAGCTTTTCTATATACAGCGAGCAGGTATCCAAGAAGCGTCCTAGGTATTCCTCTTTGATCTTGTTGGCTTCCGCCAGCGAGTTGTTCAACTCCTGTTGGCGGTGGTTGGCTTGCTGCAGGTCGTCGTTGAGTTGTCGCAGACGCTCGTTCACCATTTTCAGATCTTCGTTGAGCAGAGTAAGTTCTTGGTTGGCTTTCCGTTCCCGCTGGCGCGCTACGGAGAGTTTTTTCATTTGGGAGATGATAAAGAAAATCGCTATCAGCAGGATAAGTGTCAGTGAACTGATCACGGCCAGTGATGCCTGTAACTCTCTGCGCTTTTTCTGCTGCGCCTCTTCGTGTGCCTGGTCGATGATGGGAAGTAATTTGGACGATTGTACGTTGCGCAGGCGCGCGTCGAAAAAATTGGCGTCTTCCAGGCTGGTCTTGATGTAGAGATTGGCCCGCTGAATGTCTCCCTCTTCGAACAACAATTCGGCTAAGGTGCGCAGGGAGATGTTCTCTTTCACGGCAGCTTCTATGTCGGATGTCGCGCTGCGTATCAGATATTCCTTGAGCAGGTCATTTTTTCCCTGTACCTGATAGACAAAGGCGAGTATGGAAGTAACGATGGAGTATTCCCGGGTCCCTTTTCGCAGGTACGGAAGGTAGTTCAGGAGCATCTGTTCGGCCTCCAGCGCGCGGCGTTGTTCTACCAGCCACGCCGGATAATCGTAGATATAAGATAAGCTGCCTGGTTCAACGACCGAAAGCAGAGAGTCGCGGTAGAGGTGCATTCTGTAGAGATTCCTGCCCTGGTTGTAGCGGCTGTATTCGTAGAGATACAGGTAGATGTCTTCGTAGCATTTGTAGTACCGGGCCAGGTTATCGGCAGAGAGGTTCTGCTTGTCGACCTGGCTGAGCAGGGCGAAGGATTCATGGAACAGCCCGGCCAGCGACAGTATATAGGCTTTGTTGAGCAGAGAGGTCGCGTACCAGCCTTTGTTGGCGTGGGTACTGGCCAGCTCCAGGTTGATATCTACATAGTACAAGGCTGAGTCACAGATGTAAGAGGCATATTCGTGAAAGATCCGGTTATTCAGATCAAACTGTTGGTCGAGGGTAATGCCGGGATGTTCCAGCCCCTTTTTCAACGACGCAATCCGTTCTTCCTTTTGTTTTTCGTAGATATGCCGATTTTGCAGGATACGGTCCAGTTCGGTCAATAAAGAGTCTGTACGCTCGCTGGTACTTACAGACGAAAAGAACAGTATGCCGCAGAATAACGTAAAAAGTTTCTTCATGTGCTTCCCGGAAATATATTCGGTTATTTCCGGTAAAGATAACGAAGTTTATGTAAAAAAAATCGGGGCTGACCAAAAAGTCTCACAAGTCTCTTTCTACCCTTAATTACAGAGACCTGTAAAGGAAGGTATTATTGAGAATAGTAACTTTTTAGTCAGCCACATTAGCTTCCTGTTTATTTTATTCCCGGATCAGTCTGAAACCTTTGTCTATCTGTTCCAGCTTTTTCACAGAACGTTCCGGTTTCTTATTCTGTATCTTATATCTTATTCCTATCATTACAATATTTCCCCGGTTGGTGAACCGGTTTTCGTAGTAATAGGAATAACCGCTCATCTCTGTCCAGTTCTGTATCTTGCTGTTTAGCCCGATGTATCGCATAGCTACAGAGAGATCCACTCTGTCAGAGGCTGAATAGGTAAGGGTACACCAGGATTCAGACCTTGACTTACCTTGTTTGTACATGGCGTAGGAATACCGGGGCAATCCGTAATAGCCCGACAATCCCCAACGTTGAAAGTTGAGCCCCCAGTTTATAAGTCCCTCCCAGTAGGAGTCGCGCTCTCCACTGACCGGAAAGGAGATCCTGTTCCAATGCCCTCGGATGCCGACAAACCCGACACCACGGATCGTATACCGCAAAGCAGCACCTGCGGTCCACAGTTTGCTTTTTCCGTTGTTGGCAAGAGACTGAATATAGCCTTCGGATGTCTCCTCTCCTGTACTGACGATCTGGTCACCTATTTGGCGGTAGGTCACTGAAGGTTCCAGGTGGAAGCCTCTGGCAGCAAGTGTATAACTCAGTCTGGTGCGTTGTGTCCGATACGGCTTCAGGTAAGGGTTACCCGTCGTTACAGATAAGGTATCAGAGGATGTGTTGTATGGATTGAGTTGAACCACATCCGGAGCAGTAGATTGCATATTGTAATTCAGGGTCAGACTGTGGCGGGCATTGAACCTGTAATTCAGGTTGACAACCGGACGAAAACTGTAGTAACGATCGTGTCTGCCCTCCACACTGCGGAACACCACTTCCATGCCTGCGGAAGCGGCTAAAGAAAAATGTCTCCAGTTGTGGTTGACATCTATATACGCGTATTCTGTCCACTCTTTGTGGGTAAATTGTGATCGGTTGTCTTCGCGCCTGTCGATCTTATTTTGCTGATAATTGGTATTCATTCCGACTTTCCAGTTAAAATCCCGGAGAGAGAACCGGTAGGAGGGAGTAAAAGAGCCTCCCAGACGTTGGTTACGGAAATCATAGGTATAGATAATATCCTCCGGTCCCTGTTCCAGCTGATCTACCTGATTGCGGTTGCTGCTGAGATGGAACTGTAACAAGAGTTCCAGCTCGGAAGCGGAAAAAGAGTGTTTGTGATAGAGGTTAGCCGATCCGATCCGCGATTTGTCATCGAAATCACGTCTATAGCTATATGTATCTATACTGTTATCAGATAGATCTGTTATTTCGCTCATTCCACTACCCTCAGCATGCTGGGGAATATCATTTATAGTCACACTAAACGAAGAATAGTCTGATACAGACCAAAGACGATCTCCTCCTAAAGCTACCTGCGTATCCCAATAGTTAGCTTTTCTGTGGTAGCGTAGATTACGAAGATTAGAGCTGTCCGGGTTATTTCCGTAAGTTCGGACTTATTGTTGACAAAACCGAAGCTCTGTCCGGTAAGGTAGAGAGAAGAGATACTATTTCCTATCTCCAGCGATGCATCCCCTACACCAAACAGAACCAACGGATGGGTAGTAAATCCTCCGTTGAAAGTGTAATACCTTTTGTCTGACTTCTTTACCCGGATATTGACTACACTGGTATATCCTTCACGCATAAATTCGGCAGAGGCCGTAGGCACCACCTCCACAGACAGTACATCTTCCGGTGAGATAGCAGACAAACCACCTTCCCTCCGTACCCCATTGATCAGGATCAGCGGATTGCTTCCGTCACTCATCGATAGTTTCCGGGTAGCCGGATCTACACTAAGCGCCGGAATTTCCTGGAGGGCATCCATCACATCCTTTTTTTTCGCTGCTGTAGCAGATAGCATGAAAGTCTGTCCCACGGCGGATTGTCTCACCACATTGCTCCGGTCGGCACTAACAGTGACTTCGTCGAGTGCGATGCCATCGGTCAGTACACATGTTAATTTCGTATCAGCGGTTATTCTGGCGGCTTCCGCAAATGGAGTGTAACCAACAAAACTCACGGAGATGTAATAATCTCCTTCTGCCACTTCCCGCAGTGTGAAACGACCCTGATCGTCACTGATCGTACCTGTGATCAGTGTGATACTGTCAGAGGCCAGTAACGCAACCGATGCGTATCCTATCGGAGCCTGCTGTTCGTCACACACCCATCCCTCTACTGTGAATTGCTGTGCATGTATCAGTAAAGTATATATGGGAAATAGAACAAGGAGAATAAACTTTTTCATATGTGTATTCTGTTTAGTAAACTTTTCAACCGGTAACGGATATATTCTTCAAGAGATATTTCCAGTTTATTCAATTGGCATACATCGGTTACGGTTTTATCTTTCCGGGCAATTTCGATCCATTTCTGAGAACAAGGTCCATAGCACTGAGGAAGCATTTTACATTCCCGGCACAATTCATGATCGTAGGTCTTTATGGATAGTCTCTGGTTAAGCTTTTCTACATCCCACCGGATGGTTCCATCTGTACGCAACACACCTTCTTTAAGGTCAGAAGTAAAATCGCGCCCTGTACATTTGTATACACTTCCGTTGTAAGAAATAGCAACTTGATCCTTTCTGCTGGCTTTGCAGGAATATCCTCTGGTAAAGAAGTTGAGATAAGTCACTTTGAACCCTTGTGTATGGAAAAGCTCCATCGCTTCTTTAAAGCGGGAGTTGTCGGCTGGTATATCGGATTGTGTTTGCCAGACTCTTTCCAGATGGATCTGGATCCTATTTCTGGGCAGATCCCGGATCGAATCCACTACTTCACCGATATGCTTAAGGGTATTATTATCATAATTGATGCGAAGATTGATCCGGGTATGGCTTATTCCGGCCAACAACAAAGCTATGTTCTTCATTACAGTATCGTAGGAACTCACCTCTTTTTGTCCTCTTATTTTCTTGATGGAGTCGTGTTTTCTTTTATATCCGTCAATAGAGATTTGAAAACTACTCTGAAAAGGTTGTAGCATGTGGATGATACGCTCGTTCAGACACAATCCATTGGTAGCGAAAAGAAGAAGTAACGACTTGCCTTTTTTCTCTGCCAGGTTTTTTATTTGGGTCAGCAGAGGGAATACATCTTCCTCGAAATGTAACAACGGTTCTCCACCGAACAGTTCCACAAGCAATTTCTCTGTTTCCGGTTTTGTCTGAAATACATTCTCTATATGCTTTACCACAGCATCTTGTATCACCTTGTTCATCCTGGAATGATCTACGCGTTTTTCAAAACAATACCAACAACTTACATTGCAATCCAGGGTAGGCATCAGGGTTAGGTGATAGGTTGTTTTTCGGAGAGCTTTTTCATGATTGGAAATTACATATTGAGTTTCATCCAATGCCTGCGGGAGGATAAACTTTCCCTCTTTAAGATTCTCCAGCCCTTTCTGCTCTATGTGGGATAGCTCATTCTTTTGTAAGGCCTCACTCACTGCAGAAGAGAGCATGATAAAACGATCTGATAGGGAATTATACGCATACCAACCATCCTCGAACTTAAAAATGAAATTATACTTGCTTGTTTTCATCGTAGTTAATTTTTTAGTGGCTGGGATATTTGATCCCAGCCACTAATGTTTACTGATTAGCACATACAGTCACAGCCCCAGCCATTGCCTTCAGAATCATCCGCTTTGGTAAATTCATCCCCACCAATGACTTTAGCACCACCTTCTACGGCCAAAGATTCTTCTTGATTCAGGACTTCTTCGTTCTGGATTTCGTCTGTTTTCAATTCTTTTTCTTTCATCATACAAAAAATTAAATTTGTTAATTATAGTTTGTCGATCGATCATGTAACAAAGATAGAGCGGGAGAGTCCGAAAATTCAAGACTCAACTAAAAAATGTTAATAAAGAAATATGGAGCTGAAGAGAAGTGGTTATTTGTTTTCCAGCGTGTTTGCCGTATAGGATTTAAAATAGATATATAAGGATAAAGACTCTTTTTACTCATAAAGAAGATTTCTGTATGTTGTAACTTCTCTAAAATAAGTACCAGCTCTAACAGAACCGGCATGTATTCTTTTCATAAAATGATAACTTAAAAGTTACTATATTTTCTTTTCGTATCCTCCCTGGTTATCTGAATAAAGATCTTTTTTATGACAAACTAACGATAAACAAATGATTCGGGAAAAGTGCAACAATAGAGAAATGCGTCTTTATTCCTGAGGTGGACAAACCATAGGTTATCCACAATTACATTGGATATCTATCAATCACTTGTCTGCAAATCGTACATTGTCTATCGTCCAATCGTAAATCACCTGTATTTGTCCTTCAGCCGTTTCAGATAGATCCGAGATACGTTCATCTCTGTCATCTGATCAAAAGGGGGATAGAAGATTCATTGCCGGTGCTCGTGGATCATGATCAGATAGTTTATATTGATGATGTATGATTGATGTATCTCCCGGTTGTATTCCCGGTGTTTCCATTCCAGGATCAGGCAGGGCGGATCGGTCGCTATCTGGCTTACGATGGTGAAGTTATATTCTCCCTGCCGGCCCGAAAGGAATATCTGGTCTTTGACAAGGGAATAGGTGTATGCGTCTCTGTCCCAGCTCAGGGTGCCTTCTCTGTCGATGACCAGAGGGCAGATGTCCCTCCCTGTATTCGTATGTATGGTCTACCGGCTGGCGGCTACCGTTCTCCATAATGTATCCTTCTTTTTCGATACATACCCAGGTGCTCGTCAGCGTGAAAGAGAGTTTGCCGCTCACGTCGTCGTTACAAGCGGTGACCCCCAGCGAAAGAAGGGAGAGCAACCCCGGCAGGGTAAGTCACAAAGATCATTTTTTTCATACGTTGTATGATTTGAGTTCCTGAGGTTTTATTTATCGGTTGAGGTATTTCTTCTCTCTGCCTGTCACCCCTCGGACTGAGACAGACAAAGAGAAGATCAGAATCAGAATCCCAGACAAAATCGTGTACTAGATGTTTTCGTTTTTTGTTTTTCGCTGTACTTATACCATCCGTACGAATCTTCGTCTTCAAAGGTAAATTTATATTTTCCGTTGCCCCACCAGCTCTCCACTCCCAAGAAGATGAGTTTGTAAAAGATACTGACCCCTTTGACAAAGAAATTACCATAGTCCGCGCTGATGTTGTCCGTGATGTCACTGGCTATGGCCGTCACCGAAGGGGTATACCGGAAGTAGGCCCGGATCTGTGGTCTTTTCACCGGAGGGGTCACGGTTACCGACGGTCCCACATGCATGGCCGCTTCCAGTGATAGGTTCTCAGTTTGCCGTCCCAGTCATCGTAATCATCGTAATCAGGCATGTGCCCAGACCCGTAGAAGTCTTCCGCCTGCTGGGTGTATCCGGCTATATTCAGATCGATAAAACTCCAGTCGATTCCCTAAGCGGATTATCTTCAACAGAGGTTTGCTGTGTAGGTAATAGGTGCGTCCGGCAGTGATTGCGGTGGCAAAGTCGCAGGAGAGTGAGGAAGGTATATTTCCTTCATTTTCAAGGGCCTGTGTGTCGTAGTTGATAGGGATATACGTCGGACGAAGTTTCTCTTCTTGAGTAGAGAGGTGCTACGTACCTATATATGCGATCGCAACCGGTAACAAAAGATTTTTCAAATTCATGGTTTGCATGTGGGTTAATAAAAGATGTTTATTCTTTCACAAAAGTATCGGTGTGAAGAATTAATTACAATCCGTGGGGAAGGGCAGGTATGTTTATCCGATTGTCAGATGGGGGGTATCAGAAATAAGGTATTATCCCGTAGAAAATCAAAAGCGGTGTTCCGGGGTATGTGTTTATCTGTATACATGTGATGCACATTTGTACTGCTGGCTGTATAGCAGGATATTTGTCACAAGCCAGGAAAAGACGGTCAGCCGTGTATCCCGGGAATATTCTTGTTGAGCCATTTTCCATTTGTATGTATGGTAGCAAAATGTGCCCTGAACTTATACCTGGAAGCTCAATTTTTCCGTTCTGTTTCCCTTTGTTTATCTGAACTGACAGGGGTGTATAGTCAGACTATAACAAAAAAGAGGTTTTATCTCTCACATCTCTCACTTTTTGGATCTACGTGGTAGAAAATGAGTGTGATATTTAAGTAAGAGATAGAAATTATATACAGTTTATCTCTCACTTTCCGGAGGCATCTCTCACTTGTTGCTTACTTATTTTTCCTTGCTTTCTTACCTTCGGTACTCCTTTCCTACAGGTAAATAGACCAGAGAGTTTGTCTCCTTCTTTATCTTCTCCGCACAGATCCGGGAGATGTCTTTTTCATGGCTGAAGATCACAGAGATCAGTGAATGGTAGGTAATGTGGATTGCAAAGATAGGAACCAGTCCTTTAAGAGTTTGTATAATAGAATATTCACTTACGTTTGTATCCTGTAACTGAATATTCCTTCTCCTGTATATACCCGTTTTCTTTACTCTGTTCTTGTATGTTGTCTATGGAGTATCTCTCGTCTCCCGCCAGGTGCCATAAGGCCTTAGCCCGGGGCTGATCAGCCCTCAATGGGTGCCATAAAGCCCTCCTTCGGGGATAAAAGATTATTCAATGAATCAACAGGGAATTCCCCGTTATATTACAGCAATTTCCCATTATCTGAACCTTTACAAGCCATACTCTTTATTCCTTTTGGCGGTATCTGTTTCTTTATAGAAATGCAAAAGGGCATGATTCAGCCATGCTGAGGGGTAATTTGAGAAACACCGCCATTCGTTTGTAGTAATGTCTCATCTAATTATGCTCTACCCTGCTTAGAAGGAGCTGTGGTGAGTCATGGCCTATAGTATTTGTCAGGTAATGAATGTGTTGCCTCTGAAAGTGAGAGGTGAGAGATAAGTGAGAGATAAAATTTGCATACAGTTTATCTCTCACTTATGTATGATATTGATAACGTATATTATACATGTAAAAAAGGAGAAATAAAACCATATTTTGTGTATAGTAAGATGTCGCTGGCGAAAAACCTACAAACCTCAATACCGTTTGGAAATGTTATTCAACCGTCCGCTGGCTTCCTTTCCACGCTGATATTTGCTATTAAAAACTTAGCAACGGTTCCTTCTTTGAAAAGTGCGCCGAACGGATAGTACTGATTTCCTGTGCTAATGGGATGCTGTGATTTGTCAAGATACGGCTATTTCCCAGATGGCCTCTGAAGTAGTAGTGATAGGTAGGTGTGGTACCACTTAATGTCCTATATCCTTCCGGGGTGAGGATCATTTTTAAGGTTCCGTGCTCATAGATCACATTTCCACCATAGTCCGTTACCTCCTCATTGGCTTTCTGAGCGACAGTGATGTCTTTTAAATTTCTCCAACCTACCGCAAGGTTCTTATTGGTAGTGATGTGCTTTACGTGACGTTTGACTTCCGAGGCCTCATAGAGATACTCTGCCATGTGGCCCTGACGGAATTGCAGCTTTGTAGGCAAATTTAAACAATTATACGAGGTATTGGCTATTTGTTTGTTATAATCTTGCGCTAAGTTACCATTTTTATCCCAGAAGTATTCCGTGCCCGTTCCTTTGTTGCTCATCGACAAAGTTGAAGTTGCCCGCATAGATAGGATCTATAGCTGTATATGAGACGTTTATTAATTGGTTTCCCGTATGTGTAAAGGTCAGGTTATCAATCGATCCGTAGATGGTTGCCGAGGTTTTTCCCAAACGCTGAAGTTTCTTGATGTTCCCGTTCTTGTCATGAACGGTTACCTTCTCTTCAAACCGGTTGGGATGGGTGGAAATCGTTGTTCCTTCTCCATATGTAGTAAAAGTGAGTCTGTCCAATCCGTCGTATGTGAACTTGTATCCCCGGATGATGGTTTCTGTACCTGCTTTCCAGGTCATTGAGCTGATATTTCCGCTGTAGATTGGTGTTCCTGATCCAGTGTTGTAGCAAAGGTTCTGGGTAAAGAGTGTAGCTTTGAGTCCGGTGAGTGAGCTACGGATGTTGTAGGCATGGGTGGTATTTGTCGATGCCAGTGCGTGGTTCTTTCGGGCGAGCGGTTGATGTAGGGGGAAGCCTGTTGTGCGGTCAGCTTTGCGGCGCAAAGGGTGGCTTGCAACAGGGAGCTAAAAAGAAATAAGTTAAATTATTTCATTTCAGTTTGTTTTTTTTAATAATCATAAAATAGTTGGTTCCTTGTGGCTTTGTACACAGCCGCAAGGGAAAGTCTCTCATGAAAAACTCACTAAAGGTAAAGGGAAGGCATGAAAGAAAAAAGAACCTGTTTTTATCATGCAACGTTAGTGGGGCATCATGAAACTTTAAGGTGATATGATGAATTTTTTGGGGGGGGAGGAAAAGAGCAAAAATATGCCTTTATACGGCTCTTGGAAGGGGTGCCTGTGAAAAATGCCAGATTTTTTACAGGACCCGGAAAATGAGTGGTAGGAACGTAGGGAACAGGCCTGTTTTTTGAGTAATTGTTCTGTTCCGGTTCAGGTGGGGCAGGCGGATAAAAAAGAGAGTTGTTTGCTCTACGTTCTGTATACACAGAGAAGGTGAAGAGGGATTCTATTTATGTATACCGGAAGTGGAACATGGGGAGGAAAGCCGTAAAAAAGGAGTTGTCTGATAAGTGACAGGCAACTCCTTTTCCTATATTCTATAAGGAGGGATGTTTATAACTCTTTCACCAGATAGATGATCACCGGGAAGTGGTCGCTGTATCCGTTGATAAAGGTATTGCCGGAGAACGTCCGCAGGGGATACCCTTTGTTCTTTCCCTCTTTCTGGATCAGAAAGTCGCGGTTGAAGATCTCTGGTTTCCAGAATTTCAGTGTAGAGCGGTCTTTGCCCAGCAGCGGTTCGGAGAGGATGATCTGGTCGAACAAGCTCCACTTGCCCTGGTAAGAGAGGGTACCGATTCCTTTGCTGTAGAAATCCCACATCGTGTTGTAGAGCCCGCCGGGTTTCACTTCGCTTTGCTTGCGTTTGGCATCCAGCACCACCCGACAGCTTTTGTCGACCGGATCGTCATTGAGATCACCCATAAAGATGATCTTCGGATCGGTATCCGCCCGGTAGAGTGAATCTACGATATGTCGGGTGAGAGCGGCAGCCACTTCGCGCCTGTCGGATGATTTTCCTCCGTAGCGGGAGGGCCAGTGGGCTACGATCAGGTGTACCAGTTCTCCTCCCATCAGACCACTGACGAGCAGTTGGTCGCGGGTGCGGAAGTCTTCTATTTCGGGATGCACATATTTGTGCGGATGGGACGAGAGCACCTGGAACAACAGCGGGTTGTAGAGGAGTGCCACGTCCACACCGCGACGGTCGGGAGAGTCGTAATGTACGATTTCTAATCCCATAGAGGCCAGTTCGCCGGTGTTCACTAAGTCTTCGAGCACGCGGCGGTTTTCGATCTCTGCTACTCCGATGGCTGCCGGACCTGCCGGACAATGTTCACGAGCCAGCTTGCTGAGCACGAAACTCAGGTTCTGGAGTTTCTTGTTGTATTTCTCCGGTGTCCAGGCATTGGCACCGCCGGGGGTGAATTCTTCATCGTTGATGGTCTCGTCTCTTTCGGTATCGAAGAGGTTCTCTACATTCCAGAAGGCCACCGAATAGATACCCAGTCTCTTCTGTGCCTGTATCCCGGTCAGGAACAGGTACAGAAGCAGAAGGGTGACAGATGTTCTTTTCATGGCAGATGATTTTTGTGGATTACAGTTCTATTCCGCTGCCCGTCCGGTAGATCCGGATATTATCGAGGCGCAGTCCCATTGTATTGCCGTCGGTGGGAGAGAAGAAGTCAACGGTCACATCGCTGCCGGCAGGTACGGCACCTGAGAATTCGAAGGTATAGAATTTCGAATCGTCTCCGGCACTGTTGGAAACAGGCGTAGAGGGCATAGTCAGTACAGTACCGTTGACAGTCACCTGCAATATGTCCAGGTTCATGGCATCCGTAGCATTGTAGAGGTTGGCTGCCAGCTGGAAGCTCAGCGTCAGAGCATCGTCATACGCTGTGGTACTGATGCCGGTGATGTTCAGGCGGGAGTCCCGGTTGGCGGGGAACCAGACGTGCGCGCCGTTGTCTCCTGAGATGCTGCGGATATCCGCGGTTTCTGTATCGTCTGTATAGACAATGGGGGCTTTCATATCGAAGTCGTCAAATTCGGCAATCTTCGGGCGGCTGCCGGACGGGTAGTATCCGTCGCCGAAGGTTTCCATAAACAGCACATCGTCATTGTCATCACTGCCCGGTATCTCCTGGCCGAAGTCGATCAGGTCGTCCGTATCACGAATCATCAGCTGCCAGGCATTGTTGTATCGACCCAGTATACCCACAATAGAGCCGCCCCCTTCGGGAAGGCTATCGTTGGCAAAGGTAGAGTAAGAACTGGTGCGTACGTTCAGCGCGTTGCCGCTACCGTCTCTGATGGTCTCTTCCGTGGTAGCGTCATCTGTGGTGAATGTGCCTTTTCCACCGTTTACGAAATAGATATTATCAAAACGTACCAGTGTATTCACATCCGCGTCGGTCAGCTGGCTGATCTCCCGTACGTTCGGTTGTGCCTTGGAGGTGTCTGGATATCCCTGGAAGTGGATGTGTTCTGTAAAGATATGCCACGGCACCCGGTTGGCATTGGTGTCGCCGTAGCCGATCTGGTGTTCACCTCCGTATTTGAGGATATAGAGGTTGTGCAGATTCAGGTAAACTTCCTGACCTACGCGGTGCGTGGCATAGATGCTGTTCTGTTCAATACCGATACTGATTCCTCCGGTGGCATCTTCGATATAGAGCTGTTTGTAGATATTGCCCGATTCGTCGTTGCCCACGATCGTAGCCCGGACCACAAATTCGTATTCGATCAGTGTGGCGTTGGTGACATCCTGGTATCTCTCTTTGAGGCTGGCGATCGTAATATTGGCTTCTCCGTCATAATCCGGTTCTTCCAGCGGCGGTCCGTCGTAGTCCCGTACACAGGAGAAGGTCAGCAGCGAAAGTATAACGATCAGGTAGTTGAATTTCAGTGTTTTCATATGGAGTTTATTTTTTATTTTCATGAATGGTCTGATTTAGAACCGATAACTGGCATTGAGGAAGCAATTGATTCCCTGCATGTAGTAGTATTTGGACTGGAATCTGTCCGGGTAACTCAGGTCTATTCTTCCCTGTTCGTATCCGCCGGTTTTGATGTTTTTCCGGTTGAGGATGTTGTTGACCGAGAAGTTAAAATTCACCGAATTGCGGTTGCGTAGAAAGATCATCTTTCCGATGGAAAGGTCGATGGTATACGCGCTGCCGTAGCGCTCCTGGTCTACCAGCGTACGGAAGGTTTCCATGTCATCCGGGAGATTGGGGTTGACCCCGGCAAATTCCGGAGTGATCTGGTAGTTGGAGTCCAGCCGGCGGATCGGCGCGATATCTATATAGTTACGCGCCGCGAAGTTGGCATGCGCTCCGAGGAACCAGTAGTTGTAGAAGTAATTGATGCCCAGGGTCCCTGCTACCTGCGGCGCGCTGCCCACGTAGTAGTTTTTCATATATACCTTTTCATATATATCTTCCTGAGAAGCATTCTCGAAGCTCATTACCCCTTCGGGATTGTTGCTGTAGTAGTATTCCGACAGAGTTCCGGCCAGGTCGAAGCTCCAGTTATTGTTGAGTTTGTGCTTCAGACCGATCTCTATGCCCTGGTTCACCTTGTTCATTTTGCTGAGCAGGTGGTTCATGTAGGTACGGTAGGTATCGTAGTAGTAGCTCTTACGGGCCACCTGGTTGTAAAAGTTGGTCCGGAACACGCTGACGCGTCCGCTCAGCGAAGGGTAGGAGAAGATGTAGTTGACATCTGCCGACAGGATACGTCCGCTCTCCAGATCGGGTATCGAATGATCGGTGATGCGCGGAGATACATAGGCGTTGTTGGCCAGGGGAGCTTCTGTCTGGAAACTGGCGTTTACTGTCAGGAAATTGCGCCCGTCGATCTTGTAATTCAGTCCCGCTTTCAGTGCGTAGTCGATAAACGTATGTTTCTCTCCTTTTCCGTACGAACTGTCGGGGTAGCGTCCGTTGCGCATCTTGCCCGTGCGGTAAAATTCGGTATAGCTCAGGCGCGTTCCGTAGTAGACATCCATCCGGTGGGAAGTATACTGATTCTGTATCCAGATGTTGCCGGAGTTGATGTTCAGACGGAAGTCGTAGCCGAACACGTCGTCTTTATAGGCTTTTCGGTCGGGTTTGTTGAGGTCGTTCTGCACGATCTCCGTATCTCCGGCGTAATCTCTTTCGGCAAACTTATCGTAATCCAGTACATATTCCGCTCCCAGCAGGTCGTTCACAGTCTTGAACTGGAGCGATTGTGTCAGGCGTATCTCGGCACCGGCAGTGAGTTTCATGTTCGGCGCGATCTGGCTGTTAAGTACCGTATGGAAGGTGCCTTCGAAGAGATCGCTGCGGCGCTCTTCTACCATGTAGATGGCTGCTCCGTTGTCGACCTGCCGGTTGAGCTCATTGACCTGCCAGAGCCGGTCCCAGTTCACCTGCGTCACCTCCGGGTCTTTCTGCTGCCAGAGTTTCACGTAGTGGTTGTAAGCATATTCGTTGTCTGTGTAGTACGAAGGCAGGTAACGGTAATAGTCGGGCCGCGGGTCCGAGCCGTCGTACCAGTTGAGCGCTGTGCCTCCGTAACGGCTGTAGTGGCCACCCAGGCCGCTACTCAGTGTGGTGTTGTCATTGATCTTCCAGATATAGGAAAGGATCGCGGTAGGGTCGAAAGCAGTCACTACGCGTGAGTTGCGTTTCTTGCCATTCTGGTATCCCCAGTTGGGGTTGTAGAGGTTGTTGCCGGTGAGGTCGTAGGCCTCCTGGTAGGAGGCACCCTGCTGGCCGCGTTCGACCGGTGAACCGAACGTGGTGAAGGAGAGGCTGTGTACGCCGCCCTGCCATTGCTTCTCCAGTCCGATGGCATAAGAGAAATTGCGGTAGAAGGTTCCCGGTATATTCCCTTCATCCGAATAGCGTGCGCCGACACCGATGGTAAATGCCCAACCCTCGTCACTCAGGCCGCTGGAGTAGCTGGCCATACCGCGGAGGTAGTAGTTGCGGTTGGTATACGATACGGTAGCTTTGCCGCCTCTGGCGTAGCTGCCGGCGCGCATGTTGATATTCTCAGATCCTCCGATGGAGCCGAAGGTGAAAGTCCCGGGCTGGAAATAGTTGTCTACGTCTCCGTTGCGGGTAAGGTCGTTGAGGGCACCGATGGAAGCGAAATTGAATACGCCGCGGAGCTGGTCGTTGAAGCGTACTCCGTTGATGAATTTCTGTTCGTGGTAGCTGTCGTACCCCCTTACCTTGAAGCGGAATGGCTGGAGTTGGTAGCCTACCTGGTTGAGATATACATCGTTGGAGAGGATCACCATGGAGCTGACTTCCTGGGAAGAGCCCTCGATGTCGTCGTCCAGCATGGATTCTTCGATCACATCTATCAGGGGTATATGGTCTGTCTGTCGGGTCACGATCACCTGTACATCTTTCAGCAGGGTGACCAGATCGGTACCCACCTCTACCTGCAGGTAGCGGGTCATGATCTGCGCAGCGCTGAAAGTGAGCATGTGTTTGCCCGGGGCTACGCTCGTAAAGTGAAACTCTCCTCTCTCGTCTGTGATCTCTGTCTGGCTGTCGTCCAGTGCTACCCGTATCTCTCCCAGGGGATCGCCGGTGACCGAGTCGACCACCTTACCGCGCAATTGGGTGTTTTGCTGTGCAGATACCGTAGACAGGGTCAACAAGAGAGCCAGTAAGGCTATTAATTTTTGCTTCATCTCTGTATATTCATTAGGGTTTTGTTTTCCGTATCCTCTCCGCTGTGCGGGAGGGCCTTCACAGTCGGGCCTCGGGAGAAAGTTGTGATCTCTGTTCCACTGTGTGTATGGTATTTTTATATAGAAAGTACACAAAGAGACCATACGCCGGGCATGGGCTCTTTGTGTAAAAAAGGATAAAAAGAATTATCTGGAACCAGTGATTTTTATATTATCCAGACGATATCCGATGGTATTGCTTTCCAGAGTCGTACAGAACTCTATTGTTGTTGTCCCGTCGGGGATAGTACATGTAATCGTAGAGAATATATTCGAACTTCCCAGGGTTTCCGCTGGTACGGTTACATCGGTATCGTTGCATCTTACCAGCATACCTGCCGATGTGGCACTGGCCGCGTTAGCTGCCAGGTCAAAAGTAAGGGTCATGTTGCTATAGCCAGCTTCTATACCTTCGATCTTAAAGAATTTATCCCGGTTGGCCGCAAACCAGATATGAGGATTGTCGTAGGAATTGGTACAGCGGAAATCTACTTCATCACTGCCGGTCGAGTAGACGATAGGCGCTTTCATGTCGAATTGGTCCCTGGCAACGAACGTAGCCCATGTATCGGTAAGTGTACCGGAGGTTCCATCTCTCCAGCTGGGGCCAAAAGTCTCTTCAAACGAAAGTTCTTCGCCGCTACCTCCGCCGGTGGCTCCACCGGTCTGAGCAGTAATATTGGTCATGGAGAGTGTATTGCTGAATGTATCGTTGACGATATCGCCTTGTAATTTCACCTTTGCTCCGATCAGTTCCGGGTTGGCTACGATATTCAGGTTCTCTTTTACCGGACTATTTGATATATCTACCGGAACGCAGTTATCTTCGTTGGTCTCGTCCGGGTTGGCCGCTATCAGGATATTTTCCGTTGAGGGTGTGCCTACTGCTCTTGTTTTGGCTGTAGAACCAACAATATACCCTTCTACCCATTTTCCTGTTTCCCCTACTTTGGCCGCTAATTGATCTACCGTATAAGGACTGGCTTCTGTGCCGGCTCCTCCTTCGTCACCTCCATCGCCCAGATCCACTGTACCACCGTTGTTATCGGTCCAGTCGTTGATTGTGCCTTGCGGATTCACTACATCTACCGTTCCGTTGGATTTGAGGTTGGTGTCAAAGGTATATCTGTTCTTTCCGTTCAGGCTGATACCGTCTTCCATTTCCCAGATATAGGTACGTCCTGAAAGCTGGAAAGTAACCGCGTTGTTGCTGGTAGTCACAGGCAGCAGGATGGCACTTACCGTAGCGTTGTTCCCACTGGCTTCAACTACCGCGCTGATGTTCTGTGCGGAAGTAGCATCTGTAGTCAATGTACCATCTGCCAGGGAAAAGTCTGCTTTGACAGGCATCCCTGAGATCGTTACCGCCATACCGCTTACTCCCTGACCCGTTTCGTCTGTTACATTCAGTACCAGGTTGGTGAGCATGTGGTCGAACTTCAGTTCGGCGGTTGTACTCGTCTTACTCAGTTCTACCGCATTGTCCGAATAAAGCAGATCAATTTCTTCCGGGTTGCTCTGATCACTTACGTTCACCGGATAGGTGAAAGCGGTCAGGTCTTCCTGATAAGGATAGTAGGCTATGAAATCTACCTGGCTACCGTCTTCCGGGAAGTAGATGATATCTTCCGGGGTAGCATATACGAAATTTCCGTCTCCCGTAGTCGTGTATTTCTTGTTTTGCGCATCGTCTACGACGGAAGTTGTTTCGAGCGTCTGCCCTGTTTTTTTCATATAGACACCAATGGCATCTACTCCCCATTGTGTGCCGGAGGCGCGGGATACGGTATTGCTGCTGATATCGGACGTAAAATTCACCGGATTGTTACCGAATCCTTCTACGTTCTTTTCATCGTCGTTACAGGACATAAGGAGTCCTGTGGCGAGTACGGCCAGATAGAAAAATTTGTTGAATGTTCTCATCTTTTTACTTTTTAGGTGTGATTATTTGTAGCAGACAGAAAAATATGTCGTGGATGTGTTACTACCAGATGGAGGTATGTATCTCTTCTTTGATCTCCTGGCTCAGTGCCGGGAAGAAGGTGAAACCTGTCTCTTTTTCCAGTTCCGCGACTGACAGTTGATAGGGGGTGAAGTCGCTGCTGCTTTTGATGGCTTCGTTGTTCATCTTGAAGGCGATGGTATAGTAAGAATCCCCCCGCTTCTGTGCCAGTGCTTTGAAGTAGTATTTGGGTAGGGCGCAGGCGTTGTCTGCTCTGTCTGTAACATAGACTACTTCTTTGTCGGTAGTGGTGGTGATCATGGCCCCGGTCACTACGTACAACGTGTCACAGGCAGGCATCCAGATATTTCTGACCTTTGCCTCTAAGTTGGCCCATATCCCCTGATTGAGGGTGCTGTTCTGAGGTGTCATATTAGAGAAGTAAAAAGTGGTCTGGTTGCCTGCGTTACTGTAATTGCGGTCCGCGCTGGCGAGTTGATGGCCCCGGTCCAGGTTACTATCCGGATAGCTGTATATGAGATAGGGCTGGTAGGCCTGCGGGATCAGCGGATCATATTGCCAGGCGTTTGTGCGGCTGACACTCCCTGTATAACTGCTGTGCATGGGATAGGCTACCCAGTAGGCAAGTCTTTCGTTGATATCGTAGAGCAGGGAATAGTTGCGGATATGGCTCTTATCTGCCTCGGGCAGGAAATGGGTTACATAGATCGTATTTTCTGCGGAAGTGATCAGCGGGGTCTCGAACCATCCGTAGCTGGGTTGTACGGAGGCCTGCTCTCCTTTCAGGATCACATCGTACGTATACCGGTTGCCGGCCTGGAAGGGAGATTCATCTGTCAGGTCCCAGGTCGTTGATTCGCCCGAAGAAAGGGTAAAGACGATCTTTACGCCGGCCATCTGAGCAGTTGGCAGCAGGAGGGCTTCGGCCTGTACGTTGCCTGTGGTGTACGACATGGTTTTCAGGTTGATCTCCTGTTCCGAGTTTTCGTCTGTTGTCAGGTTTCCGGTAGCCAGATCGAATACGGCTTTTGTCTTCATACCCTGTATCTGCACGCTCACCCCTTCCAACGTCTCATCTTCTTTCGACGGGGTGAGGTTGAGTACCAGTTTGACCAATTGATGACTAAAAGAGAAAGGAACATTCAGATTTTCCCTGGTATATGCTGCCGCGGGTCTGGCATAGAGGAGGTCAATGCTCTCCTGCGAAGACTGATCGGATATATCTACCGGGAAGATATATCCTTGCAGATCGGCCTGATAAGGATAGTAGGCGATGAAGTTGACCGCGCTTCCGTCTTCTGGAAGAAAGATCATCTGCTCTGTGCCGGAGGCAATGAATGTACCGTTGTTCTGTGTTTCATAGATTCTGTTGTCTGCCAGTACGGTGGCTTCACTTAGTTGTTCTCCGGCCCTTACCATGTATACTCCGATGGAATCGTCTGCCCAGGTAGTGCCGGAGGCCCGGGTCTGGTAGCCCGGTCCGCTGATGGTAGACTGGAATTGTACGGGATACGGAGCGGATTCTGATGCTGTGTCTATGTCTTGTTGACTACAGGAGTAGAATAGAAGAATGATAAGGAAGAATAGATGACATTTTTTGCTCTGCATAGGACGTGTGGAATTGGTTTGCTTGGCCCAAATATATAAAAATTAAGTATTATATTATTAATGTGTTGCAAAAAAAAAGCTATCTATATTTTAAAGGAGTTAAAGAGCGATGACAATTGTGTTACGAGAACTCTTTTTTTTCTTTCCAATTTATTCTATATAGGAGGAAAAGACGGATAGAATGTAAGGAATTTCTGAAATATGGCAGGGAAGTGATAAAACTATGTTTTATAACATGGTTTTTAGAGGTAACTTTTCACATGAGGATGTCTGATAATCTATAATTTTTTCATATAGAGTGTATAAAGCTGGGTTGGGAAATATTTACGACTACCTTTGTGTAGAGACTACCGGAATGTATGAAGAAAACGGATCAAAGGATATATGCCTTATTTTGTAATTAAACAGAGTGTATGCCGGGGTTTTTGACATTATCCGTGTATAAGCTCTTTCTTTTTTTTGTATAAATGACACATAGGGGTGTCGGGTCCGGATCTGATCTGCTTTCTATAGGGGATCAGATGTTGATATTTTCGAATACCGGAACTTTTCTGTTGAAGAGGGGGATAGGAGATGTATAACCTGATCAGAAAAAATTACGGAAAATAAGGTATTTTCCTTTTCCGTAAATGGTTATCCGGTCTTTTCGCGCTTCGTTCAGTGTTCCTTGCCACCAACTGGTAAAATCCGAAATGGGATAGGCCAGTCCTTCGGCCCGGAGGTGGGTAGCTCCGAAATTGAACAGGGAAACCTGTTGCCCCGGCAGTGTCTCCAGCTGTGAGTTGTCGCACAAAGGTGTAAAGACTCCATAGTCGGTCACCATCTGTACGTCTGCCTGCTCCATATATTCCATAAGCAGACTGATGTTGCCCAGTGTATGATCTTCGCGTTTGCCTGTGGCTCCCAGGATCAGGATCTCTTTTTTACCGGCTTGCAGGCAATAGCGGAACGCTTTGGTAAGGTCGTTGCTTTCCTGTTGTCCGATGTGGTGAAAGAGGGAAGCATGCTGTTGCCTGAACTCTGGCAGGAGAGAATCTCCGTCGCCGATAATGGCCGCGGGAGTGCCACAGCGACGGATATACTCATTCGCGGCTCCGTCACAACATACCACATACGGTGCCTGTTCCAGCCAGGTCAGCGGAAGAGGGTGGGCGGGGTAGTCGCCATGGGCAAGGATCACTGCCTGCGCCCGGTAGCCGGTTGTGAGTAGAGGGCTATGTTTCATACTTCCTGTTTCTTTTCGTTCATCATCTTTTTCCATTTTATGTATCCAAAGATAGCAATAATGGCATATAAACCATACAAAGCGGCGGTGAAGTTCAACTCTTTATAGATATATAACCCGCTGCTCACGACATTTACCCCTATCCAGGCCAGCCACTGCTCGAGGTATTTGCGTGCCAGCATCCACATGCCCACGATACTCAGCGCGGTAGTGAAGGAGTCGAGCCACGGTACGTCACTGTGGGTGAAGCGGAGCAGTATCCACGCTATACAGAGCCAGGTAATTACAAAGGTACAAAGGAGAGGCAGGTACTGTTTGTGGGGAGTATAGGTAATGGGGAGTCCGGCTTTCTGCTTTTTGTTGCCTCCGTATTTCCAGACGATCCACCCATAGACTGCTACCAAAAGGTAATAGATATTGATTCCGAAGTCGGCATACAGACCGGCATCGTAGTAGACAAAGAGGTAGATCGCGGGCATGATGATGCCTGTGATCCAGAGGTATATACTGGCTTTGTATTCCAGCCAGAGATAGACGAGCCCTACGAAAGTGCCAAGGATTTCTAAGTAGTACATGAAGGAATCTATTGATTTACGATTTACTGATTTACGATTTGAAAATGCACCTGAGTATAGGTGAATGATAACGTTGATATAGGTGCATGTTCAAATCGTACATCGTATATCGGATGGTTTTTTCAGAAACGCAGCGTCAGGTGAGCCAGCACATTGGTCCCTGCGTTGGGATAATACCCGGCATAGTAGGAGGTATAGGCTAGTTTGCTGTCGGTGGTCTTCTGGCTGTCTGTGCCTTCGTATACCGCGTATCCGGAGGCATACCCGTTGCTTTCATACCTGGCGTTGAAGAGGTTGTAGATCGTCAGTCCCACGCTGGCCGAGCGGATACCGGGCAGGCGGAATCCGTAACTCAGAGAGAGGTGGTTGACGAAATAACGATCCAATGTACATGCTTCGCTTCCGGAATTGTTGAGGTATTGTTTGCCTACGTATTGCGACTGGAAAGCCGCTTCCCATCCTTTGTGGCGGAAGGTAAAGGTACTGTTGCCCATGAAATCCGGAGAGAAAGAGATGGGGGTGTTGCCGATGTGACGGGTGGTCTGTGAGATGCCCCAGTCGGCGGTGTACAGGTCTTTCCAGTTCTCGTTGACATCGCTCAGGTATTCCGTATAGTTTTTGATGCGGCTGCGGCTGATGGTGGCATTGACATCCCAGCGCAACCATCCGGTAAAGCGGAATCCTGCCGACAGTTCGATCCCCATGCGGTAACTGTCTTTTACATTCTCAGCCACCGCTTCGCCGATCTCGTTGAGTTGGCCGTTGAGTACCAGCTGATCGGTATAGTCCATGTAGTAGAGATTGGCTCCCGCCGTGATCCATATGCCCTGGTAGGTATATCCCAGTTCGTAGTCGAACAGCTTCTCCGCTTTGGGACGTTGGGTGAAGAGCCCGTCCGTGTAGTTGTTGCGGGTAGGCTCTTTCTGTGCTACGGAGAAAGAGGCATACGCGCTGTGTCGTGGGTGGAACTGCCATACCAGTCCGGCCTTGGGATTGAAGAAATGAAAGGTCTCGTCGATGTCCAGCTGCTGCAACTGTCCGGGCGAGGCGGTCCAGTCCCATTTATCGTTGTTGCCCGCTATCCGGTAGCGGATGTATCGGTATTGCAGGTCGAGGTATCCGTTGAGTCCCGGCAGCAGTTCGTAGTTGGCTTTGGCATAGATATTCCCGTCGGCCTTTTTGCCGGTGTTGCGGTAGTATTCGTGTCCGGGGTCCAGGTTTCCGAGGTAATTTTCTACCCACAGGACTTTTCCGTAATGGTCGTTGATGTAGAAATTGAGTCCTCCGCCCACGGAGGTGTTGAGCCGGTCACGGGTGTAGTTGAAGGAAAAGACCCCTCCTCCGAAGTGGCTATCGACTAACTTACGCCGTACGAGGTTCTGCTTCTCTATGGTGTTGTCGTTGAGCTCGAACGGGATGAGCCCGTACTCAATCAGGGTACGATCGTTCTTGTATTCTTCGTAATAGCCGTATCCGTCGGTATAGTGGAAGGCTACATTCAGGTTCCAACGGGGAGAGAAGATATGGTTGACCAGCAGCTGGTAGTTCATCTGACGGTAGTAGTCGATCTGGTTGTCGTAGAATCCGATCACTTCCCCGTCGCGTTTAATCTCTCCGTTGGGGTTGTACCGCCGGTTGGTCTTCAGCATTTCCTTGCTGATGCCGTCCCAGGCGTGGTAGGTCTCCTCTTTCCCTCCGAAGGTGATGAACTTGACAGTGGTATTCCCTCCGTAGTAGCCCCCTTGCAGGAAGTAGGATTTCAGATCGGCACTTGCCCGATCGCGGTATCCGTCGCTACCGATGTCAGAGAGGCGGGCGTCGAACCCCCACTTGTCGCGGATCAGTCCGCTACCGATCTTCACGGTCTCTTTGTGGGTATTGAAAGAGCCGTACGAGCCGGAGATTTCCGCGTAAGGGCGGGGCGATATGCCTTGTGTACGCATGTTGATCGTCGCTCCGAAGGCTCCGGCACCGTTGGTAGAGGTACCTGCTCCGCGCTGGATCTGTATGCCTTCCAGGGACGAAGCGAAGTCGGGGGTATTGACCCAGTAGATCGCGTGACTCTCGGCATCGTTCATGGGTATGCCGTTGGTGGTGATGTTGATGCGGCTGGCATCCGTACCGCGTACGCGGATGCTGGTGTATCCCACGCCGGCTCCGGCATCGGTAGTCGTGAGTACCGAAGGGGTGGAGCTCAGCAGGAAAGGGATGTCCTTCCCGAAATTCTGCTGGCTGATCTGTTCTCTGGTAACATCGGTAAAGGCTACCGGAGTTTTTGTGGTGGCGCGTGTAGATACGACTTCCACTTCCTGCAACCGGATCAGTTGCAGGCTGTCTGTTTGCGGGAGCTGTGCATAGACGCACACTCCGCTTCCCCCTACGCATAGGGAGAGGGCAAGCATTGCTTTCTTCATTACGTATGATTTTAATAGTTCGGAAAAAGGGGATTTTTCCTTACCTTCCCTCCGCCGGCATTACCCGGATCAGGTCAATGGGTTTGATCTCAGCCCGTCGTGTTGGGGCACCCCTTATATGAAATACGGGGCAAAAGTAATGATTTATTCGGATAACTGCTGTCTGTTTTCCGTAAATTATGGAGATGTGGATCCGATTTCATCCGTGTCAGAGGGAGGTTGGGTGTGATAGCAGGAGTATAGAGCCTGGTATGGCAGGGGGAGGGGGAGTAGGCGTATGCGAACTCTCTTCCCGAGTCGGGTATCAGTTCCATGCTTATAGATAAATTGTTTGCAATAAGTAAAAGACCTCATAGCCCCTTGAGATCACCTCCTTTTATCTTTTATTTTTTCTTTACTGGTCTGATAGAACTATAGGGTAGCAACAAGGAATATATTATCTTTGCATACGCTTTTCTGCCAAAGTAGGTGTTACAGCTAATTGGATCAATAACCATAACTTTAAAATATGATATTACAGGAGTTGACAAGCGAAGGATTGGGAGAGATAACTACTGAATTTGTCGAGCAGGTGATGAACCGGGATACGGAAGGCCTGTCTGTGTGGGTGGAAAAATTGCTCGATATGGGTATTGAGTTGGGAGGACGTATGATCTGGGCCACTCTTACTTTCTTTATCGGCCGTTATCTGATCCGGCTGGTCAATGGTATATGTACCCGTATACTTGAACGCCGCAGGGTAGATGCGGGAGTGACGAGTTTCCTGAGAAGTATGGTCCGGATCTTACTGACGATCTTACTGGTCATTTCGGTGATCGGTATCCTGGGTATCAATACCACTTCGTTTGCCGCGCTGCTGGCTTCCGCCGGGGTTGCTATCGGAGTAGCGCTTTCGGGCAATCTGCAGAACATCGCGGGTGGTATCCTTATTCTGCTCTTCAAGCCTTACCGGGTGGGCGATTATATCGAGACATCGAACGCCTCCGGTACGGTGCGTGAGATACAGATCTTCCATACCATTTTGAATACGTCCGACAACCGTACGGTATATCTTCCCAACAGTTCCATGAGCAGTGGGGCGGTAACCAATTACAGCCGTCGGAGTACGCGACGGCTGGAATGGAAATTCGGTATTGAGTACGGGGAGGACTATCACAAAGTAGAGAATATCCTGCGTGAGATCTTAGTGGCAGACGAGCGTATCCTGGAGGTACCGGCACCTTTTATCGTATTGCAGGCCCTGGAGGCAAGCAGTGTGATTGTGATGGCGCGCGTCTGGGTCAATAGCGAAGACTACTGGAGTGTCTATTTTGATATGAACAAGCAGGTGTATGAGACCTTCAACGAGAAAGGCATCTCTTTCCCGTTCCCGCAGCTTACGGTGCATTCCTGATCTGTGCATGGGTCATCGGCTATTTGCCGGCCTATAATATAATACCTCCGCATCACGGTGCCATGAAATGTTTGTATGTCTTTTCCTGCGCGAACAACAAAGCTGTATTGATCAGTGAAAGATGTGAATAGGCCTGCGGGAAGTTGCCCAATAACCGTTTGGTCCGGAAATTCAGATCTTCACTGAACAGTCCGACATGGTTGGCGTGTGTAAGTATATGGTTGAAGATGTGCTGCGCTTCTTCCTTTTCTCCGGTCACAAACAGGGCGCGGATCAGCCAGAAGGTGCAGATGGTGAAGGAAGAGGAGGGCATTCCGAAGTCGTCTACATCTTTGTAGCGATACATCAATCCGTTGTGGAACAATTCTTTCCGGACACACCGGACGGTCTTTACAAATTTTTCATCGTCCGGTTTCAGAAAGCCGTAATATTCCATCAATAGCAGCGAAGAGTCCATGTACGTATTGTCATAAGATTGGGTAAAGCTCTGTAACTCCTCGTTCCATCCGTGCAGCAACACATCTTCTTTGATGGCATCTGCTTCTTTCTGCCACTCTTGTTCGTGATCGCTCTTTTCGAGAAAACGAGCGATCTGTATGGCGCGGTCCAGTGCCACCCAGCACATCACTTTGGAGAATACGAAATTTTCTTTCCTGCCCCGGAATTCCCAGATACTCTGGTCTGGCTGCCGCCACTGGCTGTAGACAGTGAGCACAATGCTTTTGACAATCTCCCACATCTCTTCCAGTTCGTTCAGACTTCCCGGAAAGAAAATGTAGTATTGGTACATGACATCCATCAGATAGCCCAGAAAATCGTTCTGTTTCTGATCGTATGCCGCGTTGCCGATGCGTACGGGGCGTGAGTTCCTGTAGCCCGACAGATAAGGCAGCGTTTTCTCGGTCAGTACGCGATCTCCGTCTATACTGTACATGAGCTGGAACTCCTCGGATTTGGTGCGCAGGATGCGTTTGACAAACCCCATGAAACCCTGGGCTGCCGATCTGTGTCCCATCTTCAGCAGGGTCTCCATAGACATAGAGGCATCCCGTATCCAGCAGAAGCGGTAGTCCCAGTTGCGCTCTTTGCCAATGGTCTCCGGCAGGCTGGTGGTAAGAGCTGCCAGCACGGCCCCGCTATCCTGGTAGGTCATCAGTTTCAATACAAGCAGGCTGCGTGATATGGCATCGTTGAAGGTGGAGAACTGCCGGGAACGGTTGTTCCAGTTGAGCCAGTATATCTTGGTGCGTTCGTATTCCAGATATACCCTTTCGGTATCTATCGTCACTAATTTCTGGTTGGCCGAAAGCAACAGATAAGCCTCTTCCCGCAGTACGATCTCTTCGCTTTTCAGGATCGTCCGCGGGCTGAAGCTGGAATAGAGATAGATACTGTCTTTTTTATTTACCTGAGAGTAGGTTTTGATATAATCTTCTCCCAACCAGTGTTCAACGGGTTCACCGGCATAGTTCATACGCGGGTCGTAAACGATCCGCAGGCGTGGACTGCCGGTTATCCGGCGGAAGTAGCGATACAGTTCGGAAGGAATGTAATAGTTCGCGTCCATGGTACGGTAGCGAGGCATAAAGTCTACCAGTTCGAACGATCCTTCTTCTGCGCTGAAAGCAGTGCATAGAATATTCGTCCCTTTGATGTAGTACTGAGAGATGGTGTACTCTTCTGACACCCTGAGGTGCAGGCTTCCTCCTTTCGCTTCGTCCAACAGTTTGCAGAAGACAGCAGGGGAATCGAACTGTGGCAGACACATCCAGTCCACACTGCCGTATCTTGAGATGAGAGCGGCTGTTTTGCAATTGCCTACCACTCCGTAATCCAGGTTATTCATCCGGCGCATATGTTAAAAATATTTGTCTGTGATCCGCTCTGTCAGGACTGAACCAAACGCTCTTTTTTTCTGTTTCAGTGATGTATGTGATGCTATGTAATTAAAGCCCTGTCTTTTCGGAAAAGCACTCCCTTATGTGCTCCGGTGCTAATGCCCGGAGTCGATTTAAAATTGTAAAACCATATGAAGCTGATCATTATTTCTAACAGATTGCCCCTTAAAATTGTTGAAGAGCAAAGCAAATACAAGGTGATACCCAGTCCCGGAGGCCTGTCTACCGGATTAGATTCTCTGGAAACCACCTTAGATAAACACTGGATCGGCTGGCCGGGTATGTATCTGGAAGAGGGCCCGGAGAAGGAAGACATTGACCGGCAACTGGAGGAGCACAAGTACCATCCGGTCTATCTGACCCCTCAGCAGATCGAAGACTATTACGAAGGATACAGCAACAGTATCTTATGGCCGCTCTGCCATTATTTTTTCAACTATGTACATTACGACAATGCCTATTGGCTGGCCTATCAGCAGGTGAACGCGCTGTTCTGTGAAGCTGCCATGCAGGTGATCCGTCCCGGAGACATTGTCTGGGTGCAGGACTATCAGCTGATGTTACTTCCCGGAATGATCCGTAACCAGGCTCCTGACATCAGTATCGGCTACTTCCTGCATATCCCTTTTCCTTCGTATGAACTGTTCCGCGGTTTGCCCGAACGTGCCGAACTGCTCAATGGTCTGTTGGGTGCCGATCTGATAGGCTTTCACACCTACGATTATATGCGCCATTTCATCAGTACGGTGTATCGAGTATTGAAATTAGACTGCTATTTAGATGAGATCCAACTGGATCGTCGGGTGGTAGATGTGGATGCTTTTCCGATGGGTATCAACTACGAGATGTACCACAATGCGATCCGTGACCCCGCCACAGCAAAGAAAGCGGAGGAGTTGCGGGACGACTTCGGAACGGGCAAGCTCATTTTGTCGGTAGACCGTCTGGACTACAGCAAAGGGATCCTGCTGCGTCTGGAGAGTTACGAGAATTTTCTGAAGAATCATCCCGAATATCGTGGAAAAGTTTCTTTAGTGATGGTAGTCTCTCCCTCCCGTGATACGGTAGATATCTACGCCAACCTGAAAGAGGAGATCGACAAAAAGGTAGGGGCTATCAACGGGAAATATTCTACGATAGACTGGAGTCCGGTCTATTATTTCTACCGTTCGTTCACTTTTGAGGAACTGGCGGCACTCTACTACATTGCCGATGTGGCCCTGGTAACTCCCATCCGTGACGGAATGAACTTAGTATCCAAAGAATTCTTAGCAGTGAAGCGCACCCGCCCGGGCGTTTTGATCCTCAGCGAGATGGCCGGAGCGGCCAACGAACTCCGGGAGGCCATTATCGTGAATCCTACGGATACCCATGAGATAGAAGAGGCGTTGGTTACGGCACTGGCTATGCCTGTCAAGGAGCAGAAGCGCCGGATGAAGGTCATGCAGGAGATTATCTCCACGCAGACGGTGAAGCAGTGGGCCACAGACTTTATCAGTGAATTGCAGGGAGTGCGGAAGAAAAATCAGGAGTTGCGGCAGAAATTAGTAGAGGATAAAAATTTCGCCGTCATCTGCAAAATGTATGACGCGGCAAAGAAACGTTTGCTGATCTTAGATTATGACGGTACGCTGGTGAAATTTGTGAATAACCCTAAGGCTGCTTCGCCTCCGGCCGATTTGCTGCGCCTGCTGGAGGTGCTTGCCGAAGATCCGAAGAACGACGTGGTCATCAGCAGTGGAAGAGACCGGAAAACACTGGAAAAATGGTTGGGAAAACTACCCGTGGGACTATCTGCCGAACACGGGGCTTTCTATAAAGAAAAAGGAGAGTGGCACGCGCGTACACAGCGGATGGAGTGGGACAAAGAGATCGTGGATATCATTCGTAACGCGGTGAAGCGTACACCGGGTTCACGTATGGAGGTAAAAGATACGGCATTGGTGTGGCACTACAGGGATGTAGATTCCTGGCTGGCCGATCTGCGTATCACGCAGTTGCTCAACACGCTCATCAACCCCTGTTCCCGCCTGAATCTGCAGATCATGAATGGCAACAAGATCTTAGAGATCAAACAAAGTGAATTCAGCAAGGGATCGGAAGCGCTGCGTCTGATGAAAAAAGATGCGTATGACCTGATCCTGGCTGTGGGCGATGACGCTACGGACGAGGAGATGTTTGCCACATTGCCCAAAGAGGCTATTACCATCAAAGTAGGAAAATGCTCGGCGACTGCCATGTACAACATCTCTACCCAGGAGGAAACGGTGCAGTTCCTGAACCTCCTGGCAGGTGTGGAAAGACAGGTTGCTCACGCAAACTGAAAAGGCCTGCTTACAGAAATCTGAAACCCTATCATCCACTGAAAAAGATGGATACACACAGTTTAGAGCCTATCCTGAAGAACGAGAAAACCGGTTTGCTGATCAGTGTACTGATCTTCATCGGGTCGCTGGTGATACTGTTTCTGCTGTACAGGTATACCTTGCAACTGATCCGCAGGCGGACACATAAGAATCAGCAAGTGGGAGGGTTTGTCGTTGGCCTTCTCAAACTTCCGCTGTTGTGGCTGCTGTTCTGGATCTTTTTGCGTATCCTCAATTCGACTGCTTTTCTTTCGCGGTGGGACATTTCCGGAGATTTCGGGCGTATCACGGATATTCTGGTGATTCTTTCTGTCGGCTGGATCCTGATCAAGGTCATACGGGTGATCTTTTATTGCTTAGAGAAGAAGCTGAATATTGAGGAAGAAGATAACCTGAACGCCCGTAAAGACCTCACCAAGATGAAACTCTTCGAGGGGCTCATCGTGGTCCTGATCGCGGTGACCATTACCGCTGTGTGCCTGATGACCTTTGAGAAGGTGAGGGCGTTGGGAGTGAGTCTGCTGACCTCTGCCGGCATTGCCGGTATCGTGCTCGGTTTTGCCGCGCAGAAAAGCCTGGCCACCATCCTGGCAGGTATCCAGATTGCTATCACTCAGCCTATCCGCCTGGACGACGTGGTGATTGTGGAGGGAGAGTGGGGCCGCATCGAAGAAATCACCTTTACGTATGTGGTGATCCGGATCTGGGACGAACGGCGGCTCATCGTTCCGGTCAACTATTTTCTGGAAAAGCCCTTTCAGAACTGGACACGTACTACCTCTACCATCATAGGAACTGTTTTTCTGTATGTGGATTATTCATTGCTCCTGGAACCTCTGCGGCAGCACTTAGACCTGTTGCTGAAAGACCATCCCAAGTGGGACCAGCGGGTAGCGAATATCCAGGTGACTCATACACAGGAACGCTACAAGGAATTGCGTATCTTGCTGAGCAGCCGCAACTCTTCTTACAACTGGGACCTGCGGGTGGATATACGGGAACAGATGATCCACTTCATCCACCGCGAATACCCGGATAGTCTGGTGAGGGTGTGTGTAGAAGATACCACCCCTACTGATAATAATCATTAAAAGAAAGGAACATTTTCCTTTTCAATGAGTATACTTGCAGGGAAAATTGTTTTTCAACCGGAAATCCAAACAGCAAGGGATATGAGATCGAACAGTGATATTGTACGGAAAATGGTCTGGGGCAGTGAGATCAGCCATAAAGAAGAAAAGACGCGTATTGCCGCTGTGATCGCGGGCAAAGCGAAAAACGGCGAGGTGATCGGGGTAGGCTCCGGATCGACCTCTTACCTTACGCTTTGTGCCCTGGCGGAGCGCAGGCAGCGGGAACAGCTTTCGCTGATGGTTATTCCTACCTCCATTGAAATATCGATGGCTTGCTGGCAGTTGGGCATACCCGTTACTACCCTGAATGAGTATCTGCCGGACTGGACCTTTGACGGGGCCGACGAGATAGATCCGCGCTGTAACCTGATCAAGGGGCGCGGCGGAGCGATGTTCAAAGAAAAATTGCTGATCCGTTCGAGCCCCAGAGTCTATATCCTCGGAGACAGCAGCAAGCGGGTGGAGCGGCTGGGAGAGCGTTTTCCCGTGCCGGTGGAGATCGTTCCTTTCTCCTTGTCCGTCGTAGAGCAGTCGCTGTCGCATCTGTCACCGCAACGCGTCGAGCTACGTATGGCAGAAGGAAAAGACGGTCCGGTGATCACGGAGAGTGGCAATCTGATCTTAGATGTCTGGTTTGGTCAGATCACCTCCGGTCTCGAACAGGCCATCAAAAGCATCACCGGAGTGGTGGAGAGCGGTCTCTTTCTGGAATATACCAATGTGGAAGCTATATATGGAGAGGGGTGTGGCTGAAACAGAGAGCAGGCATAGAAACTTTCTCTTCCCGGATCGTCTGACCTCAGCTTGTCTGTATGGGTCTGGTTTCCGATCGGTAAGCCTTGTCTGTAGCCCGCGCTCTTTTCTCCGGCATGACCGAAGATTTTTTCTTTATATGAAAAAGTAAAACTCTTTACAATCTGCTTTCCCCTCCTTCGTGAAAAATACGTATGAGGCTGTTTTTTAACGACATTTCTCTTCTTTCTTTTCCTGATTTCTTTATTTTTGCGCTTGTTATACGGCACATAGAGCCATAACAGGCAGTTGCCGGGAAAGTTTCCGTTTTACCGGGTAGATGCTTTCCCCGCTGTGCCGGCAGCTTGTTTTCCTTAACTAAACAGACGATATGTGGCAGGATTCCTCGTTGGGGGAGAGGAACCGGATCGCCTGTTCATACACCAACCAAAACATGAACATAGACCAGAAGATCTTACGTGAATTGAACCACGGCCAACCCGAAGCACTGGAAAAAATCTATCTCTGCTACAACGGTCGTGTATATAACTTTATCCAGGGCATGATCAAAGATCCGAACGTATCCAAAGATCTCACTCAGGATGTTTTTCTACAGGTATGGACCAAAAGAGCAGGGATAGATCCTGCGGGCAACTTCAACGGTTATCTCTTTGCGATAGCCAGAAACATCGTTTATATGTATCTCCGCAGGGAGCTGTTGCTACAGAACTATCTATTGGATCTGGAAGAGGAGGCTGCGAAAGACGATCTGGAAACGGAGCGGAGGTTAGACGACGCGTTGGTACGTGAACAGGTGATGAAGCTGATCGAAGAGCTGCCCGAGGCACGCCGGAACATCTTCCTGCTCTACTGGAAATCTGAAATGAGTTACCGGGAGATCGCTGAGGTACTCTCCGTCTCAGAAAAAACGGTGGCTACGCAGGTGCGCCGTTCGCTGCGGTTCTTGTATGAAAGACTCGATAAAGTGCTCTTCCTTTGCATGCTCTCCGGGTTTTCAAACGGATTTTAATCGTTAAAGAATGTTTATTTTATTCTTATTTGTAGTCCTTTCTTCTTCATGGATCATATTCTTAGTAACAGCGGAAAAACAGATGAACTCTACCACAGACAGATACAGCATACTATTAGATAGATTCCTTCAGGGGCAAGCCACGGAGGAAGAGAGAAGGGTCCTGGCCGCGTGGATGGCCGAAGCAGACCCCTGCGAAGAGTTCGATGCCTACTGCCGGCAGCGTTGGCACAAAGGCAGTTCCGGGATCGGCAGAGACCTGGAGCAGGAGATGTGGCAGGTGATCTCCGCGAAGATAGCGAAGCCTCGCCGTCGTTTCCGGTTGCCTGCCCGGATGTACCGGATCGCCATCTCCATCCTGTTACCTCTCTGCCTGTGTATGGGCGGATATATCGGTTGGCATTCCTATTCGGAACAACAGAAGAGGGCGGATGCCTTTGAAGTATTGGCCGATAACGGGCAGAAAGCCTGTGTAATACTGCCCGACGGCAGCAAGGCATGGATCAATTCCGCTACCCGGTTGAAGTACGACCGGATGAAGAACGAGCGCCGGGTGGCGCTGGAAGGGGAAGCCTACTTCGAGGTGGCTAAAGACGCGAAGAATAAATTTGTTGTTCATTGCCAGGGGGTGAATGTAGAGGCACTGGGCACCGCTTTCAATGTGAAGGGATATGCTGCCGACGGGTCGGTGTCCGTAGCCCTGCTCGAAGGGAGTGTGAAAGTCTACAACGAAACCAACAGTGCGACGCTCAGTCCCAATCAGTGCCTGACCTTTGTGAAAGAGGAAAATACCTTCGCAAGGTCCGAGATCAGAGACGAACGGGAGATTGACTTCTGGCGGAGGAACATTCTCTACTTCCGGTCGGCCACGCTGGGCGAGATCGCCACCACACTGGAGAGAATGTACGGTGTGACGATCCGGTTTGCGGATGAAGAACTGAAAGACGTACCCTTCTCGGGAGGTATCCGCAACGCCAGCCTCAACAACGTGTTCCATATCTTCAGCCTGAGCTACCCGATCAGCTATACCATAGATAATGATGTAATCACTATAGTCAGTGCACAGACACCGTGAAACAGAATGAAAAACAAAGTTGAACCTTAAAAAAACCAGAGAACCGATGAAGAAAAATACCTGAGAAAAGAAAAGGTAGGATTATGCTGCAACACAATCCTACCCAGATCATACATATTGTTCAGATTGATTGACAATCTCTATGCAAAAGTAAGCAATTGAGTGCAGTTGATCATCAAACCTTCCGATTTTAATCATTTAATTAATCTTAAATCAGTTATACTTATGGTCAATAAGATATATCGGACAGGCAGGTTTCTCCTGCTGAGTGGATTCTTTTGCCTTTTTTCCTGTGGTCTGCACGCGCAGATTACGGTCAGGCTTACCAACCAAACCATCAAACGTGTGATAGAGGCCATCGAGAAGTCAGAGGGGTATAGCTTTTTCTATACCGACCAGCTTCCGGGTCTGGATCAGGTTGTCAGTATCCAGGTCTCCGACGAGCCTATAGAATCCGTACTGACGCAACTGCTGCGCAACACAAATATTACCTATAAGATAGAACCCGGAAATCAGGTGGTTCTCAGTCTCAGAACGCAGGCCGAACCCGACCCTTCCGCGGGCAGGCTCATCACCGGACGTGTTACCGACCGGACCGGTATGCCTCTGATCGGTGCTACCGTCACCACAGAAGATGCTTCACAGGGGGCCATCACGGATACCGATGGCAACTACCGCATCGACGCGCTGCCGGGCACTACGATCCATATTTCCTATATCGGATACCAGCCTGCCTCGGTGCGGGTGACTACCCGCAACAGCTACGACATTGTGTTGCAGGAAGACGCCGAATTGCTGGATGAGGTGGTAGTCATTGGCTACGGGGCCATGCGACGGAAAGACATCACTACCGCGGTCTCTGTGATCAGTACGGAAGATATCGACAAACGCCCGGTGATCTCCGCGGCACAGGCTTTACAGGGCAAAGGTGCCGGCATACAGGTGATACAGCCCTCCGGCGAGCCGGGCGCGGGGCTCAGCATCCGTGTGCGGGGAGCCACCTCCGTACAGGCATCCAATGAACCCCTCTATGTGGTAGACGGAATGCCTATGGATGACATTTCTTACCTGAGCCCCAACGATATTGAAAATATGCAGGTGCTCAAGGATGCCTCTTCGGCGGCTATCTACGGAGCGCGGGCGGCCAACGGAGTGGTGCTCATCACCACTAAACGCGGCAGGGTAGGTGAGGCGAAGGTCAAGCTGAGCGCCTTCACCGGTATTTCTCAGCTGGGCAGAAAGATCCACGCGTTGAATACCGGGGAGTACAAGGAGCTGATGAAAGACCTGAAACAGGTGACAAATACAGTACCTAATATCCCTGAAGACGAGAACCGGTATGTAGACTGGACAGATAAATTCTTCAAAACGGGGCTGACGCAGAACTATCAGGTTTCTGTAGCCAACGGTACCGACAAAGTACAGTACATGGTATCCGGCGGATATACCGATGAAGACGGTATTGTGTGAAAATCACAATTTAACCGCTATAATTTCCGGGCCAACATAGACAGTCAGCAGACCAGCTGGCTTCAGATGGCCCTGAATCTCTCCTATTCCCGGACCAAAGGTCAGTGGGTCAACTCCAACGGCAGTTCCATGCGATCGGGATCTATCCTGTCTGTGATCAATACGCCGCCCTTTATGCAGGAATGGGACCCCGACAATCCCGGGCAGTACGATGAGTCGGCCTACGGATCGCGTATCCTGAACCCGCTGGCGGCTAATGCTCCGGACAATGTGACCTCGACCGACTTTTTCAAAGGCTCTGTCGGCTTTACAGTAGATCTGTACAAGGGGCTGAAGTTTAAGACCACCTTCGGTATGGATCTCTATCACGAACGCTAGAACTATTACCTGGACCCGGAATCTACCGTAGAAGGGCGCGCTACCAAAGGCAGGGTGGAAGAGAGTTTTTCGCGGAACGTAGAGTGGTTGCTGGAAAACCTGCTGACGTACGACTATGATAAGAACGGCCACCAGCTGTCTGCTATGGGAGGGGCCACGCAGCAGCACGCGCAATACAACGGGCAATACATGGCCGGGTTCGATCTTTCTCCTTCCTATCCCAACCTGCGCTCTATCAGCGCGGCCAATCAGATAGATAAAGACGCCGCCAGTTTGTCGGCATCGGCCTGGTCATTGGCCTCCTTCCCGGGGTCTGTGATCTCCACGGAAAACCAGATCGAATCGGTGGCGGTCACCTCTTCCGCAAATGAGAAGGTAAGGCCAGACATCTGCGGACAGGAGTAGGGATAGACCACCCGGCCTGTATCTTCGTTGCACCCGGCAAACAGGAGAGCAACACAATACCCCATAAAGAATGTATATATCTGTTTCATGTTTCTACGTTTTTAGATTGAAAAGCTAATGCTTATTAATACCCCTCGTTCTGAACCAGACGGGTGTTCTTGTCCATCTCGCCCTGTGGCAACGGCCACTTGGCCCTGTATGCCTCCAGGCCTTGCAGGAAGAGGTTTCCCTGGGCGTCTCTGTGGTTTCTCATGACTTCCAGCATACGCTCGTTGCGGAGCAGGTCGTACCAGCGCTGGCCTTCCATAAAGAGTTCCAGCTGGCGTTCGTTCTCCACAGCAAGCCGCGCCTCAGACTGCGACATACCCAAAGGCAACCCATCCAGTCCGGCACGCCGGCGCACCTGGTTCACGATCTCTATGGCCTCGGCCACCTGGTTCATCTCTACCAGTGCTTCGGCTTTCAGCAACAGGATATCGGCCAGACGCATCAGGATGATGTCCGAGTTCTTTTCACGGATCTTATAGGCAAAAGGATAATTATCAGCCGGATAATAAACATCGTAGGGGGCCTCTTTCCAGAGAATACCGGAGGCATAACGCTGGTCTTTTTCCGTATCATACTTCGCGATCAGATCGTGCGAGGGCGTACAATAGCGTCTCCAGCTCACTGTTCCGTCGGCCTCTTTCAGCAACGTCCAGTAGGCCCAGTTGGGAGCATCGGTCGTGTAGTAGACCTCGAACATACTTTCCGGGGTGAACTTGTTGTCGGGATCCCACAGTTCTTCAAAACGATCTGTCAGCCGGTAACCCTCAGCAATGGCCTTATCGCAATAGCGGATCACTTCGCTGTAGTTTCGGCTGCTTTTTTCTCCCCGGGTAGCCCATACCTTGGCCAGCAGACCGTAGGCTGCTCCTTTAGTTGCCTGAAAGGCCCCTTTATTCATGCTTTCGAGGTACCGGATGGTGCCTGCCTCGTCGAGATCGTCTATGATCTGCCGGTAGATCTCCTCTTCCGGCGTGCGCTCCGGGTACATCACCGGATACCACTCTTCCAGATTCTCGGCCGTGATCGTCGGGATCAGTTGCGTCACCATAGGCAGATCACCCCACAGACGCACCATATCGAAACAGGCCCATGTCCGGATAAACTTCGCCTCGGCCATGATGCGGTTACGGTCTGCCTCTTGTATGGCGGCAGACTCCATCAGCCGGGTATTCTCAATGATATTGGTAGCCGTACCCGACATCGAGTAGTACTGCGACCACACCAGCGATACTTTCGCGTTGGTCGGGCTCAGCCGAAGCATCCCCACCGCCTCTTCGTTGGTACCGTCGCCACCGACGTAGCAGTTGTCCGACTGTATGTCATTGATCGTATAGTTCTCCATCTGGAAGATGTCACTTTTGAAATTCTCGTAGGCCCCCTGCAATTCGGCTTCGGCATCCGCCAGGTTCAGGTACTTGGAGGTGAGCCCGTCTCCCCCACTGCCGTCGTTGGTAAAGTCAGACTGTGGCTGCTCGTTCAGGAAATCACTGCACGCGCCCAATAAACAGATCTGGGCCATGCACAAAGCGGTGTATAGTATGTTCTTCTTCATCTTGACACATTTAAAATTCGACATTCAGACCGAAAACAAACGATTTGGATTGCGGATACGTCCCATAGTCTACCCCCTGTATCACGGCACTGCTTCCGTAGACGTTAACCTCCGGATCATACCCGGAATATCGGGTCAGGGTGAAGAGGTTCTGAGCGGTAGCGTAGAGTTACAACTTCGACAGACGCATCTTCTTCAGCAACTTGCGCTGAAAATCATAGGAGAGTGTTACTGTTTTCAGACGCAGGTAAGAGCCATCTTCTACAAACCGGGTAGAGTTGTGTATATTCTCCACATTGCCCACCCGCGGTATATCGGTGATCATGCCCGGACGTTTCCAGCGATCCAGTACCGCCTTAGACTGGTTGCGGAAATCCATCATCCCCTCCGTATCTATCCTGAACGCATTGAAAATATCATTGCCCTGGCTTCCCTGCAGGAAGAAGGAGAAAGAGAAACCTTTGTAGCGGAACGTATTTGTCATCCCGTAGATAAAATCAGGCTGCGCGCAACCGATCTCGGTACGGTCGCCCGGATCGATCTCGCCGTTGCCGTTGAGATCTTCATAGATCACATCTCCGGTTTCCGGATCTACCCCTTTGGCCACATAACCGTAAAAGGTTCCCAGCGACAACCCCTCGCGCAGGACCACCGCCTGCTCACGGGTCTCGTACATTTCGGCATAATAATAGACTTTGTTGAGCTCCAGTTTAGTCAGCTTGTTGCGGTTGAAAGAGATATTGAAATCGGTATCCCAGCTGAACTTACCCCGTAGGTTCTGGGAAGAGATCATCCACTCCATCCCTTTGTTCACCATCTCGCCGTCGTTGCGGGTGATACCGCCGGGCAGGTTTACGTTATCGGGCAGGCTCACGGTGAGCAACAGATCTGTGGTCTTTTTGTAATACGCGTCGAAGGTTACGTTCAGCCGCGAATCAAACAGTTGCAGATCCAGTCCCGCGTTCCATTGCATGGTCTTCTCCCAGGTGAGTTCTTTGTTGGCTCCCGACCCGGGATAGATAGCCATGCCCGGATAGAGGTTGTCTGTGGTAGGTGACACGCGGCTGGCCCGCATCTGTGCCAGATAGGCATAATTGCCGATCCCGGCCTGGTTGCCGTTGAGACCCCAGCCCACCCGGAGTTTCATGTCGCTGATCTGGTTTTTCAGGGGTTCCATA
>Ga0192241_10031_pt1 | contig 80129 bp, 70 predicted proteins | sample Koala_Koa27_I3_FD_131239 | JGI IMG/M metagenome (GOLD analysis project Ga0192241, IMG submission 131239) | Enriched cells from koala feces incubated with labeled cellulose particles, San Francisco Zoo, California, United States - Koala_Koa2-7_I3 ... | reverse complement strand
ACTTCCTGTATTCCATTATGATGAATATCCCCACTGACATAAAAACTGGTACATGAATGGTATCTCTGCTGACAAAAATTCCTATATTGCACCTCTTTTGTTTAAGAGTTTATCATTAAATATGGGTAAAGTCAACTTATGATTTTACATGTACCGGACGGAACGCAGGCTATAATATCCTCGCCTCTCTCGTTTGCATTGGCCAGCACCACACTTCCGCTCTCAATGCTGTGTTCAATCCGCACCTTTTTCAGAACATCCATATGTTTGTCATATCAAACATACAAATCCCCTTATTTTCTAGTCTCCCCTGTCACTCTATACTATTTGCCACCTCAAATGCATCCCATATTGCATACATAATATTTGATACCTGTCTGGCGTCCCCAAGAAGATACAGTTCCGGAATGTCATATTTCAATTCCTGATACAATCCACTATTTTCCTTGTAGCCAACTGCCAGAATCACGCTGTCACAGGTTATCTCCTGCTGCCTTCCGTTCACCTTCCATGACAATTGTCCGTCTTTATATTCCGTAACTTTGGCACCGGTCACTATTTCAATCCCGTGATAGGGAACCAGGTGCTTTAGCATATCCTTATTGGCGTGGCACAGCGGTCCGTTGACTGCCAGAATCTGATCCATCGCCTCAACAACCGTTACTTTTTTCCCCTGCTTTGCAAGCCACAGTGCAGTCTCACAGCCAACCAGACCCCCGCCGATCACTGCGGTTGTGCCCCCACATTCTTTTTCTTTCATCAACACCTGGGATGCTGTGTAAACGTGTGCATCGTCTCCCAGGGAAAACTTTTTAGGTACAGAACCAGTTGCAATGATCACACAGTCATAATTTTCCGCCATCACATCCTGCTTCGTAACTTCCGTGTTAAAGTGAACCGGGACCCGCAGTTTTTTCAGCTGATTCTCATACCATTTTGCCAGTGCCAGATCGTCCTCCTTAAAATCAGGAGCGCCTCCCGGTATCAGATTACCGCCCAACCAGGGCTGGCGCTCATATACTTCCGGTTTGTGTCCTCTGATGGCAAGGACCCTTGCGGCCTCACAGCCAGCCACACCTCCTCCGATGATCATGACCTTTCTACTCTTCATAACAGGTGCATACGCAGTTACCCGCTCCCGTGCAGCCTGTGGATTTACAGCACAGTTGATCATGGAATATTCCTGTACACGGCCCATGCACCCTTCCTGGCATGAGATACATGGGCGTATTTCATCCAATCTGCCTGTCCGGAGTTTATTTACATAGTCCGGGTCTGCAAGAAGAGGTCTGCCAAGACCGATGAGATCGCAGATCCCATGTTCAATAGCATCCAATGCCATATCCGGGTCATCCATACGGCCCGCACACAGGATGGGTACATCCACCGTATCCTTCATCAATTTACAATACGGTCTGTAGAGCCCCTTTTCCTGATACATCGGCGGATGGTTCCACCACCAGGCATCGTAGGTTCCAACATCTGTGTCCAGTGCGTCATATCCGTAGGAAACCAGAAGTCTGGCCGCTTCGATCCCCTCTTCTATATCCCGCCCCATCTCTTCAAACTCTTCTCCGGGGAGAGCACCTTCTCTCCAGTCCTTGATCATGCTCTTTACGCTATACCGAAGTGTAACGGGGAAATCCTGACCGCAACGGGACTTTATCTCCTCAACTACCTCTCTGGCAAACCTGAGCCGGTTTTCCAATGAACCGCCATACTGGTCTGTCCTCAAATTGAACATGGATATCGCAAACTGATCCAACAGGTATCCTTCATGTACCGCATGAATCTGAACTCCGTCAAAGCCACCCCGCTTTGCATTGTATGCCCCATCCCCAAAGGATTTTACAATGCTGCGGATCTCGTCCGTCTTGAGGGGCCTGCATGTTTTATCCAGCCACCGGTGCTGGATCTCAGACGGCGCCACGGGCGGAAATTCTCCCAAATTCGTAGGTATCGTCACCCTCCCGAATCCTCCTGACATCTGAAGAAATATCTTACTCCCATACGCATGGATCCGCTCTGTCATTTCTTTACTTGTCCTTATAAAATGGACTGGATTATAAGTAGAATTTGGACAGTTAGGCATACTCTGGGTCTCTACCTGACAATCCGAAAATGTAACACCGGTAATGATCAGGCCGGTTCCGCCCTTTGCCCTGGCCGTATAATAATCAATCCCCCGCTGGTTAAATCCGCCCTGGTCATCTGCAAGTCCCAGGGGCCCCATAGGAGCCATGGCAAACCGGTTTTTAATTGTCACGGAACCGATTTTGGCAGGCGTAAATAAATTTTATATTTCATGCTTGATCCTCCCTTCTACCTTTGACCATAATAAGCATCTTTACCATGTTTCCGTTTGTAATGCTTATCCTGCAGTTCCAGTGGAGCCGGGTTTACATCCGGGTTGATCTGCTCACACCTGGCCGCCATTTTGGCACATTCTTCAAGTACTACCGCATTATGTACCGCCTCATTTGCATTTTTCCCCCAGGTAAACGGCCCATGATTCCTGCACAAAACCGCAGGCATTGCAGTGTAATCCCTGACCGCAAATTCCCGGGCTATCAGAACTCCCGTATTTTTCTCGTATGCTTCTTCTATCTCTTCGGGATTCAGATTTCTGACACAGGGTACATCGCCGTACATATAGTCCGCATGAGTTGTTCCATAACACGGAATGGCGCGCCCTGCCTGTGCCCAGCTGGCAGCCCATGGGGAATGGGTATGAACGATACCTCCTATGGTTAAAAATGCGCGGTAAAGTTCTATATGCGTTGCTGTGTCAGATGAAGGATTGTATATCCCTTCTATCTTCCTGCCGTCCAAATCCATTACAACCATATCCTCCGGCCGCAGACAGTCATACTCCACACCGCTGGGTTTAATAACGAATAATCCCTTTTCCCGGTCAATCCCGCTCACATTTCCCCATGTAAATGTCACAAGACCGTACTTGGGAAGCAGCATATTGGCCCTGTATACTTCCTCTTTCAACTGTTCTAACACACTCTTACCTCCCTCTCCTCCTCTGAAGTTTTAACACACTCTAACCTCCGTTTCTCCCTCCGAAGCCAACTGGTCCAGTATGCTTCTCATCTTCTGATTTGCGCATAGAAGATCACCCTGCCAGTTTTCACTTCCCTTGTACCAGAACTCCGTCACATACTTTCTGACCCCAATCGTCCAGGCTGCCTCAATGGTCCTCTCAAAGTCTACATGTCCGGTTCCATATGGTATCTCCCTGAACTTTCCCGGCATGGTTTCTTTTAAATGCAGCGATGTGACATGCCCTTTTCCAGCCATAAGATCCTGAATCTCATCATTGCCCAGGACCGCAGCGGCATTTTTAATATTTCCGGAATCCGGGTAAATGCTCATATATACAGAATCAATCTGCTGTACATAGTACATTGCCTTCCATACCGTATTCATAAAATTGTTTTCCATTGTTTCCATTCCTACCAGCACCCCATAACTTGCCGCGATCTGTGCTACCTTTTTCAGATTGGATGCAAACCTTTTTTGAGTTTCCGGTGTGGACTGCCCATAATATACGTCATATCCAGGAATCATGACCATACGGACTCCCAGGTCATCCGCCAGTTCAATCGCCTTTTCAATGATCTCCATTCCCTTTTTCCGGAGAATTGCATCCTCATTTCCAAGTGAAAATCTGGTCAGTGCGCTTACACACATGGAACGGATGGGAATGCCGGTCTCAAACATGCATCGAACTAGTTCAAGACGTTCCTGTTTTGACATATATACCCGTTCAATCTTTTCATCCGTCTCATCAATGCTGATCTCCACATAGTCATAACCGGATTCCTTCGCGGCTGTGAGCTTCTGTCTCCACGTCAGCTCCGGGGGCATGGCCTTTTCATATAAACCAATGGTATATGCTTTCATGCTGCCACCTTCCTCACATTATTTACACGTTTCTTCCTCAAATTCATACATCGCGATCTCGTCTGTCTCACGGTTCGCGGCTATCATTATATCCATTCCATTCTTCTTATAATGGAGTACATTGGCTGCCCCCGTATCCTGATCCAACACCTGTACCTTATAACTGCCCATTTTATCGGACCGGAAAGCCAGAAGCCGCCTTGCACCTTTGCGATGTCCGACAACCACGGTTGGTATTCCCCCTATATCGCCTCCATATAAAGCATGCAGGAACTCCGCCTTTTCCGGATATTCATAAATCTTTTCATACCGGCCCCAGTGCTTTTTATAGATGCTGGCCGTATCTCCATGAAATGGTGACATGACAAACAACTCCTCTTCGCCGCAGCCGTCCAGATCAACCAATACTGCATCGCTGGCCGGAATACCGATGAGCTGTACTGTATTCCATGAATCATCCGGAGTATCAGGCGGGGTTATGAGAAACACCCCTCTCTCGCAGGATATGACCGCTCCCTCCCCATTTTCACGCTTGTATCTGTAATATCCATGATTTTTAGGCATATTATCACAGATCACTGTCAGTTCCAGTTGGTCAGTCCCGTTAAACCGGCCAAGATCATCCGGCAGCACTGCTGCATATATTTTTCCGGGCATGGACCAATCATCCTTATACTCATGACCGGATTTCAGGGTGCAGGCGATCAGGTAATTCACTCCCCCCTTGCTAAAAATGTCAAACCGATGAACAAACGGCAGATTTACAAGAGTTCTTATTTCCCAGCCACAACGATCTTTTGGCGTTGCAATCACTATTTTTGCCTGGGCCGAGTCATTGGGGGAATAAAACTGATGAGTTGCCAGAAACTGCCCATCTGTTCCAGGAACCTGGACCATGGACATGACGCCTCCCGGCTGTTCCCAGACAGTTTCTTCCAGTTCTCCTTCCAAATCATAGAGCAAACACTTATTTACTTTTTCTGCCGCCACCAGAAAATGCCGGGTATGCTTATAATCCAGCATGGCCAGAGAATAACACTTTTCCAGATTTCCAACTACCTTTTTTGTTACTTTCATACAGCTACCTCCTACAGGCATGAACGGTACGGAATATTCTGAGGCGCTTCAAAACAGTCCTCAAATCCTCGCCTATGATGGTATGCAGTTTTATCACGGTCCGCCGGATATGTATACTTGCCCCCTACTTCCCAGAAAAACGGATGGAACTGATACTCCAGGCGTTCTTTCTTCATCTGGTAAAGAACACGTATTTCGTTTACATCCGCCATAAAATTAGTCCAGACATCATAATGAATGGGGATTACCACCTTACATCTAAGCGCCTCAGCCATACGCAGGATATCCACGGATGTCATCTTGTCCTGCATACCGACCGGATTTTCTCCATAAGAACCAAAAGCCACATCGATCTCAAAATCCTTTCCATGTCTGGCAAAGTAAATAGAATAATGGGAATCTCCACTGTGATAGATTGTTCCGCCAGGCGTCTTTATCAGATAGTTAACTGCCTTGTCATCCATATCTGTGGGGCAGACACCGGTCAACTCCTCCCTGTCAGGTCCCTGGGAATCAGTCGTCACAATGCAGGTACGGTCAAAGGAATCCAATGCCACAATCTCCAGATCCCGGATCCGGATTACGTCTCCCGGCCTCACGGTCATACAGCGGTCAGCCGGAACGCCCCATTTCTGCCATAGCTCTACCGACTTTTTAGGACCGATAAATGGTACCGGTATCTCCTTCCCCTCTTCATCCACAGTTGTCATGCCGCTCTGGATTACATGGGCTGCATATTCCGCGCTCATATGATCCTGATGGTAATGGGTGGCAAGAACTGCATCCACCTGTTTGATTGCAAACGGATCAATCACAAAAGGGACAGCCCGCAGATTCGGCTGCATGTCTCTGGCTCCACACATATTAGCCATCTGATGACCCACCTTCATCTTCCCATCCCCGTGGGTCCTTTTTCCATTCCCGCACCAGAGGTCAATGGTGATGTTGCAGTCCTGGGGAGTCTTGATCCACAAACCCGTGCACCCCAGCCACCACATCGCTACATTGCCGGGCGCTACTTTTTCAGCCTCAATCTCTTCATTTAACCAGGTCCCCCACTCTGGAAACGTACTCATAATCCATTCTTCTCTTGAGATTTCACTTATTTTACTCATATTCTGCCTCCATATTATTTATAAATTTTATCGTATAACTGATTCATATACAGCTGCTTATCAACATAGCGCTTTTGCCGTTCTGCTTTGGGTTCATATTTTGCCGCAGTTTCCGGGTTTCTGATCATTGAAAATGCCTCATCATAGGACTGGTAGATTCCCAAATTTTTCAGAGCCACCATCAAAGCGCCTGCCGCAGTTGACTCCGAATCTTCCATATGATACAAAGGCATGCCGTAAATGTCCGCCTGCATATGGTTCAGCACCCTGCTGTTTGTAAGCCCGCCGCTTATATAAGCACAGTGGATATCTGCATATTGCCGTAAGGTCTGTATGTTATTGTTGATTTCCATGAAAATGCCTTCAAGGATTGCTTTTAAAATATCCTTTCGCTTTGTACCAAGTGTTATATTGGCAAAAACGGCTGTTGCATTTGCATTCCATTCCGGCGTACTCCGCCCCTGGAAATATGGAAGTACAATACAGTTCTCATCCTCACTGTACATTGCCTCCAATTCCCTGTTTATCATTTCATAGTCAACCTTTTCCCAATCATAAAAGTTTCTGCAGAACCAGTCAAAGGCGGAACAGCAGGCCAGAACATTGGTTTCCACAATATACTTTCCTTTTACAGCAGAACAGTTACAGATAATATCCCCGGATCGATACTCCGGCACTGCATCCACTGTGGTTACAAGGAAAGCACCTGTCCCTGTGACGATTGAAGCAACTCCCTCCCGGAATGCTCCCTGCCCCACCGCAGCACACTGCTGGTCCCCTCCTGCACTGATGACAGGCAAGCCTTCCTTCAGGCCGGATTTCTTTGAAAACGCTTTTGTAATTCTGCCACAAACAGTACCGGGCGGTATAAGACGGCAGAGATGTTCTTCCTTTACCTGAAAAAGATCCAACAACTCCTGGTCCCATACACAAGTCTGCAGATTCATCAAATTGCTTCTGCTTCCATAGGTGTAATCTGTCACATACTCCCCGGTCATCATATGAAGCAGATATTCCGGGATATTCACCAGCTTATGTACCTTGTTATAGACTTCCGGCTTTTTCTGCCTAAGCCATGTCATTTTACTGCCCGAAAAAACAGTGTTCACCTTAGCGCCGCTGATGGAAGATATGGTTTCGTTATATACCTCCAATTCCTCACAAACCTCATGATTTCTTGTGTCCTGCCACATCATGGCAGGCATCAGAGGTTTTCCTCTCACATCAACCGGAATAACAGATGAACGCTGGGCGGTCAGGGTGACCGCATCCATCTCCGTCTGAAAATTCTCCAGCCTGGAGCTGAAGGCTCTTACAATTAAAAGCAGCGCATCTTCAAAATCCCGGGCCGGTTGTTCCACCCATCCCATTCCAGTATGGACAGGCTGATACCGTACCTGTTTCACAAATATCTTTTCCCCGTTTTGCCTGTACAAAATCCCTCTCATACTTGATGTCCCAACATCTATAACCAGTATGTTCATAGAGTCTCACGCTCCTTATTTACTTCCTGGTTTTACTATAACATGGCCGAATGATTGGCGAACATTTGAGTAAAATATGCACATATGTGCTTTGTCAAAATTTCATGCAACATAAAAGGGAAGATGCTTTTTACAGAATCCTAAAAGGATTCCCCGCATCTTCCCTATCTATCATCCTGCGCTATCTTCCTTCCCGCAGGGCAATGACCCTATCCATTTTTTCTTTGTCACTCGTTTTATCTTCCGGTGTAACCAGCGATACCGCCACAATGAGCATAAGCGATAAGACCCCTAAGGGAATGGCCGGCCCCCCAAACACATTGGTAACATACTCTTTCACCGGCGCGATCACCAGATAAGCAAGTCCGGCAACAGTGCCCACGATTGTTGATATATAAGCTCCCTGCCACGTGGCGCGTTCCCACAGGTTTCCAACCAGCATGGCAACTGCCAGAGCCGGCATGATCGCTCCCATTACATTTGTAATATAGCTCATGATATCAGACGCAAACATGGTAGATATAAATGCAAAAATCAGGATTCCAAATGTAGCATACCTTGACACACGGGACATGGATTTCTCATCTACTCTCTTTCCCTTTAACATGGGTACGATATCCTCAATGAAAATCGTAACTGTTGCAATCGTATCCGAATCTCCAGAGGAAAGAGTAGCGGACAATCCGGAAATCAGGAACAGCAGCCCCAGAACCGGCCCTAATACATGGGATGCAATGAATGAAAATGTATAATCCGGCGTCTCAAAAATAGACGTAATTCCTTCTTTCGTTGCAATGGTATAAGCTGCCATACCGATGATGGCCGGAATAAAAGAAAATACAAATGCAACCACTGCGGCAGACAGCAGGCTGTTTCTGGCCGTCTTATCATCCTTGGATGTATAAATCCTAAGGCGTACCACAGAGGATCCGTTTTGTGTGAGAAATACAGATGCCATCGTTGCCAGACAGGGCAAAAGTCCCATACTTTTTATTCCATAAAGACTCAGATTGCCTCCCGCGCCGGTTGTCTCAAGGGTGTTAACGATCCCGCTCCATCCGCCGGCCTTTGGTATGATCATGATCGTAATGGTAATAAAACCAATGAGCAGAATGATCACCTGGATTAAATCAGTCCAGACCACAGCCAGATAGCCTCCTATGATAAGATACACGCCGAACGCAAACACGGTAATTATCTTCGCAATCAGCATATCGATCCCTGTTATGTAAGAAAGATAGGTTGCGCCGCCTGTAATATGGGTTCCCAAAGCCACTGTCTGGCCCACCATCATCAGTATCGCAAATAAATATTTTATTTTCTTTTTTCCGCCAAATAGAAATTGGGCCTCCTCCGACATGGTTTTAAAATTTTTCTCCCTGACACTCCTTTTATTCACCGATATCACCAGCAAGATCAGCCCAAGAGCAGTTCCAAGCCCAAAGGCAGACGCCCCCCAGCCAAACCGCAGGCCGTTGGCTGTTGCCCCTACCGATGAACCGGTGCCAATAAAGCTTGCGGATAAGGTTGCAAATATCAAAAAGAACGGAAGCTGTCCACCTCCTGTGAGATAATCCTCCCCATTGGATTTTCCTTTTGCGCACCATGCCCCGATTGCAATCATAAAACCGATGTAAACCACCAAACCAACTACAAAATATACCGTACTCATAACAGTATCCTCCTGCCCTGTGCTTTCACTGATCTATATACCAGCTCCCGGATACATCCCATTCATCATAACCGAACGGATATAAGAAAGCAATGTTGTCTATTCCATAATTCATACAGTCCTGTTAACCTGACCTGTTTCCACAAAGCGGCTGTTCCGGCAAAAGCAGATGTAATACTGCTTTTGCCGCGGTTGCCGCCTCAGTCAAATATCGTCTGTTATTTTGTTTCCTGCAAATTAACAAACTGCCAACTGCCGTCTGTCTCATCCGGAAACTGCTCCCATGTATCCTTTCTGGGCGGTTCCGGTACCGGTTTTCTGACTTCGTCCTTCTGGTAAGCATATTTCCCAAGAAAGTTTCTGTCCTGCTCCGGTGTAAGAGGCGGTCTTGTGTTGGTTGGCTCCATGCTGTGTACCCAGCCCTTATGATATTCGTTCTTTGTAGTCCTCTGCCATGCGCCGGAGAGGATTTTCCATTCCCATCTTCCTTTACATGAGTTCCCGGAACCATACCAAGGCTGATAATGGCCAATGGCTGCTCCCTGAACTTTGACAATCCTTCCACACCAAGCGACCACCATACCGCCCTTGCTTTTGTGCATGTCTCATCCACTTCGATAATCGGTGTGGTAAGCGGATGAATCAGTGAATTACCTTCCAGGCTGTCCACTACTGCCTTTGCCCGGAATGCCATCTCCCCTTCCACATCAAAACTCGGATGCTTCAGTGCTTTTAATTCTCTCCGCGGTTCACCTATATGCTGATCATCATGGAATGTTGCCGCCTGTCCCCGCAGGTTTTTTATTTCCCATACGGAGAGCATTTTTTCCACTCTTGCCTCTAATTCAGCGAACGCTTCATCTGTCAGCCCGCTCAGCACTTCCATATATGTCTCCATTCTTTTAAACCTCCGTTCCCTACTTTGTTTTGTCTTTCTCCAACATCCAGCTGCTGTCCGTGTAGGTCTCATACGGTCTCGGGCAGGCAGGAATTGCTTCCCTGACGGATAACGGCGAATATGGATTGTGGTAAGTCACAGGCTTAGCTAACGGATGTACCGGCATATTCAAGCGGTTTATCATGCTGGTATCTTCCACCCATCCCTTTTCGTATAAGCATTTAATATATCTGAAATAGTGCAGATGCCATATTTTCCATTCTCCATCCACTTCCGCAAAATCCGCCGCTATCATTCCCCATGCCCAGATTGCTTCCGGGTCATTGTCCTCATGAGCAATCGCCCCACCACCCGGAGACCACCATACAGCCTTGGCCGTCTTTAAATCTCCTGCCACCTCAATCATGGGAGTGGTAAGCTGGATATCCAACATTTCACCTTTCTTAGGTTCAGCTCCCACCACTTCTTTAATGATGGTCTCCACCGCTTCCCGTCCCTCAAATACGCCTTCATCCGCATACTCCAGGGAGACGCCTTCCTTATCCAGGGCAAAATGTGATAATACCTTGTCCGCCTCCCTGAAATTAAAGGCAGCTATGGTTCTCCCCATTTCATTCTGGATTTCCTGATATGCTTCTAATTTCCTGATGGATTTTACTAAATCCTCTTTCCTTTTATCTGTAACCATTCCATTTTCCTCCTCTGACTTAATTATCTTGCCATATGCAGTCCGCCGTCAACTGCCAGGATCGTTCCGTTGATGTAACTGGATGCCGGTGAAAGGTAGAACATGATTGCCGCAGCTTCTTCCTCCGGTCTTCCAGGCCTTCCCATAGGATTAATATCAATCAGGTGCTGCATAAAGGAACCTTCCACCGCGCTGTGATTGCGGGGCGTATGAATCGGTCCGCCCGGGCATACGCAGTTCATTCTCACCTTTCCCTTTAACTCCACTGCCTGATGGCGTGTATACCCTGCAATTGCTGATTTTGCAGATGCATACCACGGATCTCCTCCGCCGCCCTCCCAGACACCTGCCAGGGCCGCTACATTTACAACGGATGCACCTTCACCAGGTTCGGTAGCCTCAAATGCAAGACACACACGATGAATCATGCTCACCGCGATGCCGACAACTTCCTGAAAATTCCACTGGCTGTTAAGCATCTTCGGACCTGCTACATTGGCCAGGTATAAGGGCTTGCAAAACTCAAGCGTTTCTTTCATAGCCTGATCCACTGCCTCATCGGATGCCAGATCTGCCTGAATCGGTTTAATATTCTTCCCATAAACTCCGGCTCTCTCAGTTGTTTCCTTTATACCGTCTGCAACCACATCCCATGCAGCAACCTTTAAGCCGCTCTGTGCTGCAAGAATTGCTGTGGCCGCGCCAATCCCGCTTGCAGCGCCAGTTACAATAATACCTGTACCTGCCGGTGCTGTCCAACCTCCAAACTGTATTTCTGGTTCTCTGTAATTTTCTGCCATCTCTGTGACCTCCTCTTTCATTTGTAACTTTATTATAGCTGTTTTATATTTCCCTGAACGCTTTTGGGTGAATATGCACATATGTGCTTTTTTGTTGCGAAGTTGCAGTTTTGTGCTATACTGAACTCATATAAAAGGGGAAAAGGGGGATCTACATGAATCCAAAGGAGTTAAAAAAATATAGCCTTCTGGCTGAGGTTGCCTGTGATTATTATGAACGCGGCCTGGATCAGAATGAGATTGCCGAACGGCTCTGTCTTTCCCGGACCAGGGTGTCCCGCCTTTTGAAGGAAGCAGAGGAAAAGGGTATTATCAAGGTAACTATAAACTATAATTTTGAGCGCCATTATGAACTGGAAGAACGTTTTAAAAACAGATTCCCATTAAAAGAGATACGTATATTAAATAATAGAAACCGTGATCCCCAGAACATCCAGAATGACGTTGGAAACCTTGCTGCCTCTTATATCATGGAATCGCTTAAAAAGGATATGGTAATAGGCACCTCATGGGGCAGCACGCTGGCCAAAACAGTCCGGCAGCTGCAACCCATATCTATCCCGATCCATGCGGTACAGCTCATGGGATCCGTTCCATGCAATTCTCCAGAGCACACCCCTCAGGGCATTGTTGCAAGCATCGCGGATGCGTTCAGCGGCCAGGGCAGCTTTTTAAATCTTCCACTGTATATTGAAGATGATTATGTGCGCACTGCCATGTGTAAGGATACAAACAATATGCGGATCCTGAATCAGGGAATGTTCTCCGACATGATCCTTACCAGTGTCAGCGATGTGGAGAGCATAAAGACAAAAGATTTCTGGCTGGGATATATGACACCCGACCTGTATAAGGAAATCTGCCGGAAAGGGGCTGTGGGAGCCATGTTCGCCCGTTTCTATGACAAGGACGGAAAAGAAGTGGATTGCACCTGGAATAAACGATGTGTCAGCATTGCATTCCAGCACATCATCGGTGTTCCTGATGTGGTTGTGATCGCTTCCGGAAAGCAGAAAGCCCACGCAATCTCCTGCGCGATCAAAGGCAGGCTGGTGGACACACTGATTACGGACGGCACAACAGCCTCGGTGATTTTGGGATTGACAGAGTAAGATGGAAGCAACATTCAGCTAAAAGTTGCATTCACATAAAAAGCAGCACAGCGGGCCTGGTCAATCCAGCGCCCGCTTGCTGCGTCTAAAATGTTTTCTTCTTTTTATAACAATCCCCATTCCCGAAGATGCGGCCAGATTCATCCAAAGCCAGCTGACCGTAACACTGCGCCCTGCAAAATGCAGTTGCGCTCTTTCCGAAAAGATCCAGCTGTTCCAATCTGTTCTCTTCACAGACCGCCAGATTCATCAGATTTACCCCTTCTAAGAATGCCGCTTTTGCTCCATTCAAATGCTTAAGCCTTTCCCCGTCTTTCTTGTTGCTCCGTGCCATATCGCGTGCACCCAGGAAAATTTGTATTTGCGCATCCTCCGATGCTCTCTTCACGGTATCCACCACGGAATTACAAAGATGCAGACACATGAAATTGCCAGTGGTATTGGGATTGACACTCATCAGTGTATCCCGGCAACCGTTCGTGATATAGAAATCCTTGTTTACCGGGTCCATCAAGGCGCTGAATACACATTTTGCGAATGGAACGTGAATTTCCGGCGACCAGGCGCCTAACTGATATTCGGAGCCCTGACTATTTTTCCATATCTCCCGATTCCACCCTGAAGTAAATTCCCTGGTGGACGGTTCCCACATATGGGATTCCATCCGGGCCGTATCAATATAAAAATCAGAGCACCCTAAGGCTTTATTAACTGCATCCAAATCCAGTTTTCCCCATGCAGACAGGAGCATCTGCTCTTCACTCCAATACCGCGGCTGGCTGCTGTCGCGTTTCTTTGCCGCATCTCCTTTAAGATTGGCTGCTTTCATCTGGGGTGACAAAAAGAAATTGGTTGCCAGGAGATAATCCTTCTCTCCATGATCGCCGCTATGGCGTACGGCATCATAAGAAGCTGTATGCTCGATCACCACTGCATGTCCTTTTGCATCCGCAATATGGATATTTTCTCCCGACCCTGGTCCCAGCCCTTCCCTTATGATTTTATCTCTTGCCTCTTCCGTTGTTTCACAGTCCGCTGCGCAAAGCATAAGACTCAGGCAATTGGGAAGCCCAACTGCTGCCAGATCCTCCTCCCTGGCATCCACTCCGCAGGATGCCATGAGAACCAGCCCCTTCTCATTCATGACACAGTTACATGTAAATGCACTGGCTGATATAAATGCATAGCCGTCTTCCGGCCATGCTGCCACGACCGGTGCAAAATAGTTCACAGTCTCATGTTCATCGCAGTTCATTCCACAGATCATCCCGCCTGATGCCGTGGCCTGTCCCCAGGCTGAAATATTGCTGCAACGCTCATCCAGGCGGCTGAAATTCATATATGCAAGATAAATATCTTCCCTGCTAAGTCCTGCTCCATCTGCGATTCCGTTCCATAATTCAAAGACAGAAGGCGCCTTCCTTTTCAGCAGCTCCAGATAAACATCCAGGCATTCCAATGCATGGGATTTTGTCTTATATTTTGTGATAACCGCCGCCATCCCTGCTGCGGTTTTCACCTTCACCCCGTGTTCTGCCTGTTTACCGTATTGCCGCCCCATTTCATACCAGCTTCCGGATGTAAAGACCACCTGTTTTGACGGCTCCGGGAGTCTGGCCGGATTAAAAATATGATTCTGCAAAGCAGACACCACCTTTCTGGCTAACCTTTGCCGGTTATTCTGTAAAATAGCAGTCTGCCAGATTCCATGTCTGCCAGGTGATTCTCTCAAAGCCTTTTAATTTGCTGCTGTAAGCCGAAACATCACGTGGCTGGCAAATCGGATACCAATACAGATAATCCGTCATTGTTTTTGGTTCCAGTTCACGGAATAATGTCCACCATGCCTCTGTGTCCAATGTCTCATTTAGCGGTTTGATATATTTCTCCTGGTAGTCTTTCCATGTATCGAACTGGTCACTATGGGCTTTATCCAGCATTTCCACCTCGTATGTATAGTTCCATCCATTAGCAGAATTGATGGAACCCAGCTGCATTTCCCAGAAATCCCAGCCTTCCACATCATTCGCCATCATATCCTCATAGGTAGGAATATCATATCCACAGAGTTCAAGATCAATCCCCACTGCTGCCAGATTGTTTTTCATAATTTCGCCAATCGTGGCATAGGCGGCACTGGAACCGATGTAAAGGTAACGCAGATGAATTTCCTCACCCGCAGCATTTTCCACCAATCCATCTCCGTCTGTATCCTCCCATCCTGCATCCTTTAAACACTGGGCGGCTGTTTCAGGATTGTATTCATAAAACCAGTGGTCAGAGTAGTCCGTCATGGTTCCGGGAGCATTCGAAGTCACTGTATACATGTCGATCGCCGCGCCATTATAAACAGCTGTCATATCCTCTCGGTTAAATGCATGGCAAATAGCCTTTCGCACATTGATATCCTGAAGATATTCTGAATAACCGTTAAATCCAATCATCAAAGCGTCTTCCTTTAGTGCATTAAACAGGGATATCTCATCTTTGTACACGCCCGATTCAACATCATTGATATCGGATCCAGCAGGCGTAAATACATAATCTGCGCCGCCCGTGATCAATTCACTGAAAGCAACCGTAGACTCTGAGATAAAGCGTACTGTAAGGTTTGAAAGAATGGCAGGTCCCTCAAAATACTGTTCAAACCGTACAAGATTCACATAATTGTCAGTCTCATATTCCGTTATCTGCCATGCACCGGTTCCGATGGGAGCATCATGGAAGAACAGAGTCTCATTTCCCCCTACTTCTTCCCAATAATCATAGTTCCACATACCTACTACACATAATTGAATAAGGGAACTGGAATATATATAATGAAATGGAATATATACTGTATAATCGTCCACTGCCTTCAGATTGTCAAAGTCAATCCAGTCATATCCGGTCTTATTCTTATAAAATCCTAGCGAAAATATAACATCTTCCGCCGTCAGCTCTTCCCCATTTTGAAAAAGCACACCCTCCCTGAGGTGGAATGTCATTCCCATATTGTCTTCGTCATACTCATAGGAAGATGCCAGTGAACGGTCGCATATACCGTGCTGCACAGAACCGTCCTCATTATAATAAAAATCGACCAGATGGTTGGTACAGAGTGAATTGAGCATAGATGAATTATTGCCTATGGAATCTGCCATATTTACATTCCCATGATCTCCGTTCACTACAATAACCATCGTATCCTTAGCGGAAGTAATGTTATCTCCGGAACCGGTTTCTCTTTCATTCCCTTTGGAAGCAGAAGGATTTTTGGTATCTTTGCCGCTCCCGCATGCTGTAAGGGAAACTGCCATTCCAAGGACAAGTAACATTGTTGAAATTTTCTTCATAGCTTTTATCTCCTTTTTTATTCGTTAACTGCCAACCGGATAATGACACGCAACCCCATGGCCGGGAATTACTTCATTCAGCCGGGGCGTTGTTCTAAAACACACCTCCGCGGCATACCTGCATCTGGGAGCAAAACGGCACCCCTCCCCCGGGTCAATGGGGCTTTTTACTTCACCTTTCAAAATAATGCGGTTCTGAGTATGGTGTACATCAGGGACCGCCACTGCACTTAAAAGAGACTGTGTATAAGGATGGAACGGATGTGCAAACAATTCCTCATTCTCTGCCATTTCCACCACCTGGCCCAGATACATCACCATAATCTTGTTGGAAATGTATTTTACAACCATCAGATCATGGGTGATAAACAGATACGTCAACCTGCTTTTTTCCTGGATATCCAACAGCAGGTTTATGATCTGTGCCTGTATGGATACGTCCAAAGCCGATACCGGTTCATCACACACAATAAATTTAGGGTTCAATACAAGAGCACGGGCAATGCCGATCCTCTGCCTCCTTCCGCCGTCCAGCTCATGAGGATAGCTGTTTACAAGGCGCCTGGCGAGACCTACCGTATCCATAATATCATATACAATGTCATCGATCTGTTTTCTGGAATATCCGCCTTGAATTGCCATAGGTTCCGCAATAATCTGATACACGGTCATCCGGGGATTCAGGCTGGAGAAGGGATCCTGGAATATGATCTGCATCTCCTTTCGCAGCTGCGATAATTTTTGAGGCTTGACTCTTGTCACGTCCTCGCCTTTGTAATATATCTTTCCTCCTGTAGATTCCAGAAGATGAATCATAACACGTCCAAGGGTTGATTTTCCGCATCCGCTCTCCCCTACCACACCCAGAGTTTCTCCTTCATTGATGGAAAAGGTGACATTGTCCACGGCATGTAGAGTACCGGAGCTTACATTAAAATACCTTTGAAGCTCATTTACTGCTATTAATTCCCCCATCATTTACCTCCTTTTCATCGGTGCCATAAAAACATCTGACAAAATGCCCCGGTGTGATTTCCACTAATTCCGGCACGCCTTTGGAGCATTGCTCACATATCTGATCGCATCTGGGTCCAAATTTGCAAAATTCAGGCAGATTAGCCGGATCAGGCATAAGACCGCGAATCGGCTTTAACCGTTTGGCATCCTTTACGTATCCCGGGAGGGATGTAAATAATCCCATGGTATACGGGTGTGCTGTTCTGTCAAATATATCTTCTGCCGTACCGCTCTCTACGATTTCACCAGCATACATAACGGCAACCTTGTCACACATTTCCGCCACAACTCCCAGGTCATGAGTAATCAGAATGACACTTGTGCCCAATGTTTTCTTCATATGGTTCATCATGTCCAGCACCTGTGCCTGAATGGTCACATCCAAAGCTGTGGTGGGTTCGTCTGCCAACAGGATGTGGGGGGAACAGGCAAGAGCCATGGCAATTACCACCCGCTGCTTCATACCGCCTGAAAACTGATGGGGATATTCAAAGTACCGGTCCCGCGTAATACCCACCAGTTCCAGCATTTCCATCGCCTTCCCAATGGCTTCGGTCCTGGAGCAATGCTGATGTAAATGTATGACTTCGGCTATCTGCTCACCCACACGGTCAATGGGATTCAGTGCTGTCATAGGGTCCTGAAACACCATGCTGATCTGCCCGCCGCGTATTTTCTGCATTTCACGTTCACTCATCTTAAGCAGATCTTTTCCCTGATATTCAATACTGCCGCTTAGCACCCGTCCCGGAGGTGATTGGAGCAGCCCTAAAATCCCCAGGGCAACCGTAGTTTTTCCCGCCCCCGTCTCCCCGACAATTCCCAGGGTTTCCCCGGTTTTCAGGTCCAGTGATACATGGTTAACTGCCTTGCAGACACCCAGATCTGATGTGAAATAATGGATAGTCAGATCTTTGATCGAAAGAATTGTATTGTCCATGCCGGCCTCCTTAATATTTCAGCTTTGGATCAAGGGCATCCCGCAGTCCATCGCCAAATAAGTTCATGCTTAAAACCACGGTTGCAATTGATAAGCCCGGAATCGTTATTAAATATGGATACTTACTCATGTATTCACGGGCCCCTGAAAGCATGGCTCCCCATTCCGGAGATGGCGGCTGTACTCCCAGCCCCAGAAAGCTTAAGGAAGATGCGGTAAGAATACATACACCCACGCCCATTGTGAACGAAACAATAAGAACTGAGCTGATATTGGGCAATATATGCCGGAACATAATTCTTATATTTTTTGCATCAATGCTTCGTGTTGCCTCTATGTATTCCATATTCATGACTGAAAGAGCCGGTCCGCGCACCGTACGTGCAATTCCCGGGATACCTGCAATACTTACGGCAATCATGCAGTTCTTCACGCTTCCTCCAAACAATGCTCCAATACAGATGGCCAGCAGCATTCCCGGAATTGCATACAGCACATCCAGAGTGCGCATGATCATATTGTCGCATTTGTTTCCAAAAAAGGCGGCACACAGCCCCAGAACCGTACCAATCGCCATGGATATGAACTCTGCTATAAACCCAATCATAAGACTGCTGCGTCCGCCATACAAAATTCTTGCAAGCATGCTGCGGCCAAGGGCATCGGTTCCAAGAATATATTCTTTGCATGGCGGTGTAAAACGCGCAGACATATTCTGTACATCGTATCCCTCCGGGCAGATCACATTTGCAAATGCACATAAGAGGATAATGATGACAAGGATTGCCAGGCCTAACATGGCTGTCCTGTTGCGGACCAGACGCCGCATGGCTTCATCCATCATACTCCGGTGTTTCATTTCAGATCCACGGCTTATGTTTTTCTTTTCCATCATGAATCGCAGCCCCCTTTCGCCGATATTTTTTTAGCCCGCTTTACACTGTTACTGAATCTGGATTTTACTCTCGGATCGATCAGTGTAAAACTCAAATCCGCCAACAGATTGATTACACATACCGCGACTGCGATGAGAAGAACACATGCACGAAGGAGTGCAAAATCGCGGTTATTGATTGCCGACAGTGTGCTGTTGCCCATACCATTGACAACAAATACTGTTTCAACCACTGCGCTGCTTCCTATGGCAGCTGCAAACTGTGTGGCCACGGAGGTAACAATCGGAATCAGAGAATTGCGCAATATGTGGTGTCTCATGATCACCTTTTCCGTCTGTCCCTTTGCCCTTGCTGTACGGACATAATCCGCAGAAATATTATCCAGCACAGAAGACCGCGTGACACGTAATATGGAAGCGGAACTGACAATTCCAATGGTCACTGAAGGCAGAACCCAATGTTTTAAGCTGAACAGACCGGATACCGGCAGCAGCTTCAGCTGTATGCTGAACAGCATAACAAACAGGAAAGCCAGCCAGAATACAGGGATGGATATACCCGCGATTCCAAACAACCGGGCAAATGCATCCAGAAATTTACCTCTGTTCTTTGCCGACACAATCCCCAATGGAATTCCAATTGCTGACGCGATGCAGGTTGCAATAATTGCCATCTTAAATGATATGGGCCAGCGTTTGGACAGCTCCGTATTGATGGATGTTCCGGTCCGGTAACTGATTCCCATATCTCCCTTTGTTATCAGTTTCCACATATAGTGTCCATATTGAACCACGATTGAATCATTTAACCCATACTGCTCTTTCCATTCATAGACCGCCTCTTTGCTGGCCGTATGCCCCAAGGCAATATCCGCCGGATCTCCCGGTGTAAATACCTGCAATAAAAACACCAGTATACTTACACCCAACAGCACCGGAATCATAAGTAAAATTCGTTTGATAATGTACTTTGCCATTTTGTGCTTATTACCCCCATTTCCTCTGTGTTCTCCGTCTTACCTATACATGCATTATAGCATCAGAACATTTTTAGAAATGTTTTTAATAAATATGCACTTTTGTGCGTTTTTGGTTGTTTATTCCAGGATTTTTTGTTAATCTTTTATCACTTCTATGAAATTGATTCAAATATACTGCCTTTCGCTTTGTTTAATATGTATGGTATGGGATTGTATTAAAAAAGGATACCTTGATAAAATTTTTATCAGGCACCCTTATATTTTTCAGGATAAAAACATCCCCTTCCGCTATTGACATACTGCAGCTATATACCATTCTTACTGTGTTCCGTAACCTACAAATAAATATTCCTTCCGTGCTCATCCCCAATTCCCGAAAACCGATAGAAAAACGTATTGATCTGATCCCGCCATTCCACTGCATCTATCAGCTGAAGCTGCAGCCTGGATTCCACATTTTCATAGTTTTGGTCAGAAACCTTTCCTTTCATCCCAGACCACTTTTTTATATACTCTTTCACACACTCCACTCCCTCGAAATGGGTGTCATAAATGTGCTGAATCACAGTCTTTCCACTTTTCAGCCGGTGGGTATAGGGAACATGATGGAAAAACAAAAGCCATCGGTCAGGACATGTATCCAGGTTTTCAAACCTCCGGCACACCTCATTCAAGTACTGGCCTGTATACCCGGAACCGGTTGCCAGCGTACGGTCCACCCCCACGCCATTGCGGTCTGCAAAATGATAGGTACCCCAGCGCGAATATTCGTGGTCATTGACACCAGGGCCATAATGTGCATTCTTGGAATTTACCATCCAGCCGATTCCCAGCGGAGAGGTGTATTTCTCGTACGTCTCATTGCTGTCAGACAAGATTTCATATATCACCTTCCGGTCCTCCTGCCGCAGCTCCGGGAACGTCAAATCAATCCATTCCGTCAGTATATCTTCTGCAGACAACTCATAATCCCACGCCATGCGTCCAAAGGCATACAGATTGCTCTGCGCCAGCTTATGTCCGGTCCAGTTCTCATCATCACCCACATTTGTGACAGCTGCAAATCCGCTGTATTCTGGCACCGGACTGTCTGCTTCGATCACGTATTTAATCTCACGTCTTTCCCTGGCCGGATCTGTGTTAAATTTCAGAATCTCCTGCCACTGGGGCGCCAGGTAGTTCAGGTCGATCTGCTGCCCCGTGTATTCCTGGGTAATCTGAAACTCGATGATCTCATTGGTGTGCTTCAATTGTCCAAACAAAGGATGTGGCGCTTCTCCCACTTGAAAGTCATGAGGGCCAAATTTAATCTGCAATACCACATTGTCCGCAAACTTGCCATCCAGCTCCATAAAGGTTTCATAGGAAGCCTTTGCCCTGTCAGTCCTCCGGTCCCTCCAGTCCTGACGGCAGTTATACACAAATGCTCTCCACACCAGAAGTCCGCCGTGTCCGGCCAGGGGAGCCGCCAATACATTAGCACCATCCGCCTGGGTCCTTCCATAATCATTTGGCCCTGGTTCCCCCTCTGAATCCGCTTTTACAACAAGACCGCCAAAGCCGGGAATCACTTCGTAGAGTTGGTCGATTGTTTCCTTCCACCACTCTGCCACCTGCGGATCCATAGGATCCGATGTGCCGATTTTCCCAAGCTCCATAGGAGATGCAAAATTCACACAAAGAAAGCATTTGATTCCGTATTCTTCAAAAATACGGCTCATCAATTTAATATGCTTCAGATATGGTTCAAATAGAAAATGCATTTCCTCTTTCTTCACATTCACGTTATTGATGGCAATGGCGTTGATTCCTATGGATGCCATAAAGCGCGCATAGGAACGGATCAGGTCCATGTCATCCATAAACCGGTTTTTCCTGTAAAAAATTGAACCTCCTGAATATCCTCTTTCAATAGTGCCGTCAAAATTATCCCAGTGGTTAATAAAACGAAGATAACTGGATGGAACCGATACACTATCCCGTACCCTGCCCGTCCGGATCAGGTCACGGATCATGGCATAAAGTCCATAAAATGCTCCCTGAGGAGTTGTGCTGCGGATTTCAGACGCCATTCCAGCCGTTCCAGTACGGATTTCGTATCCATCCCTTTTTACTGCATCCCCAGATTTTCCGGCACTGCTATCCTCCACCGTAATGATAAAATCCGCGTCCTCATTTTTACTGATCAGCTCTGCTCCCAGAAAATCCAGAATCTCATTGCGGATCCCGGCGGTAATTCTATTTTCTACGCATGTTTTTAATAGAAAATGCTTGCCTGCAAGATACTTTCTAACCTCGCTTTGCTTCAGCCACATCTCATCTCTATGAGCTCCCGTCACTGCAGTCTTCTCTCTCATTTTCCTGATCATCTCCTTATTCATCCTCATCATTTTCATCAGCTGGCATCCCATTTACATACACCAGCTGCTGTCTTGATTCCTCGACCAGGTGTCGGATCGTTTCCTCTTTCAGATACTCCTCCTGACTTTCCATTGAGAGCGCTACCAGAATGGGTAGATTCATACCGGAAATCAAATGGGTGTGGGGACGGGCCACATATGGCATGAATTTCTGATTCACAGAACCTGATAATATATCTGTAAATATAAGGGTTTCATCGTCCTCTGGAACCGCCTCCACCAAGCGCTTCACCTGTTCCTCAATGGGTCGATTGTCCAGGTATGCGTCCAATGAAGTGAGTTCCACAACATCACCAGCGAAAAAACGGATCGTATCAGCCATGCCCGATGCCAGCCTGCTGTGGCTTGCTATGATAAAATGACGTTTCATGTCTATTTCCTCTATTCCATTATCTTTCTCTTTGTTTGGTACTCCAGAACAATCACCCCAGAATCCCTGCCACCGACCCAAAAATGGATATGCCAATGATCAGGAAAATAATTTTGGTGGGAGACCATTTTTTCTTGCCCATAAGCCAGTAGACAAATGCTACCAGAAATACGGATAAAAGTTTCGGCATGATCTTGTCCAGAATATCCGCCTGCAACTCCATGGTTACATCACCGGTGGTAAATGTAAGAGGCGTGGAAATCTTTATGCTTGTTGCGATCAGAGTTCCAATCACCATGAGACCCAGGACCGAAATAGCATCCGTAAAAATATTGATTTTCTCACTCATAGTGGTAATCAGTTTGGTTCCTGACTGATACCCCAATTCAAATAACCCCATTTTTGCAAAATACAAAAGAAAATTGATAAAGATCCAGATCAGAGCGCCGGTTGGGTTGCCCTGCAATGCCATATAACCGGCAATGGAACCAAACACCGTTGGCAGCAAAACCCAGATCAGGGCATCTCCTACTCCGGAAAGCGGCCCCATCAGTGAAGCCTTCAGATTCTGGACCGCGTCATATGCTTTTAGTCCATCCTTTTCCTCCATAGCCAGCGTTGCACCCAGAATGATATTACCCATATGAGGCGTGACATTAAAGAATTTAAAATGATTATCCATGGCTTTGACATAATCATCTTCATTTTTATAAATCTTACGCAGAGCTTTTGCCATACTAAATGCCACGGACGGCGCCTGCTGTGTCTCATAATTGTATCCAAGGCCCGCGGTAAAGATCCATCTGCGGTACATACTCCTGCGGTCCTTTTTTGTCAGGGTTCCAAGTCTTTGATCCTCCTGGGGTATCATCCTGTTTTTATTCTTATTCATCATAATCATCTCCTCCCGCACACTGTACGGCCGCCTCTGCAGCCTGGTTCATGTTCCTGATGTTCTGAAGATAGATATAGTAGGCAGCCGCTCCTCCCAGAAGGGCCACTCCCAGAATCGGAAGCCCAAGATACGCGGAAAAGACATAGCCTGCAACCAGAAAGGAAACATATTTTTTCAGCGGCATATAATTCATCAGCATACAGATACCCACAACCGGAAGCATTCCTCCTGCCACAGACAGTCCCAAAAGGAACCATGTGGGCAGCACATTGAGGATCACTTCCACGATCTTTGGCCCAAAGAATACTACGACTGCAACCGGAACCATATACTTTAATGCAAATGTCACGATGGATATCAGGAAGATCAACTGCATTCTTTTATAATTTCTCTCATAAAGACATCTCTTTTCCATATGCGCCCATACATTGTTAAGCATCTTCACCAGAACATCCAGCTGCATTCCCAGCATCCCCACCGGCAGGCCTACCGTTACCGCTGTTCCGGTGTCAAGACCACTGCGGCCCGCCAAAAAAATACCGACCATGGCCGCCATTCCATACTCCGGAACAGACGCGCCTCCCATTCCGGCTACTCCTAAGGACATCAACTGCAGGGTTCCTCCGATGATAAGGGCCGTCTGCATGTCTCCCATAATAAGTCCCATAACAACAGCGATCATGACCGGTTCGCGGCCTACCAGCTGACGTCCGGTTCCGTGGTCATAAAGCATAAAACCTGCTAAAGCGATTACTAATATATTCTGTAACATTACCGGCATACTCTTTTCCTCCTCTTGCCCTCTTCTATTTTGTGTTTTAATTAATATCTCAAAGTTTTTTATCCCTTACCGCATCTTCCAACTCCACGGGTGCATTTCCCGGTGTATACTGAAATGACACCGGAATTCCATTTTCCCTGATAGCCCTGAGATCCCGCAGTTCTTCTCCGCTCAATGCCACACGGTCCGTCACGGCAATGCGGCCGTCCTCCAGAAAGACCATTCCAACATTCACCGCCGGAATGTCGATACCGGCATGGATCAGATCCAGTATGATGGATGGCTCCTTTACCAGAAGAAACACCTTCTGTCCGTCATAATTTCCCTGTCTGAAATTCTCGATCGCCTTCTCCCTGCTGATTACAGAAAGCCCGGTCCCCGCCGGTTTACTCATCTTCATGGTTGCCTTCACGGCCTCATCCTGACTCAACAGATCATCCACCACCATAAACCGTTTTGGTTTCAATACACTATTCCATTGATTTACGGTAATTCCATGAAGCAGTCTTTGATCCACTCTCGCTAATACAACTGGCATAACTAAATCCTCCTTACATTCTCTTTGTAGTGTTTTTTAATTGATTCCCCTTGTTTTTTTATCTAATTTCATTATAATAGTTTTTGAAAGGTAATAAAATGGCAAAATCATTCAAGAAGTTGTCATTTTGGGTCAAACATATGATAGACCAATCGAAGCTATCCCACGACCGGATTGCAACGGACTTCAAGCCGATTCACTATGAGAGCATAGAGCCTGCCCGGGAATTGAAATACCATTATCACGACTTCCACGAGGTTTACATTCTGCTCCGTGGAAATATAAGTCTTATCATCGAAGGAAGGAAATATGATATTCTTCCCGGCAATATTGTGCTCTTTCATTCCCATGACCTGCACCGGGCGATCATCAATGAAAGCGGCCGGTATGAACGCTTCTTTATCTATGTGGATACATTTTATCCGAAACATCATTCAACGCCTCAGACCAGGCTTGACCTTTGTTTTTCCACCATAGGAAGCTACCGGAGCCGGATCCTCACAACTTCCCCGGAGGATGTATTTCCATATATTCAAAAACTGGAGTACCTGTACCAGGATACTTCCTATGGAACCGATATCCATTTAAACAATACATTTATGGATTTTTTAATATTTATTAATTTGTGGGTAATGAAACAGGATAATTTGCTTCAGATCAGCAGCAATGAACACCCTTTGATCGGGAAAGTTACTGATTATATCAACGAGAACCTGTCCAAAGATTTGAGTATTGATGTGATCGCGGACCATTTTTTCGTCAGCCGTTCTTCTCTGACCCGGGAATTTCGCAAAATTACTGGATTCAGCCTGCACAAGTATATATTGACAAAGCGCCTGCTGTACGCCAAGACACTGTTGTCAGAAAATAAAAAAGCAATTGATATTTATGAATCTTGTGGCTTTGCCAGCTATCATCATTTCATCAAATGCTTTAAAAATCAGTTCAAATTAACGCCTAAGGAATTTCAACAGCAGGGTGTACAGCATCTGGAGAATATGATGTAGATTTTTCAGATAATGTATAAAAATAGGCTTGACACCCGAACACGAAGGAGCCGGTCATTGTTCGACCGGCTCCATGTAATCATATAAATTGCAGACTCCTCTTTCTAGCTATTCCACCTTACTGATTCACCACATTCACCGTCTACAAAAGCCCTAAGATTCGATACTGCAATATCCATCAGCCTCTGCCTGCTCTCCTTTGGTGCCCACGCAATATGGGGTGTGATAATACAGTTCTTTGCCTGGAGCAGCGGATTTTCCGTATAACCGTCTAATATAACAATTTTCACGTGTTCTGCCTCTCTTCCGGCCTGAATGCACGCTCCGCCTCGCAGTTAAATCCCTTTGCGACCATCACGTTATCCACCTCTCCCTGATTTTCCGGCATGGCTACCCCGTACTCATAATCATAGGCGAACTTCTGGTTCTGCCTGATCAGTCCAAGGTAGAGCCTGCCCTGTGATGGCAATGAGGGGGATGCTGTCAATATTAGCCGTGTACACACCTGTGACAAAGTTAGTGGCTCCCGGCCCTGATGTGCAGACCGCCAGCGCCATGCGGCCGCTGGCGCGGAAATATCCGTCCGCGCATGGACACAGCACTCCTCGTGGCGCATGGTGATATGGCGGATCTGTTCCTTTACATCCTTGAGGGCATCGTAAATGCATTGCATCCCGCCCCGGGAATGCCGAATGCGTCTGTGACTCCCTCCTTTAGGCAGATTTCTATTATGGCCTGTGATAAATTCATATTGAGTCTCCCCCTCTTAACGGTTCCCATCAATCTCTACAGCAGCCTCGCTGATTCAAAGATATTCCTCAGTGCTGTCCTCTTTTCATCTGTTAAGGACTGGAGAGGTCTTCTTACATGACCTCCCTTATATCCCATCAGGTCACAGCCATATTTAAGTCCGGCAATGCCATATGTACCTGTCACCGCGCCGTTGACCGGGAACATCCTCTGATAGAGATCCCTGGCCCCTTCCCAGTCTCCCCCGTCAAACAGTTCCTGGATCTTAACACATTCGTCCGGGCAGCAATTGGCCAACGCGTGGACACCTGCCTTTATTCCCAGAGTCAATGCCGGATACCATGCGCCGGCAGTGCCCACCATTACGTTAAATGAATCCGGTGTCACTCTTTTATAAGCAGCCAGCTGAAGTACATTTCCCGAACTGTCCTTCATTCCAAGAATGTTGGGATGAGATGCAAGTTTCTGTACCGCATCCGCCTCAATATTTACGTGTGTAAACTTAGGAACATTGTACAACAGTACAGGGATATCCACGTGGTCCGCCACCTGGGTAAAATAATCGATCAGTGCATTGCTGTCCATACTGCTTCCGAAAAAGCAGGGGGTAAGGATCAGAGCGCTCTGCGCCCCCAGGCTGGCTGCACGGTTAGTAAGTTCAATCGTCTGGCGTATGGATTCCAGTCCGGTCCCTGCCATAACAAATTTATCGTCTGCTGCATGTTCTACTGTCAGCCGTATCAGTTCTTCCTTCTCCTGCCTGTTTAAATAACAGGTTTCACTGTTGGAGCCTAATACAAGATAACCGGTTAACCCCGTATTGTTCCATTTTTCAATATTGTGTACAAATGCATCATAGTCCACATCCCCATTTTCCTTAAAAGGTGTAACCATCGGCGGGATCACTCCCTTAAATTGAAAATTACTCATCTTTTTTACCTCCATCAAGTTTTAAATCACACTGATCACCCAGGCACAAAGCAGTCCGGTACCTGCCAGCACCACGTTTTGGGCAACGCAAAGGGTCTTAAGGGTTGTCTTTGTATCATAGCCAAAGAATTCAGCAAACACCCAGAAAAAGCTGTTATTCACATGGGAGCCGCAATGAGAACCGGCTGAGATCGATATAAATGCTGCGATCGGGCTCATAAGCCCTGCTTCGATCAAAGGAATGGAGAGGGAAGCGCCCAGCAGGGCTGCTACCGAACCAGAACCCTGGGCAAATTTAGACAATGCAGTGATCAGAAACGGAATCAGGATCACTGGTAAAAAGCTTGCAGCCAGCGCATCTGCGAACATCTGTCCCGCCCCTGTGGCATCCACCACCTTTGCCAATGCACCGCCGGCTGCCGTGATGAAGATAACTGGGCCGGCTGTTTTTAGCGCGTCCCCAATTGCTCCAAAGGACTCTCCTTCAGGAAGTTTTTTCTTCAGGAGAAGGATCGCTGAGATAATGCCGATCACTAGTGCGATATTCTTATCCCCTACAAAACCGGTAAAGGCAAGCACCGGTGATTCCTTCGCCAAAGCCATCCCGCAGATTGAATTTACTACGATCAAAATGATCGGAATCAGGATTGGCAGAATCGCCTCTATAAATGACGGCATCTGTGATTCTTCCACACTGGCTGCCACCGCCTCCTTCTTACCCGTGTCATCTGTGCTGGTAAAATAGCCGGCAGGCTTCTTATCCAAAAACAGCATGCAGAACAATCCGGCTGTTACTGTGGATATTGCAGCTACCACCAAACCGTATGCAATGGATGTCCCCACATCCAGTCCGATGACCGCTGCCACAGCCAGGGGCGCAGGCGTTGGGGCAACATAAGCATTGGTACATAAAAGGGCACAGGCTGTCAGGGTTGCAAAGACACAGATCACCCTTCCGGTCTTTCTGGAGACTGCCTTAATAATAGGAGAAAGCATGATAAGTGCAACATCCGAAAATACCGGAATGGATACAAGATATCCTGTTGCTGCCAGTGCAACGCTGGCGTTCTTTTCACCTGTAACCTTTAGAAGTGAGGTCGCAATTCTCTGGCATGAATTGGATTTCTCCAGATAGGTCCCAAGGATGGTCCCAAATATGATGACAAGACCTATGCTTTTACATGTATTTCCAAAACCTCCTGTCAATGCATTGATCGTTTCTGATGATCCGACACCACAGCCCATACCAATGATCAGGCCTCCTAAAAGCATGCTCATAAACGGACCAAGTTTAGTCTTGATCATCAGAAACAACATAACTGCCAGCCCTAATAAAAATACTATCATTGTTTGCACGGTAAACCCCTCCCATTATTTTATTTTTCCCTATATAACCATACCGCTCCTTCATCCGCTCCTGAAACCATGGAGCGGAATGCCTTTACAACCCCTTTTGCCGGATGATCCGGCCTCCTTACACGCTTAAGCCGGTCACCGATCTCTTCCTGTGTAAGCTCCACATTGATGGATCTGTTATCCAGGTCAATGGTTATGATATCCCCGTCTTCAACTGCAGCAATGGGGCCTCCTTCCCATGCCTCCGGTGTGATGTGGCCCACACACGGCCCCCTGGTCGCACCGGAAAATCTTCCATCCGTTATCATTGCCACTGATGTATGAAGCCCCATTCCCACCAGCATGGCCGCCGGTATGGAAAGTTCCCGCATTCCCGGCCCGCCTTTAGGGCCCTCGTAGCGGATCACAAGAACGCTCCCCGGCCGGATGGTCTTATGGACCATATAATCCCTTAGATCCTCCTCTGAATCAAAGCATACCGCCGGTCCCCTGTGAAAGAACATGGACGGCTCCACACCGCTTTTCTTTACCACACATCCTTTAGGAGCAAGGTTTCCTGTAAGGACGGCAAAGCATCCATCAGGATACAGCGGATCATCAGCATCGTGAATGATCGCTTTATCCACCTTCCTGTTGAATTTATCCAGATACTCTTTTAAAGTACCTCCCGTGGCAAGCTTTTCGTCTAAATTCAGGTAATCCTTTATACTCTTTAAGGTTGCCCCCACACCGCCGGCTTTATAATAATCGTAAATGCTATATTGGGATGAAGGCTTAAACTTTGCTATACACGGCACATCCTTTTGTATCTCATCAAACCGTTTCATATCCAGGTTCAGATCCATGGTTTTGGCAATTGCACACACATGAAGCTGCGCATTGCTGGAACCGCCGGTTGCCGATATATGGCGCAGACCATTGATCAGGGAATTCTCCGTTACAATGTGGGAAAATGTCACTCCTTCTTTTGTCAATGCCACGATCCGTTCCCCCACATCCCTGGCCTGTTTATATTTAGCCGCAGAACAGTACAGCATTGTGGTGGAATCCATGGGTGCCAGACCAATGACTTCTGAAAATACCCCCATTGTATTGGCGGTTCCATACATGGAACAGGTCCCGCAGGAAAAACATATATTTTCCTTCAGTACAGTAAATGTATCCTCTGATATGGAACCCACATTTCTCTCACCGATGGACTCCTTCAGATCAGGGGTTACGTATGTCCTCTCCTCCCCCTCGTAAGGCAGCATGGAGCCGGCGGTAAGGAACATACAGGGTTTATTCAGGGAAGCGGCAGCCATCAGCATACCTGGGACGATCTTATCACACGAGCACAAAAACACCAGGCCGTCAAAGGAATTTGCATTGACCATCGCCTCTACGGAACCGGCTATCAACTCCCTTTGAGGCAATATGTAATGCATTCCTTCCCCATGGGACATCCCATCACAGGGAGCCGGAACATTAAACTCAGCCGGGGCACCGCCTGCGCACCAAATACCTTCTTTTACATATTTAACAAGTTCCCCCAACGGCTTGTGGCCCGGATTCACATCCGTATAGGAATTGACAATCCCAATGATCGGTTTACGCAGGTCCTCCGTCCGATAACCACAAGAATTCATAAGACCTACATAATATGCTTCTTGGGGATCATCTACACGTGAACATTTCCATTTTTCCATTATCCCTCTCCTCTACTTATCAAAACTGACCAGATTATCTATTGTACAGCGCTGTTTTATTTACATATTTATTATATTTCATTCATTTATAAATGAAAAACAGTTAAATAGACACTAGTACACAAGATATTTCTTGTGTACTCCATCTTAATATGCTATTCTGGTTATCAGAAGGGGGAAATCGTCATGACAAATGGATTTAAGATGTTTCTGCTGGCAGCGGAGGAACTGAATTTTTCCAGGGCTGCGGAACGCGCTTTTGTGACCCAGCAGTGCCTGAGTGATCATATCAAACGCCTGGAAGAGATGTATCATGTAACACTTTTCCAAAGAAAACCAAGGCTGCAGCTGACCCCGGAAGGCCATGCCATGTTAAGATACCTTTCAAGGATGCAGGCGCTGGAGGACAGCATGATCAATGAACTGTGCGACATCAGCGAAGGGGTACGGGGCACGATCAATTTTGGCGTCAGTTCCACCAGGGGCGGAATCATTATACCAAAGCTTATTCCGCAGTTTCAAAAGGACTTTCCCAATGTAGACGTGCAGGTACAGCTTAATGATACAAAGCGTCTGGAGCTCCAGCTTATCAACAACAAATTGGATATCTTCCTGGGTGTGGACACAAGCCAGCATGTAATGTTCAACAGAGCCGGTGTATGCGAAGATTCCCTGTATCTGGTCATATCAGATACCCTGCTCCGCACTTACTTTCCCGATACATATGAAATCCGAATGGCGGAATTTCCAAAAGGCGCTGACTTAAGCCTTTTTAAAGAGGTTCCGTTTGTTCAGGGCCATAATACCAGCACCACTACCTATGCCATCAGTCAGTTCCTGATGAAATATGATATCGAATTAAAGATTCCTATTTCAGCCAGTAATTTTGATATACTCATTGAGTTATGCCAGACCGGGCTTTACGCAACCATCACCCCCTGTTTTCATCTGATCCGTCTGATCCAGATGAACCGGATGCTGCCCAACGAAATGAAAATGCATGTATTTCCTATTAAGAACTTAAATCACAAGCTCAACGTGGAGATCATAACCCACCGTGATGCGCAGCCCCTGCTTCACATGTCCACCTTTGTCAGAATGCTGAAGGATTTCCTCATAAAAGAAAACATGGAAATTGAACGTTACCTGATCCGGCATTCTGTCTCGGTGTGATATCTTGATGTTGTGATAAATCTAAAGGAGACGATCCTCCTGTTACGGATGACCGTCTCTGTCATTCTTCACTGTTTAATTATGAAGTATTTACTCTTACCTTACCGCGACACCACCCTGCCCACAGCCTCCTGCCAGCCATGATGCATCTTTTCTCTCATCTGATCATCCATTTTCACATCATACCGATCATATTTCAGGCAGCCAAATACTTCCTGTCCATATATGCCAAGCCCGAATCCGGCAGCATAGGCAGCTCCCATGCCGGACAGTTCTTCCACCTGGGGCACAAGGACCGGCGTGTCCAGTATGTCACTTTGGAACTGCATCAGGTACTTGTTTTTAGTGGGGCCTCCATCTACGCGCAGCTCCCTGATTCCCACACCTGCATCCCGGCTCATGGCCTTCACCACATCGGCGATCTGGTATGCAATGCACTCAATACACGCCCGTACGATCTCCGGCTTCCTGGTAGTCCTTGTAATGCCGGTCAAGGCCCCTCTGGCATAACTGTCCCAGTAGGGAGCTCCCAAACCGGTAAATGCCGGTATAAAATAGAGTCCGTCACCTTTCTCCGCCTGGATGCACAGCATCTCCGTCTCGTCCGGAGTATGGACCAGCCCCACCTCGTCCTTTAGCCAGGATATCACAGCCCCCGTATAATTGATATTGCCCTCCAGCACATAATCTACCTTCCCGTTCAGTCCCCATGCCAGGGACGTTACCACGCCGTGGGAACTTAAGACCGGAATTTCTCCTATATTCATCATAATAGATGATCCGGTTCCGTAAGTGGATTTGATCATCCCCTTTTTCACACATCCCTGCCCCAGCAGAGCACCGTGGGAGTCTCCCAACACTCCGTGTATGGGAATCGGTTCAGGGAAAAAGCCTTCAAAATCCGTTTTCCCAAAACAGCTGTCCGAACTGCAGACCTCGGCCAGATCCTCCGGGCAGATGCCAAACACCCGGCAGATCTCCTCATCCCACTTCAGATCAAAAATATGAAAAAGCTGAGTTCTGGATGCGTTGGAATAATCCGTCTTGTAAGACTGTTTTTTGGTCAGCCTGTAAATCAGCCAGGTGTCCATTGTTCCAAAACATAATTCGTGGGCTCTGGCCCGTTCCCCGGCCCCTTCTATATTTTCCAGGAACCACGCCAATTTAGATGCGGGAAAATACGGAGACAGTTTTAATCCGGTTTTTTTGCGTATGGTTTCCTCCATCCCCATCGCTTCTATCCTGTCGCATATCTCTGCCGCCCTTACACACTGCCACACAATGGCATCCCCCAGCGGGCTGCCTGTTTTCCTGTCCCACACAAGGGAAGTCTCCCGCTGGTTACTGATTCCAACCCCGGCCACAAGTCTTCTGTCTATCCCTGAATTTTCAATCAGTCTCTCCACAACAGAAATTGTATTGGTATAAATTTCTTCCCCATCATGGGAAACCCATCCCATGTCGTTAACGATCTGGTGGTGGGGAATATCCTCACGCCTGACCAAAGCTCCCTTTTCGTCAAACAACAGCGCTTTTGTTCCCTGTGTGCTCTGGTCAATGCCTATCATGTATGTACCTGTCATTGCTGGTCACCTCATTTTTCTTCTTCATTACATCCCTATCAGCTTCCTGGCCTTTTTTGCTATTCCGTCCGCGTTTAATCCGTAGTAATCAAAAACCTCCTCCGATGTTCCTGTGATCACCGGTGCATCCGGCAGGGACATATTCCATACCTGTTTGGGCAGGTTCCGGCTTATGACCTGGGCCACCATGGCGCCAAGACCTCCGTATGGCCCGTGTTCTTCCACGGTCACTACGGCTTTTACACATTCAGCAGCCTTTAGGACTGAGGATTCATCAAATGGTTTCAGACAGTACATATCCAGCACAAAGGCGCTGATGCCTTCCCGTTCCAGCAGCTTAGCGGCATCCACCGCACGCCTAACCATCTCCCCACATGCTATGAGAGCCACATCCGTCCCTTCCCTGATAATTGTTGCACGGTCCATCTCAAACGTTATCTTACCATCCTCATACACAGGGTCCACCGCATTTCTTCCCACACGGATATAGGCAGGTTTTTCATCATGCAGAAGTGACCTGACCAGTTCCCTGGTCTGGAGGTGGTCACTGGGGATATATACCCTCATATTGGGGATTGCGCACATGGCCGCAATGTCCTGAGCAGAATGATGACTCATCCCCAAAGCACCGTAGCTGATCCCTCCGCTGATTCCCACAAGTTTAACATTGGTATTGGAATACGCCACATCCACTTTACACTGTTCGTAACTTCTGGTTGACAAAAAGCAAGCCGGTGATACCGCATACGGCTTCTTTCCGCATTTTGCCAGACCTGCACAAATGCTGACCAGGTTCTGTTCCGCGATTCCTGTCTCAATGAACTGTTCCGGATAGGCATCTGCAAACGGAGTAAAAGATCCGCTCCCTCTGGAATCGCTGCACAAAGCCAATATGTTCCTGTCCTCCTTTGCAGCATCCATCAGCACTTCACATATCATCTGCTTGTCAGCCATTCTTTTTATTCCCTTTTCCATCATGCCAATGCCTCCTTTGCAGTATCCAGATCCACTATGATCCTTTGGTATTCCTCCTTTGTAGGAACATGGTGATGCCAATTCACTTTATTCTCCATCACGGGGGAACCTTTTCCTTTGATGGTATTGGCGATCAGAACGGCCGGCTGTTCCCTGACTGTCCTGGCCTCATTAAAAGCAGCCCGAAGCTGGTCAATATCATTTCCATCCGCCACATTGATGACATGCCATCCAAAGCTTTCAAACCTTGCGTGAAGGTCATCATGTCCCATGATATCTTCCGTGTTTCCCGATATCTGCAAACGGTTTCGGTCCACCACCGCACACAGATTATCCAGCTTATACTGGCTGGCGGCCATGGCACCTTCCCATACGGAACCCTCAGCCAGTTCCCCGTCTCCCATCACCACATAAACGCGGTAATCCCTGTGATCCATCTTGCCTGCTTTTGCCATACCCACACACACAGGCAGCCCGTGACCCAGAGATCCGGAATTCATTTCAATCCCCGGAAGCTTATTATTGGGGTGTCCGATATAGGATGATCCAAACTTACTGAAATGTTCCAGAACATCCTGTTTATCAAGAAATCCCTTTTCAGCCAGAACTGCATAATATGCTTCCATGGAATGGCCTTTACTCAGCACAAATAAATCCCTGTTACTGTCTTCCCTGTTTTCAGGGCTGATGTTCATCTGTTCAAAGTAGAGCTCCACAAGGATTTCCATAACACTCATATCCCCGCCAATGTGTCCGGTGCCGCCCGCACAGATGATTTCAACCGTATCTTTTCTCAGCTGATACGCCAATGATCTTAAATTCATATTTCTGCATCCTTTCATGGTTTCCGGCCTGTTTTAGGGTACAAAAAGCACGCCTCCCCAGTACCGGAGGATCCAACCGACCATATTTAATTAAACTGTTTATGGAAATGTCTGCATTAAGAAGAAACAGATGACCGGATATCAGGAACAACCGGGCAAGCCGGTCCTCTGTCCGACAGCGGACCGGCTGCTCCATACAGCCCCTGGCTACTGTGTATCCGAAGTACTTTTTATGATGGAACTGCTTTCCCGCACAACCAGTTCCGGCTGATAGATAATTTTCTTGCGCGGGGATACATCCCCTTCGATCCTGTCAAGAATGATCTTAACAGCGCAGCGCCCCACCTCATCCTGCATCATTTTAATGGAAGACATCCTGGGGGACATATCGTTTGTAAAATCAATGTTATCCATGCCAACCAGGGCTATCTCATCGGGAAGTACCACGGAGTTCTCCCGGAAGGCCCGCATGGCTCCGATTGCCATCACATCGCTGACCGCACAGACGGCTGTTGGACGGTCCTCCATCTGGGCGATTTTAGCTCCCGCCTCATAGCCTGCCTGCTTGTCATATTTGCCAAAGAGACAATAATCCGTCCTGAGCGGTATTCCTGCTTTATTCAGGGCACTGCAGTAGCCCTCATACCGTTCCTTAAATACATCAATATTCTTATCGCCGCCGATCAGGGCTATTTTCTTGTGTCCATTATTGATCAGGTGCATGGTTGCGAGATATTCAGCAGTGCGCACATCAATGCCCACATAATCAAAATTATCCGTATCATTCCCTCCATAGGGAGAGATGCACAAAGAACTGATGACCAGAGGACATGTTACCCGGTTAAATGCCTCAAAATGCTCTGGCGAGTAATTAAAGTTGATCAAGAACAGTCCATCCGCAATATTCTCATTCATTAATGAGAGTATATGGAGTTCTTCTGAGATCTCCCCGTGGGTATGGTATATCATCAGCGAATATCCCGCTCTCTTTGTCTCTGTTTCAACCGCAGCTACCATATTAAAGAAGAATGGGTTGTCTGTCTCCGGGTATGCAAGACAAATAATATTATTCTTTTTACTTTTTAATGCTCTCGCCGCACGATTCGGTACATAGTTAAAATCCTGGATTGCTTTTTCAATCCGAAGCCTGGATTCCTCGCGGGGAGTCCCTACTCCATTAATATATCTGGATACGGTTCCGGGAGAAACTTCTGCCGCCTTCGCTATATCATAAATTGTTATATTATTTTTCTTACTATTCATAGACTCAACCACATTCTTCTATAAGATAATTGATAAAACTCGCTGCTAACTGCTTTTATTCATCAGACAGCCTGTAGACCTTTACCTGCAGGGGCTTTAATGTTTCCTGAACCATCCACTTTCCGTCCAGCCGGCTGGACTCAGGCGTCCGATCCTCAATGATCTCCACTGCATGTTTATATGCCCCTGCATTTACGGCAACGGTCACTCTTTCCTCACACATGCTGTGGTTAATGACAAAGACAAACTCGTATCCTTCTCCAACCAACTGCCTTACTTCCACGATCCCGCCGCCGGATACATTGTAAATATCTTTATCCCTGACAAATCCCACGCTGTCCAGAAGTTCATTAAAGAACCGGCTCGCTTCGTACAGATCCGTTTTCAGAACATCGGCAAAGAACATAGTGCCCACATAGGAGGTGGTGCCTTTACCGTAATGATTCACAACCCAGCCCGGCTTTTTGTCCTCAAATCTGCCTTTTACCTCAGCCCCTTCACTGACAGCCAGACGTTCCCTGATAAAACGTCCCACATTGCCGTAGCTCTGCCTTTCCGTATCAATTCCGCAATGCTTGATCAACTCATAGTTGCTTCTGGCATACAGGCCGAATATATTCCTAAGTCCATGAGGAGGGCACTCCTCAGAAGCCCATCCATCATCTGTAAAAAAGCCCATCATGGCATCACTGACCACAGTTCCGCCATTCTCTACATAAGATGCAATGGCATTGGCTGTTTCCGTTGTAATACTTATGCTGTAAGGCAGCAATACGGTCTTGTACCGGGAAAGCTTTCCTTCATCTGCCTGTTCCCGGCTCACAAAATCCGGCTGGATCCCATTTTTCATGCACAGCCTGTAACAGCCGATAAAGGATAGCATATCTTTATAAAACCTGTCTTTTAACACAGTAGATGCCTTATTGCTGTTCATCAGGGAAACCAATCCCTCCAAAAGAACGGAATCCATATTATAAAGGATTGCCATCTCACTCTTTGGCGCATATGCCTGCGACAGCTCATTCCGGTATTTTCTGAATATGGACGTGAATTCCTTAAGCGCGTCCGTTCTTTCGGTCAGTTCCCCATTCCGCTCAGCAAATCCCAGCGAAATAGATTCCACTGTGCTGATATCAGGCCTCCAGCCCCAGAAAAATATGCCTTTGGATCCACGGGCAATACTGGACCAGGTCAGATTAAATATCTCATCTGAATCCGCGGGCCTGGAAAAGCAGTGGTAATACTCCGGTTCATTTCCTAAAAAGACAAACATTGGGCCGGATCCGGTTTCTGTCTCCCCGATCCAATAAGAACCGTTGTTGCAGGAAGACCTCATGATCTCACAGGATATTCCGGATACATCCGGTTCAACCGTGTTATAGCAGGAGCAGGCAAACATATCGGTCAGCGGCGCCAGCTTAAACTGGTCATTATTATGGGTGATCGGATGGCTGAGCTCAAAAATCCCCATATGCACGCTTGTGGCCCGTTCTTCATCATACTTTTTAACAACCTTGTTCAGCCAGTCAACAGAATCCACCTGCGCATCGATCCGGTAATTCCTCCAGTCCAGCCAATCCGTATATGTACCTATATTTCTGGGAGGTTCCACTTCATCCCATGAATTAAAATGTCTGGTCCAGACATGGTTCAATTCCTCAAGGCTTCCGTACTTGTCCTTAAGCCAATCTTTAAATCCCTGAATGGAATGCTCACAGTAGCAGAACGTCTTATCCTTCCAGTCATTGATCCCATAGGTCTGAGTTGCCTCGTCACATGGCTCATGCCATATATCCACGGCCAAAACATTTTCATTTCCTTTAAAATGGAGGATAAATGTTTTAACAAAATTCTCTACCGTCTGACGGAAAGGTTGGCTGTCAAAACACAGTCCTGGCCAGCCGCCATGGGCGTTATCCGGAAATTGATTGGAATTCCAAACCGTACCGTTTGCCGAAACAAAACGGCTGTCCGGATGCTTATGAAAAATCCACTCAGGCGCCGACATGAGATATAAGGTAAACATGACCTTGATACCATATTGGCCCGCTTTCTCCGTAATCCTGTCATACTGTCCAAAATCAAAACATCCCTCCTGCGGCTCGATCGGAGCCCAGAAAGCGTGCACACGAATGGCGTCTATCCCGCAGTCCCTCATATTGGCAAAGTCTGTATCCCAGTATTTCTCCTGCATATCTCTATGCTGGCAATACTTTACGCCAATGGGAAATGCTCTCTCAAGTTCTTCTCTCTTATTCATCACTAATATCCTCTCTCTCATTCACTATCCCTTTACGGCTCCTGCCGTAATCCCGCTCATGATATATTTCTGACACACGGAATAAAGTATGATAATTGGAACAGAACTGATCACCACCGCTGCCAACAGTATACCATAATCTGTCCGCAGATTGGAACCCAATAATTGTACGCACTGTAAGATTGTTTTTTTATTGGAGTCCGTGATCAGAACAAGGGGAAGCAGATATTCATTCCATGACTGATACATGACCATAATCCCCGCTGTGGCAAATCCCGGAATCGCCATGGGCATGATGATCTTAAAAAATACCTGTATCGCATTGCAGCCGTCAATATAAGCTGATTCCTCCACAGATGTGGGAACCGAAGCCATAAAGCTGTACAAAAGCAGATACGATATGGAAAAGAAATAACCGGAATACACAAAGATCAGTCCCCATAAACTGTTCAGCAGTTTCAGTTTTCCAAGTATGACATTCACCGGAATCAGGAGTGTCAGTACCGGAACCATCATACCCAATATAAAAAAGCTGTAAAATACCGTTGTGTTGAACACTTTAACCGTTGCATAAGCTGCAAGTCCCGAAATGAGCAGTACTGTAAAAGTTGTCACGGCACTTACAAAAATAGTATTTAGAATACCTTTTCCTAATCCACCGCTGGTCCAGGCCTCCACATAATTACTGAATTTCGGACTGGCTGAAAGAGAAAACGGATTGGACAGGATCGTATCATTTGACTTGAAAGAGCACAGTACGGTCCACAAAATAGGGAAAAGGCAGATGATGGCATGGACACATAAAATAATATATATAATTGTTTTTAATGCATTCTTTTTTGTCCTCATACAGCAATCTCCTATTCCTGCCGGAATAATCTCCCGGCCGACATTTTCAAAATAACGGTAAATATAAGTGAAAAAACTAAAATAGTAACTGCAACCGCACTTGCACGGCCATAATTTGTCTGTGAAAAGGCCTGTTTATATAAGTACACTCCTATGTATTCAGACGCGGAGCCAGGGCCTCCTCTGGTCATGATCCATGGGAAATCGAAGGCCTTCAGGCAGCCCACAAAGGAAAATATAATTCCGGTTATGATGGTTTCCCATGTGATTGGAATGGTTATCATAAATGTTTTGCCCAGAACACCAGCTCCGTCAATGGAGGCACTTTCCAGTATCTCCGTTGATACATTGGATACAGCTGCATAATAAATCATGAAGTGGATTCCAAGATACTGCCACAGCTGTGTGAATATGACCACGGGAAGAACTGTGGATGAATCCGAAAGCCACGCTTTCTCAATCCCCAAAGGTCGGAGCAGCGTGTTAAACGCACCGCTGTCACCATTGAAAAAGACAACAAACATAAATGCGGTGGCTACTGACGATATGACAACCGGCATAAAAATAATGGATTCAAATACCCGTTTGCCCCTTCGGATAAAATTGATCATGATCGCCAGTATGTAGGCCAGTGTGTTCTGAAACACAAGGGCGCACAAGAAAAATATGACATTATGTTTTAGTGATATCAGATATTCATCTGACTGAAATAACTTGATATAATTGGTCAATCCAATCCACTTTGGAGAGCCAAAGGCATCATACTTGGAAAATCCCCAATAAATCGTCATAAGAATCGGAAGCACGATAAAAGAGATCAGTACGATCGCCCCCGGCAGGATAAAGAAAAATCCCACCAGTTTTTTCTTTTTTCCAATCACTAATATTCCCTCCTATAACAGCCAATGCAGGAACTACTCCTCCAGTGACTCGTTGATCGCCGACTGGACCGTAGCAATAAACTCATCCGGAGAAATCGACTGGGCCTGAAGTGCATCCAGGTTATCCATGAATACCTCTCGTGGATTGATCCTGCTAAAGAAATTCCAAACCAACGTATATGCGTTTTCATAGGAAGATTCCGCATCATAAAAAATCTTTCCTGCTCCCTGCGTATATTCCTCCGGTTTTTCCACTGTCAGCTTGGCACAGGAATTATATCCGTCCTTAAACTGCAGCTTTTCGCAGTCATCACTAAAGTATGCATCCGCAAAAGCCAGTAACGCGTCATGCTTTTCAGGATCCTCCCATGACTTTTTATTGATCACAACACCATTGTTTGTTCCGCCGCATGTAAAGGTTGAGGGATCATTGACCGCACCCGGAAACTTCACACAGTCAACGGCAATTGAATTGATATCATCGGACACATTTCCTGCCGACCATGTCATATTGGGCAGAATGGCGCATTTTCCATTATTATATAAGCTGACACAGGGATCCCAGCTTCCGTTTGCAAGTGTGTCCTTTGGAAATACATTTTTCTGTGCCATCTCATTAATATAATAGCATGCCTTTTGAACACCTACGCTGCCGGAGAATGCATCTTTGTCATTGACTGCGCTGTACAAAGCGTCCGTGTCCTCATACTGATAAAAGATCTGTGAAAAAGTTACATAGATTCCATCTCCATGTTTTGATCCCACACCAAGCGTAACAATATCATTGGCGCTGAACACCTCTGCGCATGCCAGCAGATCCTCATATGTTTTCGGAATCTCCAGTCCATACTGGTCAAACAGATCCTGGTTGGCAAACCAGACCACGGTACTGCCCTGGTAAGGAACGCCATAGCAGGTTCCGTTCAGAGTCATTCCATCCCATCCGGAAGCAGGATAATCATCCCGGGTTATGGTCTTGCTCTCCGCCAGGTAATCATCAATAGGGAGAAGCAGATCATTGTCCGTGTACTGCTGCAGCGACCCTTTAGACCAATACGTCCACATATCCGGCAGATTATCTGATGCCATGTCTGTTGTCAGTTTCGTACGCAGATCGTTTCCGTTTTCCACCTCAAGCTCCAGGTTTACAATATCTTTGTTTGAGTCTGCCCAGTTCTTGATCCAGTCCAATTGTGACGCCGCCTTGCTCTGCATGGTAGCAAAACGGATTGTGGGAACATTACCGGCTTTCCCTGCATTAGAAGAAACCGCTGCGCTGTCCCCGGAGGCAGATGCCGGTGAAGCTGAGTTTGTCTTTCCACATGCGCATAACCCTGCACAGAGAGTTGCTGCCAACAACATGTGTATTGCTTTTTTATTTCTCATCATTATCCCTTCCTCTTCTCCTTTGATTCATTTATTGATATTGTTTATGTTTTTTAAATTAAACCGGTTTAATTCTGATAGTGACTTGATTATAGCATTGCACTTTTGAGTTGTCAATAGTTTTTTTGTAATATTAGTTCATTATATTTTGTATTATCATTATTTTTTTGTTTATAAATTATAAATCCCCTCACCCTACCTAATTATATGCCCTCTCCTCTTAAGGTCTGTTTCGTTTAAAAACTAAACCGTTTTAATATTTACCAAAATTAAACCCTACTTTTTGTGAATAAAATCAATAGAACAATGAAACATCATAAGTTATAATTTATAATTGTAATTAAACCGATTTAATTTAGATGGAAACTGTCAAATATACAAAACACAGCCGTAGGAAAGGAAGCAATCGTTATGAACAACCTGATCCGTACAACATTTGAAAAAGGGGAGGGGATCTTTCAGATGGTCCCTGACTTTGTACCTGTAAAATTCGGTATTCCCGGACACCGTTTAAAAATCCATCCGGACGATTATCTTACATATGGTGCTGATTCCGGAACGATCATGGAACGTTGGATCTGTTCCATCAGTGGAGCCAGGAGCAAAAATCCCAAACGTCCTAATCAAGGGCTGAGCTACGTATCCGTGGAAAACGGGGAGGATTTTTTACTGAAAGATGCAATCTGTGAATTAAAGGAAGAGTTGATTGGCAAAGAGCTTCAGGAAAAATATGGAACATTTCCTGTGTTTTCCAAATTTTTTGACTACGAAACACCTCTGTACTTCCATTTTCATCCGCGCACAGAAATCGCAAGAAAGGTTGGATGTGAAGCCAAACCGGAATGCTACTATTTCCCGCCCCAATTAAACAATTATCCCGGGAAACGCCCATCCACCTATTTTGGTTTTAACAAAGGTGTTACCAAAGATGAGGTGCGCCGGTGCATTGAAAATTTTGGCAAATGTGATACCCATATCACTGATTTGTCCAGGGCATATAATATTGCTCCCGGACAGGGCTGGTATGTACCTGCCGGAGTCATCCATGCCCCCGGCTCCCTGCTGACCTATGAGCCTCAGTGGGGTACCGACCTGAACTGTGTATTGGAAAATGTAGTATGCGGTGAGATTTTCTCCGAGAAATATATGACAGATATCGTACCTGATGACGTTTCCGATCAAGTAGAATACATTATGAATGCCATTGACTGGGAAGCAAACTATGAACCGGATTTTAAAGAGAAATATTTCAGGCCGTCCGTAGAACTTCCCCATGAGCAGGACGGCCTGATTGAAAAGTGGATATGCTATGGAAATGAATACATAACCGCAAAGGAAGTAACCGTCCTCCCCGGCCATGAGGTACTGTTAAAAGACCAGGCTGCCTATGGCTGTATCATCATTCAGGGATACGGAACATTTGGCCCATATCAAGCCGAAGCTGTAAACATGATGAGAGTCGGCAGCAAAACAGCCGATGAATACTTTGTAAGCAGGCGGCGGGCCAATAACGGTGTACGGATTGCAAACAACGGCCTGGCGGAACCCATGGTTATCCTGCAGCATTTTGGTCCGGATCATGCTGTATTTATATAACTAAAGAACAATCCCTTACATATCAGCAGCAAATCCTGGCTTTACTGCCCGGGGGCCACTGTCCTGACGGTATTCTCTTCCGCCCCCGGTCCTATGTTTTCCGGTCCTGCCATGGCTGCTTCACCGTCACCGCCAGGCCCAATTTTGCTGCCGGTACCGGGAACAATCCCGGCATCCACACCCGAACCAGGGGTTATATCCGGCCCGGATTCCATACCCGAACCTATGCCAGGTTCGATTGAAGGCTGGGAATTTGATTGTGGGGTCCCATTTTCCACTGACTCATTCCCCGCCTCATTTCCTGCCCCATCTACTGCCCCATTCTCTGCCTCATTCTCTGCCTCATTCTCTGCCTCATTACTAGTCTCATTCCCCAGTCCCTTCCCAGTCTCATCCCCCAGTCCCTTCCCTGTCCCATCCCCTGTCTGCATCTGAACGTCCTGGGCTGTCGGCATATCCGCCGATGTGGGCTTTGTGTCTTCTTTTTGGCCGGATGGGGATGTTTTTCCGGAGGATATATTGGTTGTCTTTTCCTCCTCTGTCCCTTCCATGTGATAGCAAAGCACCGGGATCCCGGCTTCAATGTTCTCAAATATGGTTTTTGCAACAGCCGGAGGAAGATTGATACAGCCGTGGGATCCATTTTTCTTATAGATCGTCCCCCCAAAGCTGGAACGCCAGTAACCGTCATGCATTCCTATATTCCCGTTAAACGGCATCCAATATGTGACCGGCGTATTGTAATTCTTTCCTCTCAAAACTGCATTTCTCTGCTTATAGGTCAAATCGTAAGCGCCTGCCGGAGTGCTCCATCCCTTTGCCTCATTACCGGAGACAAAATCAGATTCGACCAGCAGCCTTCCGTCTTTATAATAGTATAAATGCTGGGCTGTAAGATTCATTTCCACATAAGTGGTTCCGTAATCAGGGCCGTCATGGCTGGCCGCTGTCTGAAGATACACTGGCTCCCGCTCCCGGCTTTTGCCGGACAGGATGATTGCTGTCAATTCATCTGTTTCCTTCTGTTGGTCGATCATCCAGCCATAATGCCCTTTTGTAATGGCCACCGTGGGACCATAGGCGGTCTTAAGTTCCTTTGCTTTATAGGCTGTATTGTACTTCTTTGCCAGCCCCTGGACATATGCCTCTGCCTTTGACCTGTCTATCACCACTGTTCCGTTTCCGTCATCGGACAGCCACCACATAATGGCAGTTCCATCCAACACCTCGCTGCGGCTTCCAAACCGGTAGGTCACAACCGTATCCGCATATGGTTTCCAGCGCTCCAGCCTGGATTTAAGATCCGGATCATGTTCCAGGATTTCCGGGCTTTTATAAACGCCTGCCTGTTCCAGTGAGATCCGTTGCTGTAAACCGGCAACTGCTTTTTCTGTCTCTTCCAAAAGCAGCTGAGGATCCGGACAATTTCCATATTCCTCCGGAATGATCTGAAGTCCCTCTCCGCTGACATAGGCCAAGTGTGCGTCCTCCGGTTCCCTGGTCTGCTCCGGCTTCAGGCATGCCAGACTAAGAACCTCCTGTTCAAACTTCCCTTTATCAAAGGAAACCATATAATCCTGCCCGTACTCCTCCCCCTTAATGCATCGGATTCCCCATAACAGTGGATTCTGATATTCCAGTATTGTCTCCAGGCATCCGTCAAAGACCGGTGCAAGACCAATGTCCCTGCCCAGGATACGCTCCTCTTTTCCGTCCCTCTCCTCCACCACCAGTTCATAGCCGCTGATACCTTCGGTGATCTTTGACTTGACCTCCTCCAGATCCATCCCTGATACAGAGATCCCCCCTATCACGGTATTAGGAAGAAACACTTTGTTATATTTCAGGCTGAATAGCAAATAAACAACCACTGCTGCAATCACTAAAACCTGTATCATACGTCTGATGCATCTCTGCCGCTTTCTACCGCGGCGTTTCCGTTTCCCAGATGTGTATGGTTTCCGTTCTCCGCCCACGCTCTGTTTTCCCCGGCTTGGGCTGCCCTGGCCCTTAGCCGCGCTCCTGGATCTTTCCAACCGTTCATTCATGTTGCTGATATCCCTCTCTATTATAAACTGACGCTTTTCTGCTGCATTTTCATAGCAATATTGTAGCATTAACTTTGTATTGCGAGAACCGGAGAATTGTATGGCGTATAATTTCGGTCAGCAAGCAAAGAGGGACCGGCGCATGGCGCACGGTCCTTCTTTGGTATGATCATTCAAATTATCAGCGGGATATTGGTCTCGGCTTCACATCGGATACGAATTTACGGGCCTCCCGTTCCTCCTGCTCCATGATCCGCCTCCAGGCATCCGAAAACTCTTCCAGCCTGTTTTCGCACAGCAATGTGCTTATCTCCTTTGCGAATCCTGTATATCTCGCCTGAATGTTTTGGTTTCTGATCCGATACAGCATCACCGGGTATCCCCAGGTCAGCAGTCTTTGCAGCTTATGATAGCATTCACGTACGGTTGCCAGGGGGCAATACTGATCAATCCATTTAAAATACGCTTCAAAACATAGATGCACTCTTTTTTCCTGAATGAGTTGGGTAAATTTTCCGGTCAGGCGCTTCAGCTCCTCCGCCGTACATTCCTTAATGGTATACATTGTAATATCACGTATCGTCAGCGCAAAAATCTGAAGGCTTTCCAGATATAGGCTCATTCCTTCCAGGATACCGGGCATCCCGAAATTCAGTTTGGCTGTTCTCATAACCACCAGGGTTCCCTTTCCATGGAATGACTGGGTAACTCCCATTTGTGACAAAAGTTCCAGGGTGCGCCGTACCGTGGCCACGGATACATGATACTTTTGGGCAATCTGGGGCAGGGAGGGAAGATAGGTGCCAATCTGATATTCCCCTTTTACCACTTCCCAGATGAGATGGCCTGCAAGGGAATATTTGATCTGAGGCCTGCGGCGGTAAATATTCCACTGAAAGGGAATCCTGCTGCTGCCAATTAAATATTTAGTTCCTTCCTCCCTGATAAAGCGGGACAGGTCATCCATCAATTCTTTGTATGAGCCAAAAAAGATCTCCCTCAATAACTCAATGATCTCATGATTGGACATCCCCGTGTTCATCGGTTCCTGGTTTTCCAGCCGCTTATCCGTAAGATATGGGAAACGCAGATAGCGGATTTCTTCCCAAAACAGGTTCAGGATCAGCTTATTATTCAGCGTTCCCAAAGTCAGGCTGTAAAGTTCCACCAATACTGATATGACCCCCAGTGAGGGAAAGGCAAGGGCATTCCGTATCTTATCCCAGTCCTGCTGCGTCCCTTTCCTAAGTCCCTCCAGCCACAATGGCCCCATAAGCAGCGGGGCCGATTGGATCATATCTTTGATCCCTTCTTCACGGAGGGCAAAATACTTTGCTGCATGTTCCTTTACATCGCCTGATTTGGCCGCATATGTAACCACCGCTGTCTGATTGCCGGTCATTTTTATATGGCCCTTTCGCACCAGCAGTTCCAGGGCCGAATGAACGGCGGCAGGACTCATATGGAAAAACCGCCCTGTCTCCGGGATAGACGGCAGACATTCGCCGCATTTATATACCGCAAAAAGGATTCTGGATTCAAAATATTCGTAAATCACACGGTATAGCCCGTCATCTGTATACATATCGTTTCACCGGGCCGGCATTTTCATGTCATTTGGCCAGCATTATCATGACCGGACCAATCCTATGCGGCGCGTTCCCTTCTTTTGCAGTTGTTTTAATGTATTGTAAATTCTTGTTTTTATTTTTGCACGATTATATTATACAACGCGCTTTGATCTCCCAAAATAAAGATAAGTCGATAGGTCCCGTCCTGTGCATTTTGAGGAACAGCAATTGTAACAGAAGCATTATCCTCTGTCATTTGATTCTCTCCCGGGTCGATTTTTGTATTGCCCTTTATCTCCCAGCCTTCAACTCCAATATATGTACCGTTTTCTTTTTTCCTGACCTCAACCTGAATCTTTGTGGGCTGTTCCACGTATTCCATTAAATATGATACCGTAAATGGGATAACTGTTCCCGGTGCAGCCACACGTCCCTCTTTTTCGTCTGCTTCCACACTAAGGTTATATACGGGATCAGCCTTTACTTCATAGGATACCCCGGTACTGCTGATAAGGCTTTTACCGGCATTTATACCTACTGCGAAAAGTTGAGCCTCCATACGATTGCCTTCCAAAGATAAACCCGTTGTATGGGTCGTATCCATAATAACCGTTTGGTCCTGGTTTTCATTCAGGATCAGGTACACATTTCCATTAATTGGATAGTAGTTTTTGTCTCCGTAAATAAATACGGTCCCCTTGGGGAACTCTTTCCCCGCCTGCGATGAGAGCACCACTGCGGTTTTGTCTGATAGACGTGCATCCTGCTGTACGGAAACGGATATGCTTATGCTGTGTTCTCCTCTGGAAAAACCGCCCTGGCTGCCCAGTGTTATTGCAGCCATTGAATTATTGACTGTAAAATCCCCTCCTTTGGAGTCAGCTCCCGTGTCATTGCGCAGTCTGAGACTATATTCATCCGGTTTCAGGCCGCTTGTTCCGTCAAATGATACTATGACTGTAATGGTTTTAGAGGCAACGTTTTCTGTGAATTTATTGCTCTCCCACATCTGTGTAAAATGATTCAGCGGGATTTTCCCGTCCTGTTCCGTTCCCATTACAGTATAGAGATAGCATTGGCTTCCGCTCAGAAGTGTAAGCTTTGTACCGGCCGGCAGCTCATGTTTTGATCCATCTCCATTCTGCAGCTCCAGCCACACGCCGGAAGCGCCAATGACAGAATCCTGATTTTGAAGGGTAAAGGCCGCTGTAACAGAACTCTCCCGGGATATCACCACCGGTCCGGTATCCATCATGCCATTATATTGTTTTCCTGGCGCCATCCCGATAGCCGAAACAATGGATTCCTTCCAATGTATATTCAGTGTGACAGGCACCTGATTTCCATCCCCGTCCGTCAGGGTCAAAATAATCTCATCCGTGTCCTTAGGCGTAAAATCACCATTATTGTATAGCACAAAATCCATTGGCGCCTCATACCGGCTGTCCGTGGTGCCGAGAAAGACCGCGCCCAATGATTTGTCATATGTGTACAGATCATATGGTTCACTCATCAGATTTGCAGTATTCCACCCCTGGCTCTGAACAGGCTGCAATGTAATTGCCACATCATAACCTTCCAGATCAGCTTTCACTGCTTTTAAGGCAATCCCGCTTTCAGGTACCTTTATTCCGGCCAGGCTCAGGCTTCTGCTGGAATCCGCCGGGATCACCATTCTTCCCGTATAGCTTCCGCTCTCTGTTGCATAGAGATCAACGGTCTGTTCTGACAGCGCACTTGCTCTGGTGACGATCTCCACATTCAAGGTTACCACTTCCATCAGGTTGTTTCCCGCATAGCGTTCCACCACCACGGTCACAGTTCCCAGGTTCTGGCTTACCCGGATGCCGTCATTGTAATAGGTCAGATTAAATTCAATTTTGGGGATACCTGTACTATCCTGGACCGGCGCCGTGTAATCCCAATCCTTTCCAATAACAGAGTTACTGCCGTTCTTAAGCGCCGTTTTATCGGAAATGACTCTGGACATCACATCCCCGTCTCCCAGCTCCTGCCGCATCATCAACCCAAAAGTGGTTGCCGGTGTGTTTTGTATCCTCTCTTTTTCCTGTGTTTCATCAATATCCACACCTGATGTAATCCATATCCCTGTCTCCTGGTCCAGCCCTGCATCCACCAAAGCCAGTTTATCCGACAGCGTAATCTCACTGATAACATATCTGGAATCCTGCGCATCATCTATGGGAGGAAGCTCGATGGTACCTTCTGCAACAGCAAATCCATCCTCGCCCTGACCCGCATCCCCCAAATTCCGGGCAGTCAGAACCACATGGCGTGTAGCGCTGGCATTTTCCCCGGCCACTTTCCAGTAGCGGTACAATGTTCCTATATTGGTGTACCCCAGTTCCATATCTTCTCCGGGCACTACAAACCCTCCATCCGATGGATTCAGGTCTGAGGTCTTTACTCTGGCAAATGCATATGCCTCTGCCGTATCTCCCGCGATCATATAAAAATATCCTGTAACAGCACCGTATTCCTCAGAGCCGTCCTGGGCTGTGCTGGAAATACGAAATACCGTTCCTGTGGCAAGGACCACTGTATTGGGAATATCCGCAAGGGTATCTTTAGTCACCGCATGATCCTCAGTTTGATCCATACTTTTCAGGTTTGCCACCCCATTGGATGCTGAATCCAATACCAATGTGCTTCCATCTTCTAAAACCAGGCTGTTCCCTAGTTTACCCAGGTTCTCGAAATTCCCCTTGTCTCCAATCCTGTTTAATGAATAAAGGGCCGTCTGGTTGGAATTGGCAACATCCGACTGGCCGGCCAGCCGGACATGGGACTGGATCAGACGTACCTGGTCTGCTCTTTGTATTGACGTGACTGCGCCGCTAACCTGCTCCGGCTGACCCGTGTCAGGGGCAGCCGTGCCAAAATGATCCAGCGTTACCAGACGCACGTCACCTGCATCACAGGATGCACCGCTGCCAAACACGCCTCCCCCTATCTCCATCTTTCCGGCACCGGCCCCATTAAAGCCATATCCGGTTCCGTCAATATAAATATGGGAAAAACCGTTCACTGTTATAGTGTCATAGTCCAGATCAGCGCCGTCACCTCCGTAATCTCCTCCCGCATAGACCGAACCTCCCACAACCAGGTCAGATGCACCCAAAACCGGCTTTTCGTCTGCATGGGATTTATAATAATTACATTTATCAACGGCCCCTGATCCAATGTGGACATGAGTGGATCCATTGACAATCCCCTGAAATCCTCCGCCAAAGACCTTTCCTGTAACCGTACCGCCTGTCAGATTCACAAACACAAGACCGGCTGCGGAAGTCTCGTCCTGGACTCCGCTTTTGCCGTCATTACTCAGTTCGCTTCCTCCATAGATATTTCCCCGCACCCATCCGCCTTCCATATTAACGGTGGAGCCTCCGTAAACAAAGCGGTCATCTGTCTTTCCCAGAGCCCCTCCATATATGGAGCCGTTTACCGTCCCGTTGGTCATATGTACAGCAGTCCTCCCATATGTGAGTCCTTCCTCCCCGCCTCCGTAAACATTTCCTTTGACGGTTCCCCCATTGATCATTACTTTTGTTGACCCCCGGACCTGGGCTGTCTTTCCTCCCCCGTAGATATAGCCTTCCACAACTCCGTCCTTTATTTCAACCGCTACTTTGGTATCCTCACATACACGGGCACATGTTTCATACCCTGTCTTGCTGACGCCTTGGCCTCCGCCGTAGATATTGCCCCGGATCGTGCCTCCGCACACCGTGATATTGGCTTCCCCATTGAGATATGCGTTTTCCTTGCCGTACTCTTTGTCAATATAGCCTTTACCGCTTGCATATATACTGCCTGTTATAACAGCGTCATTGTCTATGGTAATGTTCGCTTGTCCGGTTAAGCTTCCAAACTCAGATGCCGGGGTACCGTTTTCTTCATTGCCGCCGCTCACCTCCGAATCTCCGCCTATGCCTGCGGCATATATATTTCCCACAGTTCCCCCTGATACCTCTATATTTACCACTGACGGCTCTCCGCCGCTTACCACATATGCGGCGGAACCGGAACCATAGATATTTGCGACATTTCCTCCCGTTACATGAATATCCAGTTTTCCCTGATAGGTTGGAATCGCTGTGTTCCTTCCCGAACCAGCACCATAGACATCCGTAACAGACCCGCCTGAAATATTTATCGTTGTATTACCGCTATAGGGGGCTTTCACAGTAGTGTAACCCTGGCATCCGCCGATCAGTTTTGCTACTGTTCCTCCTTTAATATTGACGCTCACATTTCCATTCTTAATTTCCCCGCTGGCGCTTCCGGCTACGATACTGCTGACAACTGCGGTTCCGTCCACTGTGATAACCGCCTCGTTATCATTTGCGTCAAACGATGTTTTACTCCGTATATACCCGATAATCCTGTTGAACCGGCCACTGCGGACTTCAATTCTGCCCGGCTTGACTGTCAATGTCCCGTCTTTTGATGCTCCGTACAAATACAATCCGTTACACGTAACATCATCTCCAATGAGTATACTATATCCATTGCCGTATATATGGCCCATGTCCCCCAAGATCAATGACTCAAAGGCGATATCTTCATACAGATAGAACTCACTTGTTGCTGTTGCTGTGGTGCTGAAAAATTTAGTATTCTTTGTGGTTCCTTTAATGGTCACAGGAACCGGAACATCCTTTAAAAAATGGGACACAGCGTCATAGTCATAATTTTGGAGTAAAATAATCTGGTTGTTATCCGCAGTTCCGCCCTCATCAGCGGGCTTTAATTTTGCAGCAGCCGCCTCAATTGTTTTAACCGGGGCACTCTCTATGCCTGGATTACTGTCGTTTCCATTGGTCTGGTCCACATAGACTGTTTCAAGCACGGCCACACCGTTTGCAGGTTCCGAGTACAGTGTATCAGGATTCTCTGCTCCAAAAGTCCTGGCCAGCTGAAGGGGCGTCACCGCACAGCGGAACCGCTTTGTGATATCTCCCGCTTCTACCAGACGCTCATATACAGGAGAGTCCGCGCCGGTGATGTCTTCCCATCCCCCATCCTCCCGGATATCCCCATCCTGTTCAGAACATTGCCACTGATACAAAAAGGCATATCCGTCCAGGCTTTTTACAGCTTCTTCTGTATCCTTATTGATCAAGGTGTAGACCGCGCGCTCCCCTTCCCGGTCCGCCTTAACACCCAGTTGGCATGTTCCAATGGCCTTCCATGCGGAATACAGGCTTAGATAAACGTCCTCTCCCACATCCATATACGCTCCGGGCGCCAATGCTTCCTCCGGTCCTGTCCCCGGTGCCAAGGTCCACCCGGCAAACTCTGTGGAAAAAAGGGCATTATCATCCCATGGGGACGTTATTTCTTCCGGGCATTCCGGCAGACAGATCTGACCTTCACGGGCCGGAAGTTCCATTTCCGCCACATCATCCAGGGCCACTGTAATATAACTGTCCGCCATCAGATAACCGGCACATTCCGCTGCTTCAATAAATGTATCATTATCCGGAGAGCAGATGACCATACCGGTCTGTCCCTCATAGAAAATTGTTTCCGGATTCTCTATCTTCTGCTGTGAAATATATTCAATGTCATAATCCGGATCTTTATCCTTATGGGTATTGGAATCCTTTTTGGTGTTACTCCCTTTATCTTCCTTTCCTGCCTCAATCCCGGAAGGAAAATCCTGGGTTTGGCCATCCTCCTTGTCAGGGTTACCCGTATCAGGATTCACCGTATCATCTTCTGATGTCCCTGTTATATCCCCGGCCGTGGAATTGGTTTCATTGCCAGAGCTGTCGTCCTTGGATGAGCCATTATCCTGCTCCTTGCCGCTGCTGTTCTGGGAAGAATCATCTCCCGGTAAATCCGGGGCGGTATCGGATGAGCCGGAGTTGTCTTCAGAATTATCTTCGGTGTTGTCTTCTGAGTTATCTTCAGAATTATCTCCGGAATTGTCTTTAGAATTGTCTTCGGAATTATCTCCACCAGTGTCTGAATTACCTTTGCCGGTATCGGTGTTTTCCCCGGAGTTGTCCGGAGTACCATCACTTGTACCGGCGTTTTCTCCGGCAGCGTCTGAACTGCCGCCATTTGTATCAACATTCTCTATGCCGCTGTCTGATTTTCCTTCAGAGGAATCGCCTCCCCCTGAAGTATCTGGATTTTCTTCCGCCATTCCCTCCCCCACACGGGGAACCTGATAATTTTCTATCCTGGCAGTGACTGAAAACAGCTTCTCCGGCTCTGTCTGGTCCGGCTCTGTCTGGTCCCGCTCTGTCTGGTCCGGTTCTTCCTGTCCTGTTTTCTCCTGGTCCGGCTCCTCTTTCCGGGTTTCTGCTTTCTTTGATTCCTCTTTTTTAGTTTCACCTTTCGTGGTCTGGTCTGTTTCTTCCTGATCCGGCTTATCCGCTGCGGTCTGGTCCGGTTCTTCCTGATCCGGCTTATCCGCTGCGGTCTGGTCCGGTTCTTCCTGATCCGGTTCCTTATTCGTGGTTTGATCCAGTTCTTCCTTCGCTGAAGGGTCTGACTCTTTCTGGTCCGGCTGGTCCTTTTCCTCTGCCTGAGATGGGGTGGCCGGTTGGACAGGTTCACTTTCTTCCGGCTCTGCCTTTTTCCATTCTGTGATCTCTCCTCCCTCAAATTCATTGCGGATCACAGTAAATCCCGGTGCCCGGTCCAGGCTTTCTCCTGAAAACGCATAGTCACCGATCCCCACAATGCTTTCAGGAAGTATCAGCTCTCCCTGCAGTCCACCTAATCCATAGAATAAATAATCGCCGATATAGGTGATCCCATCCTCAATGACCAATGCATGGATTTCATCCGCATATTCCGAAAAGGGGGCGGTATCTCCGGTAAAATCTCTTGTATCACCATATCCTCTAACGGTCAGCACGCCGTCTTTCAGGACTGCCTTCACATCACCGCCAATGTCAAAGGATTTTTTATTTCCTTCTGTCGCATATGCCAGCATGGACCCAAAGTTCAGATTGCTCAATATAAGGCATAAAGCAAGACACAACGCCAGCATACGCTGCCCATCGTATCTTTGCCTCCTCAATTGATGTTTCCGGCTTTTCCTATCCATCTCATTCCCTCCGCTGCAAAAAAATGACTGTTATACTCATTTGGCCACGGACATCACCCGTCCGTTCTGCTTAGATCAATAGCATCTGCAAATGAACCCTGACCCGACAATATTATATCGTCCTCTGATTTCAGCAATACCAATGAATAGATTCCATATCCGGGCGAACGAAACGTACATTGATCATCTTTATAATCCTTAATACGGATGTCAGCTTCATCCGGTATCACACCTGACGGCAATGTGATCCTTATATCTTTTTCACCATCCCCGCAGACCATGGTCAGCACCGCTGCAATATGGCCGGCCTCATCCTCCACCACATACTGGTTACCCAGCTGCCTTTTAAATACGCCTGTAAGCGTCTTTTTATAAGGCGATTCTGATTCTGCAACTACCTTTATTTCTTCTAATTCCAATGGTCCCCCACTGTTTTCAGGTTTGGTTGTGGGCGTAACCACAAGCGGCACAGGAGTCTTTTCACCTGCATTCATTGTCCCGCTTATCACGGCAGTATCGCCGTTAACAGTGCCTCCTGTCACACTCACTCTATACGTAATATCCGCGGATGTTACTCGCTGTGAATCCGCAAAATTACAGAGCTGGATTGTTAAGGATTCCGCCATAGGATCAATAAAATATACAGCCAGGCCTTCGTCTTCATTTAACAGGTCACTGGCAAAGTAAAATGTCTGTGCCTCTACAACACCGCTTTGACTCTCCTCTTTCATATAACGTGCAGCCGCTATTCCTGCCAGAAACAGAAGGAGCATAAAAGCAATGGCCAATATCAGAACCGTTCTTTTCCCATTTCTGCCCATTTTCCTCATCTCAGACGCCTCCTATTGCTGCTCAACCGGAATGGTCTGTTCCGAGCTGACCGTCAGTGTCACCAAATCAATCTCATCCGCATATTCAGTGCCCGTCTGTTCCTCCGGCCATGTAACAGCCAGCGTATACGTATGAATAACAGAAACAGAATGGGGCAGATAACCGCCCTTTACAACCGCCATTCCGTTATTTAAAGTTAATTTTCCATTTTCTCCGGTCTCCGCAAATGTTCCGCCATGATCGGGGCTGCTGATCTCAGGGGTGAGCGCAAATTCCAAAGGAAGATTGCCGGTGGTCTCCACCCCGATGGAATAGTCCTGCCCAACTTCACTTATCACTCCATCCTCCATGTTCGTAACTGAAAATATGTAATCCTTCGTTTTACCAGGGCGCAGCCCGTTTACATGAATATCAATGGCAGTGCTGCTGTTGCCCCAGGCTGCCACAGAAGCGGCGGCCGTTCCATCCGCCTGTGCCGTAAACCGCGCATAGGACAGAGACCAGGCAGATATGCCTGCTGCGGCAAGCAGCAAACCATATCCCACAATTCTGGATTTTGTCAAATGTTTTCTCATTCTGATAGATCCCCTCCTGGCCCCTTAACCATCCTGACCACATCCGCCCCCCCAAATAAGCCATATGGCAAGCATCATGATCAACATCATTCCTGCTGGATTTTTCAAAAATAGTACAGCCTTCCCAACCATAGGAATCACAACAGCCACCCTTCCTATGATATGATTTTCAGAAAGCAGTTCCTTGTCCGGAACATTATTGGCATCCCCTTTTGTCACAAATCCTTCCTGTGCCTTTTCCAAAATCCGATGAGTGACTGACAAGCCTCCGCTGTCAAACACAACAATGTCTCCCACCCTGTATTCCTTCTCACGATGAACAATGACCAGGTCACCGATTGACATTGACGGCTCCATACTGCCGGAAAGAATGACTGCCCGGGACCACCCAAACAGCTCAGGCCGTATAAAGAAGCAAAGGTTCAGCAGTACTGCTATAACCAATGAGGCCAAAACCGCTGTGCGTAAACATTTTCCCATGCATCCCATTCAGACATCTCCTTTCCCGCCCTCAGATTAAGGTGCTTCCTGCTGGGCTGATATTTTAAGCCTGACCCTATAAGACTCACCTGCTTCGCCCGCCGCCGTGTCGATCCCATCATTTCCGCTCTCATACGGCCACTTCCACTCCAGAACATAGGAATGGCTCTCACCTGCACCCAGGCGCAGGGTATCACTTTTTACAGCGCTGCCTTTCTGCGTATCCCACCAGCCGGTAAGGGGCTTTTTGTCCCCTTCGGTTACGATCCGGAAACGCATGGGAATATGAATACTTCCTTCCTGAATTGACAGGTTACATGTAACATTAAAATCATTTTTATTTTCCAGTTTAAAAGGATAGCTGCCCTCCACCCCGGGCAAAAGAGTCTGATCATCTCCGGCCGGACCGGAAAACAATTGGATTTCCTGGCCCTGTGTCCAGCTCACATAAAAATTCGGGATCGGTCCTTCATCTTCATGATCACCGGTGTTTCCGCTGTTTCCGCCATCTCCGTTGGTGTCCCCGCTGTTTCCGCCGCCGCTGCCCCCGTTGGTATCTCCGTTACTTCCGCTGCTTCCTCCGTTGGTATTTCCGTTATTTCCACCACCGCTGTCTCCGCTGGTATTTCCGTTATTTCCACCACTGCTGTCTCCGCTCGCCGCTCCGTTACTTCCGCCGCCGCCATTCATTTCCCCATTGTTTCCTTCGCCGTGTTCTTCCCTTTTTTCCGGCTTTTCCCCGTTTCCATCTGCATCATATATGCTTCCTGATATGCTTTCATCCGAATCCCCTTGTGCATTTGTACCTGATCCAATGGGAGACACCTGATTATCCCCGGATATAACAACGCCGCCTGCTCCCGGCTGCCCGCGCTGTCCGTCCGGGGTCAGGATTTCTGTGCCACTATTATTTCTCTCTATGACCGTTCCGCCCGGCAGTATGATGTTCCCGTTTTCCATTATCCTGGTCCCATCGGGCAGTGATTGATCCTGATCCGGATAAACCACTTCATTTTCAGGGGTCAGAAGAGCAATGCCCAAAGGACCTTCGCTTGCCGGCGCAATCACAGTTCCGTCTGCGCTGACCACCGCACCTCCGGGTGTTACAAGGGTCCCCTCCCTTCTATGCGCTTCTCCTGTGGGGGTCACTATACGGCCGTCCTCTGTCAGGTAGGTCAGTTTCTCCGGATCAATATACAATGTGCTGTTCTCTTCATCCAGCTCAATCACCACTTCCAGCATCCTGACATCCACGGCAACTTCTATGGTGTACTTCCCGCTTTCCTTCAGGCTTACATTGACTCCCGAATCCGCCTGAGCCGCAAAAAGGTCAATGCTCCGCTCTCCCAAGACATTGCCTGCCGGGTCTAAAATCCGGACCTGATGTTCTCCGCCTTCCACATGGAAAAATGAAAAACCTCCAGCCGCATCCGTAACCGTTTCCCTGGGCTCACTGTGGAGCTGGACCCGCCCCCGTGCATAGGGCCGGCCATTGGTATAATTGATCTTTCCGGTCAAATGGAATATCTGCTGTATTGCAGACTCTCCTTCGGTTCCGTCAGGCGTGAGGAGTATCGTATCAATCCTCTGACCGGATGATCCCGGAAATGCAGACCTGCCAAGAATATATCCAGCCGCACAGGATGACAAAAGCATAAGCAGAAATAACAGCAGTACGGGGATCCATTTATGATCCCCTGCCTTCTTTTCAGGAACAAAACTGTTCGGATGTTTTTTGATCATAATCCCTCTCCTCTGCCGGCAGACACGGCTGATATTCGGTCTAAGAGAAAAAACGCGGCGGCTTGCCACGTTCTTTCTCTTAGGCTGAATGCGCTAAGACACCCTGCCTCCGGCACAGGGAGGCGGGGGTGGTTAAGCTGTTGTGGATGTCGGTTCCACCTGGGTTCCGGTAGCTTTAATATCCAGTGTCCAGGACTTACCGGCATAGTCATTATCGTTACGTGCCGCGGTATCATCGGAGCCATAATCCCATTCCCAGTTAACGGTAATGGTCTTTTTCATGGCGTCAGCTCCATCTGCATAATTAATTGTTCCGGTTATGTCGCCCCCCAGATTATATGTTGTATCACCTACATTGAATATCAGATCATCCGGCAGGTCCACATCTGATGCCGCAGTAATCGTCACACTATAATCAATACCAACCTCACTGCCTGACCCGTCTAGCACAATATCAAATGATCCTTTTGTCCCTGGAGCAAGTACTGTATCTTTGATGGTGTCCCCCTCATAAGCGGTTCTTCCCATATCGATTCCGGTGAATTCGGTTCCGTTTCCAGCTGCCTCAAAATTCCAGGCCGCCACCGTTGCCGTTGCCGTCCCTTCTACCTCGGTTACAAACTTTGCCAATGTCCCTCCTGTCAGACAGGTTGTCATCAGAGTCAATACCAAGGCTAATGCACCAAGACGCGCTACATAAGATTTTTCTTTCATATGTATTGTCCTCTCTTTCATTTCAAACTGGGAACCATGTATGACCGCCCAGACACGGCTCCCATGTGTCTGAGGCACTGCACCCAGGTATTACTCCTGGCTTATATAACAGCTTTTATCACACTGTGCCTGTGATATTCAGCCGGTGCATTCGTTTTTCACTTACAATCCAGGCTCTTTTTCTTCCTGTCCCATCTTCTCCCTGGCCCTGTAGCTGTACAATTCCGCCTCCAGATCAGCCCTATGCTTAGCCTCTTTCCTGTCAAGCTCCCTTCTTCTCCAGATATCCCACAGGATAAACAGGCAAAGAGGGCATATCATAAACAAGATCATTCCTGTTGTGGACTGCATAAACATGATCCCATTGCCCAGTCCTGTAATCTTTCCTCCCCGCCAGATTCCCTGCACCTGGTCCGCTCTCACAGCTTTCCGGTCTGCCGTGTTGTTCCCATCGCCCTGTGTAATGTACCGCACCTGACCGTCTTCCCCCTCCCGGACCGCCACGATCCTATGGGTGATGGCCTGGCCGGAGTCCAGATAACAGATCACGTCCCCTGTTTGAAGCAGGTCCGGATCTGTTTTATGTAAAAATATCATATCCCCTGTCAGAATCTCCGGCTCCATGGAACCGGATAGGACAATGGCCGGTTTTACTCCAAATACCCCCGGCATCTCGCCCGGCTTTGTGTAGGTACTGATGATCAATGTCAGGTTTATAACGATCACAGGAATAAAGATCATACACAATATCCCGCCTATCACAGACCCAATTGAACATTTCTTTTGTTTGCTCATTTCTATTCCTCCTTTGGGGAGATGTTTTGCTGCATCTTCTGCCGGATTCGGAATACCTCCCGGCAAAACTCTATATAATCCATGTCAGTCTCTTGTGTATCCCGTCTTTCCCATTCCGGATCAGCCCCATTTGTAAATACATTGACAACAAACTGGTTTTTATCATGCTTCATTTTCCTCTGTACCTCCCGAACGCTCAGCTCATCCGCCCCACGGTCCCGAATCCTTGGATTTACATACTCAGATTAGACAAACAGGCAAAATAAAAAGCCGATGCTGCATGCGTCAGCCGGCTTACTAAATCCTGCAGCTGGCTGACATCCCTGTTAAAAGGGGAAATCCCTGTAGCTTTGCGTCACTAGCTTTCGCTAGTTTTGCTGATCGATCATTTATATTATGGGGTATTTCTAAAGGAAGCATCTCATATGAGAGATTACATAATATACATTATGTAATAGAATTCCGACTGAAAGCAGAGCAACACTTTCGTGGGGAACATTCGCCATATCCAAATTCAACTCTGCTCATGTGTTTTGGAAAAAATAGTGAAAAGTAAGAGGCCGGAATCCGGAAAAGTATTGAAAAAAACAGGTTTTAGATGCATAATAAAAACAGGATTAGGAAAACACATTTATTGGCCATTACATAATGTATATTATGTTCTGGTCTTTTTATATTAGAAGGCACATCCTTGATAAAACACGGGCATGTTCTTCTTCACTGGTAAATGTATAGATCCTGGTATACTCAATATTGGAATGTCCTAATATATCGGCCAGATGCACGATATCCTTCTGCATCCGGTAATATGTGACTGCAAACAGGTGGCGCAGATTGTGGGGAAAGACTTTTTCAGGGCTGACTCTTGCGGTTTTGCACAATGCTTTCATTTCCGCCCATACATTGCACCGGTTGACCGGAGTCCCATTTTTAGTAATAAAAACAGGCCCTGAATGGATCCCATTCTGGCGGCAGTATTGGATCAGGCTTTTTTTCAGCTTCTTTGGCAAAAAGACCGCCCGCTCCTTGCCTTTGTTGTAAATGGTAACATTTCCCCTTTCCAATGCCTCCCTTGTGATAAACCGGTGTTCACTGACCCGGATGCCGGTACTGCAGATTGCCTGGATCATCAGGAACAAACGGCTGCTGGATTTCGCCTTTGCCGCCAGAGCCAGCCTGTTGTACTCTTCTTTTGTCAGTTCCTTGTCCTTTTTGCGGAACGGGCTTCTCTGTATTTTAAACAGCTTTACCTGGCAGTCCTTTTTTTGAATAAAATCCAAAAAACGGTTCACTGACACCAGCATACTATTGGCGCTGGTGGTCTTGTATCCCTCTATGATCGCCTGTTTATAGCCGATCACCACCTCTTTTGAGATTTCCCCACCGTCAGGCAGCCATGAAAGAAACGCCCGCACATCTCTTCCGTATTTCTCAATGGTTGCACCGGAGCGCTCTTCCTCCAATAAATAATTTCTAAACCGGTATAGCTTATCCTCTAATTCACCATGGATTTTCATGGATTGCTTCCTCCTGTCATCAATCGGCATCAACTGGTATATATACATTAAAATGTATGTCTTTTACTATCCTAACACAGACAGATACCGCGGGGAAGGTAGGGGTATTTTACAATTTTTAACTTTTTCATGATACTTCTATGACAGTAATGGTGAGTGTGGAAAGGTGCGCAAAAAAGCTGAACACTCGGATGTTTACGAAGTGTTCAGCTAATATCATTTTTATTCAGATATGCATATGTATCTGTTGGGGCATTGTCAGGGTTATCCCATATGCCTGTGCGACAAAATTGGAAACAATCGCCATGTACATGGCTGCACCGGCCATATTGATGGTGTTGCCCAGGGGCACCAGAAAGCTGCTGACTTCCGGTGTCAATCCCAATTTCTCGGAAGCCCGCATATTAGACGGAAGCACTGCCATATTTGAAGTGGTACTAAAAACAATGAGCAGCGGTTCCTGCATCGCGTCCAGAAATTGTTTAGGTGTAATCTTGCAGATAAAAAACAGCATTGGGGCATAAACTACCAATATAAATACAATAATGCATCCATATACAGGATCATTTTTCCAAGGGGCGGAAGGCTATCCAATATAGATTGCTAAAGCGCTTTACCAATCAATGCTTACATTGCTAACCTTCTTCGTCTCTCTGCCCTGAAATGCTGTGTTTCATGCTTCACAGTTCTTACCGTTATGCTTTTCTTTGAGAAGCTGTTCTTTTTTCATCAATCCCTGCTCATATTTCCGGATTTTGAGATTCAATGTGTCCAAAGACCTCTGCATGTCGGCCATGCGCTCCTCAAGGCGCCTGCGCTGCTCGATCAGGATCCCCTTTCTTGCGTCAATGGTTTCATCCCCCTGTTTAAACAGGGCCACGTATTCGATCAGGGCTTCAATCTCCACACCGGCCTTACGCATGCATTTCATCAATTCGATCCATCCGCAGGACTCTTCATCATAGTCCCGGATTCCCCCGGAAGTCCGGGGTACTCTGGGAATCAGGCCGATCCGCTCATAATACCGCAATGTGTCAGCCGTTATATCATACTTTTTACAAACCTCTGCTATGGTCATGGCATACTCCTTACAGGCACATGGTCAGTATCTTTCTGATATCCTCACGGTTCAAAGGTTTATATCCCTGAAGGATTCCTCCGCCGCAGGCTTTTTCAGCCATAATATCAAAATTGCTGTCATCAATGCCGATCTCAGTCAATGTGGAGGCTAAGCCCAGCTTGCCAAACAGGAAGTCCGCTGTCATCTCAATACTCTTTTCGGCTACCTCCATTTCCGGAAGGGATGGGTCAATGCCAAACACATTCACACCGTATTGATAGAACCGGTGGGCCGTAGTCACATCCAGGACATATTTCATCCAGCGGGGTGTTACAATCGCCAGTCCAAGTCCATGGGTGATGTCATAGATAGCAGACAGCTCATGTTCAATAGGATGACAGGTCCACTCACAGTTCTGCAATGCTCCGGCAAATCCATTGATCGCCCATGAACTGGTCCACATCAGGTTTGCCCTGGCCTCATAATGATCCGGCTGTTCCATTGCAATGGGCGCATACTTCATCACTGTTTTGATCATACCTTCCATAAAGCAGTCCAGCATATACATGCTGCCGCCTTCCGGAACAAAATAGATTTCCAGCAAATGAGACAATATATCGGAGGAGCCGCAGGCTGTCTGATACTTGCTCACAGAATAGGTCTCCGTGGGGTCTAAGAAGGATACCTTTGGCTGCATGGGCGGGAACATGCGGCCGATCTTGTCTTTTGTTTCCGGATTGCTGATCACACCGCCGGAATCCATCTCAGAACCGGTTGCCGCCAAGGTGAGCACGGTTACAATAGGAAGGCATTGTTCCACCGGCACCTTATCCAGGAGAATGTCCCATCCATCCCCGTCATAATAAGCTGCAGCACCAATGTACTTGGTACAGTCAAGGACTGATCCCCCGCCCACTGCCAAAAGCACGTCTATCTTTTCTTTTTTACAGATATCCGCACCTGCATTTACGGAGGATACCCTTGGATTGGGATCAATGCCGGAAAGCTCAAACACTTCCATTCCGGCTGCTTTTAACTGTGCCATCACACGGTCATAGAGACCGCTTTTCTTAATGGAACCGCCGCCGTAGCACAACAGGGCCTTCTTTCCAAAAGCAGATACTTCTTTGCCCAGATTATCCAACTGGTCCGGGCCAAAGTATACTCTTGTAGGGATGTCATAAACAAATGAATTCATATAGATCACCTTTCCTTTCCAAAAACATATTTTATGGTAATTTTTCATATTCCCGGTCAGTAACCGGTTCACACCATTCATTACCTGTATTGGTTCCCGGCACCTCCACTGCAATATGGCTGAACCAGGAGTCGGCTTTTGCACCATGCCAGTGTTTTACCTCTGCCGGAATTGTGATCACCGTCCCCGGCTCCAGGCTGACCGCATCCTTTCCCTCCTCCTGGTACCAGCCGCTTCCCGCCGTGCACACCAGAATCTGGCCGCCGCCCTCATCTGCGTGGTGTATGTGCCAGTTATTCCGGCAGCCCGGCTCAAAGGTCACATTTGCCAGAAACACAGATGACTCTCCCGGTTTTGTCAGCGGGTTCAAATACGAGTTTCCTGTAAAATAGCGGGCAAACCCAGTATTAGGCGTTCCGATGCCAAACATGTTGACTTGTTCAAATTCCTCTTTTTCCTGAATTTCCATGGATCTACCTCCTTGTGATATGGTCATTATAAGTGTTGGAGTCAACTCCAAGTCAAGAGGTTTTTTAAATTTTTTCCCTAAAATGTAATATTAACTTCTTGTTTCACCAACTAAATTCGTGATTGACGATTTCAGTCTTACACAGAATGTGATATGATTCTCTTGGTAAGTGGATTCCTCCAGTCAAGGAGGATTATTAATGCCTAAGAAAAAAGAATATGATCACAAACAATGATATAGACCAGGGCGTTTTTACTGCATTCAAGCAACCATATAAAAACGTTAACGTTAAATGGGTCAGCTGGGAAACGCAGCAAAAGCAGCCATTCAATAGTTAATTCCCTTTACAGCCAGTCTCCCCTCGCTGACTCCGAATATAATGTTTGGGATCCCTTCTTTTGTCAGGGAAAAGCCTGCCATACTGGGTGACATTCCTTCCTCGTCCGCACCTTCTATTGACTCCAGCATTTCCGGCGTAAAAATACGGTCCCGCCCCAATGCGGTCAGCTCCTGCGCGGTATCAATGGAAATGCCGCCGTCTTTGAATCCAATATAAAGGGGATAGGAGGCCAGGGACGCTAATGTGTCCAGGTCCTTTGATGCCACTGCGGCTTTTATCTCTTTTGCAAAATCTGATACATCGGACTTTGGAACAGTGAAATTGTCTTCGTAGGAGTGGATGTCTGAGCCTGACACATGTTCCTCCCCTGCCCCGGCCTGCGGCAGTTCCCCGGTATGGATCTCTGCCGATACCTCAGCCCCTGTCATCTGTCCACAGGCAGTCATTGTCATTCCTGCCATTGTAATATAAAGTCCGCACACCATATTCCTTTTCATGATTTTTATGATCTTCATAAATTTCATAACCTCCATGATCTTATTCTCACCTTTCCACCTCAAACTCCATTGCCCCATAAGCTCCGGGAGCGATCTCATACTTGTCAAACACAATGACCGGATTTCCCTTCTCATTGACATAAAATTTTGTGTTCTCATCAATACCGGAAAATCCCCCCTCATCCTGTGCCCGGAATTCGATCCCCTCCGTTTCCTGCCGTTCCCTCATGGCAGTTTGAATGCTCTCATCCGCTTTCCGGACATACTCGTCTCCCAGAAGCGTCTGAAGGGTGGCAAGCTTTCCGTTCTTCAGATCAATGGAGTAATATCTGGCCTCACTGTAAGCAGAAGTCCAGCTCTCAGTCCCCATGACTGCAAAGGAAAGGTAATCTTCGGTCTGGGATTTGATCTCATACCACACATTGATCTCAATGTTGTGGGCCGCCCACTCTTCCTCGGTTCCCCCTGTCTCCATAAATGCTTTCTTGTATTCCATTGCCCGCTGCTGCGCCTCCTCCCCATAGCGAATGCACAGTTCGTGTATCTCCTGATTCAGGGAATCGTCCAGCCCGTTGGTGTCGGCAGCGATCATTTCCACGCTGGGGATCTTCACCGATATCTTCCAGTCCCCCTCATCCTTTTCATAGGAGCGGAAGGTGAGAAGCCGCGCAACGCCTCCAACCACCGGAAGCCGGGCCGCCATATCTGCAAACGCGGTATTGGTGTTCAAAGCTGTGGTAAACACGATTGCCAGCCCGGCAGCCACTCCGGCGCATTTTCCCGCAAGTACCTTTCTTCTGCGGATCCTCACCACTTTTTCCCGTTCCCTCTTCCTGGCCCCGGACTCTTCCACCGCTGCCTGCACCCGTTTAGAAAGTTCCTTTGGAATCTCGGTCTTATCATATTTTTTCTTAGCATCTTCTAACCGGCTCATACCTCCACCTCCTGGATACTCTGCTTTAACTGTTTTAATCCACGGTATAGCTTTGTTTTTACCGTATTCAGATTGGATTTAGTGACATAGGCAATTTCCTTCAGGGACAGTTCCTCAAAATACCGCAGCTTAATAATGGTCTGCACATCCGTTTCCAGACAGTTTAGCTGGTCATAAAGATCATCCTCCGAATCATAGCCGGTTTCGTAATAAGGCACATCCTCATCCATACCATCCTCTGTCAGGGTTTCCCGCTTTCGCTGTTTGATAAGCCCTATGCTCTCATTGACAAGAATGCGGTAAAACCATGTTCTAACGGCATTTTCATCCCGCAGCGCCTGATAATGGTCCAGCGCTTTTAAGACCGCGCTCTGGACAATATCCAGGGCATCCTCCTTGTTGTGGACGTAACTGTAGGCCAGACGGTAAAACTTATCCTGGTTTTCCACAATATAGTCCACGATCCTGTCATATAAATCCTGTCTCATGGGTCATTTCCCTCTCCGTTTTGTAATTTGCTATCTGATCTATAGATTCTTATTTGAGCGAAAAAGTTTCAGGGCAGGATCATCTTTTCTGATTTCCCGCCCTGACTTCAGCCAATCTATATTTTTACATTTTGGTACTCTCATCCGCCAAATATAACGCCTGAATGATCTTCACCCCGTTCTCAATCCCCGTATAGCCGCTGTCAATACACAGATGATAATTGCGGGGATCTCCCCAAACCTGCTCCGTATAATTGAGGAGATAGGACTTTCTCTTTTTGTCCAGCTGCCTGATCAACCGGTCCGCGTCCGGTTCCGGCACGCCGTATAATTCAACGATACGGCGTTTTCTGTACGCTTCTTTTGCGTAGATGAATACGTGAAGCGCCCCTGGAAGATCCCAGAGGATCTTATTGCCTCCCCGCCCCACGATAATACACGGCGACTCCTCTGCCAGCCTGCGGATGGTTTTGGACTGTTCCAGGAAAATCCGGTCGCTTAAGGTGGTATGCCCGGCTGTCACGGAACCATACATATAGGAAAAGCGGTCCTGCCCCCGCTTCTCGGCATTCTCAAAAAAGTCCCGGTGGATGCCGCTTTGACAGGCCGCCTCCATAAAAAGCTGTTTATCATACAGCGGAATGCCCAGGTTCCCGGAGAGCTGCTCCCCGATTTCCCCGCCGCCGCTTCCATATTGCCGGCTGATGGTTATGACCGTTTTTCTCATGTATTTTCTCCTCTGTATGGGTTGTTTCCACCCGGGGGATTTCCCCCCAGTGTATTTCCGCCCGGTGATGTTCCGTTCACCGCAGCCGCCATATTCTCCGATGCGGTCCGCTTCATGGGCCTGACAGAGAACAGGCAGACCAGAATAGTCAGTATGTCAGCGGCCGGCTGGGCCAGATAGATGCCCGTCACGCCCAATGCCCGGGGCAGAATCAGGATAAAGGGAACATAGAACAATCCCTGCCTTATCACGGACAGGAACAGTCCGTACCTGGATGCACCGATGGTCTGAAATGTGATGGTCATCATGTAGCAAAGTCCAAACGCCGGATAGAGCGCCACCTGGGAAATCAGCAGCTTTGCGCCGTAACCAATGACCGCCGGATTTTGGTTGAACAGCATGATCAGCGGCCTAGCCAAAAGTATGTAGACCCCGGCCACCAACACCGTAAGGACCAGGGAAGCCCGCAGGGCAAACCGGACGCACTCATGGAACCGTTCCTCCTTATTGGCGCCAAAGGAAAATGATGCCACGGGCTGATATCCCTGCATAAACCCCATGATCACATAACAGCCGATCAGGATCAGCCGCTGGACCACGCCGTACGCCGCAATGATCAGATCCGCATCCGCCATGGGCTTGGCGGCTATATTGGTCAGTGATGTGGCGACCGCAAGGCAGATCTGGATCACAGCCGTAGGAATCCCGATCACAGTAACCGCTTCTATCAGCCTCCAATGGGGCCTGAAAAATTCCTTTTTGATCTTTATAACAGAGCGTCCGCTCATATAGAACCATCCCAAAATGAAAAATGTAACAAACTGGGAAACCGTGGTGGCAAGGGACGCGCCTCCCACGCCCATCCCAAAGCCCCATTCAAACATGAATATGGGGTCCAGAACAACATTGAGGGCCGCCCCGGTGATCACTGCAACGGATGAGATCTTGACCGAGGATTCCGCCCTGGCCGCACAGTTCATGCTCTGGGCCGGAAGATTGGCAATGGCTGCGATAAACATCCAGAACGCATAGTCCTTTGCCTGGGGCAGCACGGCCTCGGAGGCCCCAAAGGATCGCAGCAGGGGTTCCATGAAAATGATGCCCGCCACACACAAAAAGAGACCGATCATTACTGAAATCCCCACCACGGATGTAACGGTGCGGTTGGCTCCATTCTTATCCCCCGCTCCCAGCTGGCGTCCTGCCAGCACCGCTGCTCCGGCTGCAAAGATATTCTCCACCGATACCATGATCAGCAGCAGCGGCAGGGTCACTCCCACGGCAGCCAGTGCGATATCCGATCCCAGCATACCGATGTAGGCTGTGTCCACAATGTTATAGACCGCCTTGGCCAGCAGCGCCAGGGTTGCAGGAACCGCCAGCTTTGTGATCGCCCTTGAGGGTTTCAGCTCCCCCAATATGGATTCCTGGGGTTTGTTTTTCTGGGGTTTGTTTTCCCGGGTCATTGCGCCACTTCCTTTCGCTCCACCACACCGTAAAGCAATACGTCCAATGCCCTGCGGCAGTCCTCCTCATGTGTCTTAAATTCAATGTCCTGTTCTCTCATATTCTGGTATCGTACATTCACATAATCCTGGAACTGGACAAAGAGGTCCACCACCTTTTCCCGGGAGATCCCCGGGCGCAGCCTAAGAGGTGCCAGGATCCACTCCAATATGGAGAGATTCAGGGCGTCAAACTCAGCCTTTTGCTCCCGTACCGCTGCCTCCAGGTGGCGGGGCGGCATGATGACGGACTCACAAAATATCCTCTGGTACATGGGAAATGCCTGAAAGAAATCAAACCTGGCATTAAAATATGCCTGGAGCTGCCGGTGCACCGGCTCATTGTCGAGGATCAGCGCCTCCCGCAAAAATCCCGTCAGCGTTCGGAAACATTCCTCCACACAGGCCAGATACAGCTCATCCTTGGTCTGGAAATAGTGGAAAATAATTCCTTTTGAAAATCCTTCCCCCTCACAGATATGGTTCACCGAACTGCCCCCATATCCCTGTTCCGTAAATTCCTTCAATGCGCTGTCCATAATCCGGCGCTTTGTCTGCTGATTCTTTTCTTCCCGCTTCATGGAACCCATCCTTTCAATTATTGACCTATTGGTCAATTTCTTATAGGATAGCATATATTGACCTGGTGGTCAATATTATTGATTATGAAAAATGTATAAAGCCATTGAAGATGACAAAAGAAAATACGCCTGCGCGGCAAATTACCGCGCAAGCGCATAAACCATCTACTTATATGTGACATCTAACTTCTCACGCTGTACGGAACGGTAAAATCTCACATCCGGATAACCGAGGACCAATGTCATTGCTGCACGTTTCCCCCGGGGTACGCTCATTGCGTTTTTGATTTTGTGTGAAGCATTGGCGGCCATTGTAAAATATCCGCTGTACAGTACGCCAAGTCCATGTGCTTCCGCTACAAATTCCATGTTTTGCGCGGCAAGTATACCGTTTGTTTGATTCTTAGCCAGGATCACGATCACGGCGGGAGCGTTAAAAAAGAAAAAGTGGTCATCTATCTCATGATTCCTTGCCATGGGGTTTAACAGATCCGCCAAGGGCTTTATCTTTTTAAACAGGCTAACCGCCATTTTCTCAATACGGTCCTTTTCCTGATCCAACACGACATAGGACACATCCTGCATATTCTTTGCCGTGTGGGTAAGCCTGCCTGCAATACTGTCTCCGCTTTTTTATTATTTAATACCAAATTATGCGCAACGCACACTTTAACGCACATGCCGCAGCCGACACATTTACTTCCATCCTACAGCATCAGCCGCAAAGCAGGACGGACACCGCCTCTGCACCTGCCCTCATCCAGATTGCCTTTTAAAATATTGTTGCCCTGGATGCCTATATTGCCGTCAGTCCCCCAGATATAGGCCGCTTTTATGCCAACACGGCCAGGTGAGCGGAGCCACCACCACCAGCCCCGTCCATTTTCAAGATGGTGCGCGATCCGCCTGCTGTTATTCATATCTTTTCTTTCAAACCAGTATCTTTGATTTTTTCCGGGGTGATAAAGCTTTGAACTGCTGTCGCCAAAATAGTTGCACGCAGCCTCCTCAAGGCTTAACAAAAAGATTCTGTCCCATGTGTCTGCTCCGCCTTTTGTGCCATACCACTGGTTGTCCATATTTTGATTCAGCACGGAAATGATCCTTGACCGGTCCCTTTCGCTGAACTTATTATAAAATTCCCCGTTAAGATATGTTCGCAGGGAGCATTCCTCCCATGTTATATCTTTGTAGACATCATGGTAAGACCGCTCCTCTATCACATATTCAGTTATGATCAATGCAGTATTGTCCTGTACGTCAAGCACGCGCCATTCATAATCTCCAAAGGATATCTTATCTCCTGCCTGCATCCTTACCTCCCATATTTGTTACAATGTATTTTGTTCCATTCGCCATTTGATCACGCTTAAGGAGATTATACCATGATTTGTGTCGGATACCTATTGGATATAAGGCGTTTTCATAAGTAATATACTTGTTCATTCTTCCCGATCTACCTTGCATTGTTCGATATAAGCTTTGTAAACCTTCTGCAATGTTACTAGAAAATCATCTAAATCTCCCGCTATTTTGGGTGAATGATAAAGAGAATCCTCATAATAACCCGGATTTATATCAAATGGTATCTTTTCCCCTTCTGCAATTCTCCTAAGTTCATACAAAAGGAGTGCACGTGTATCATTCATCGCCCTGCAAAATATCATCTCGCAATCCACATAGATTGCTTTTTTATCATTTACCTTTACCATATGCGCTTTATCCTGCATGTACAGGTATAATTTTCGGATCATGTTCAATCCGTCAACTATTTTTCTAAATCCATTCTTTAAGGTCTGTGAGCTGAAATCTTCAACCGTAAAACTATATCGCCCTATTCTATGATCACTTTTTCCCACATTAATAAAAGCAATTGTTTCAGTAATAGCCCGTTCAAAATTTTCCATACTGCATTCATATTCAAAATCCGTTGTAAAGGCTGGCCTGTTAAAGCAATGCAGCAGCTCCTCCAGTACCCGTTGATCCGTTACCGGTTCCGGCAGAGTATCAATATTTTCAGATATACATTTATATGCCTTCATAAACCGTTTATGGTCATCATCAAATAACCTTTCAATTTCCGAAATCAAATCCCTCATATCAACAATATCAGAAGACTGAAATCTACCATGTGAAATCCTTTTTATTTCCTCCTGGCTTTTCTTTTGAAATTTAACTTTTTTATCAATTGAAACGCACACAAATATTATCTGCTTACCGTATAATTCAGCGATCAATGTTCCATCTATTGCATTATCCGGATGATAGATCTTAGTATAAGCATCCACTACCTTATCAAAACCGCAAGCAGAAGTTACCTGAATCCCTATTCCGGCAGCGTCATCGCCCAAGTCTATCCCTGGATAATTCAACCGTACGCTATTTAAATCTTTACAACTATATCCATATACAATATTAATTATGTTACGAATAAATCCCTCCGATATCCTGTTTATATCTGTATAATTTTTGAAATTACAATATTGAATATAATTACATAAATGACACAAACGTTCTTCCAGATACGCAAATTGCTCCTGCCGCTTCATTTTTCACCATGCTTCCTCTTAAATTCACTTTCCTGCTTCCACGTAGATACATTTTCTGTCTTATTTTACCATACTGAGGAATATGCAACAAGAAAAGTTCACAATATAAATGATAGAAAAGATTGTATACATTAACCTATTACATCCCCTGTGAAAATCTGGTATATTAAATACTGCAATATGGCTGTAGCTTCTGTCGTGAAGGTCATTCACAGAAGCCGCAGTCTTTTTTGTGCTTTCATCTATCCATCATTTATGCATTCAACTAAAACGGAGGTCATTATGAATCAAAACGCAAACCAATATATGGCGGAGGAATCCATCGGAAAACTGATGCTCCGCTTCTCCATCCCCTGTATCATGTCGCTGCTGGTATCCGCCCTGTATAACATTGTGGATCAGATCTTCATCGGCCGCGGGGTGGGATTCCTTGGAAACGGCGCCACCAATGTGGTATTCCCCATCACCATTATCGCTCTTGCCATTTCCCTTCTGGTGGGTGACGGCTGCGCGGCTTACCTGAGCATCTGCCAGGGGCGCATGGACGCGGAAAATGCCCACAAGAGCGTGGGCAACGCCATCGGACTGATCACCGTGTCGGGAATCCTGCTGACACTGGTGTTCGCTCTGTTTCGTGACAGTATCCTCACAGGATTCGGGGCAACGGTAAACAATATAGAATATGCCAGGGAATATTTCTCCTGTCTGATCCTGGGTATTCCCTTTTTTATGTTTGCCAACTCCATGAATTCCATCATCCGTGCGGACGGCAGCCCGCAGTTTGCCATGGGTTCCACCCTGGTCGGCTGCATCATCAACGTGGTCCTCGACCCTGTGGCCATCTTTATCCTGGGATGGGGCATGAAGGGGGCGGCGCTGGCTACCATTGCCGGGCAGATCGTCTCCGCCCTGCTGGCGGTCTACTACCTTACCGGGACCAAATCCTTCCGGCTGAAACCCACAAGCTTTTTGCCAAGTGCAGGGATCCTGAAACATATCCTGCCTCTTGGGATCAGCAGCTTTCTCACCCAGATCTCCATTGTGGTCATCATGGCGGTGATGAACAATGTGCTGGTGCTTTACGGAGCACAGTCAAAATACGGCTCCGACATTCCCCTGACTGTGGTGGGAATTGTAATGAAGGTGTTTCAGATCGTCATCTCCATTGTGGTGGGGATCGCCGCCGGAGCACAGCCCATTGTGGGATATAACTACGGTGCAGGCCTATGGCACCGGGTAAAATGCATTTTCCGTACCATGATGATAGCCGAATTCTGTGTAGGGCTTGTCTCCGTGGTATGCTTTGAAGCATTTCCCATACAGATCATCAGCCTGTTCGGAAGCGAGGATGGTCTTTACAATGAGTTCGCCGTGCTGGCCTTCCGCATTTTTCTCAGCGGAATCGTGCTCTGCTGCCTCCAGAAGGCATGCAGCATTTTCCTCCAGTCCATCGGCAGACCGGCCCTATCCATGGTGCTGTCCCTGCTCCGGGATTTTATCCTGAGTGTGCCCCTCACCCTGCTTTTGCCAAAGCTGTTGGGAGTCACGGGAGCGCTTTACTCCGGGCCCATTGCGGATGTGGCGGCATTTGGCGCAGCGGTGCTGATCATGGGCGTTGTGCTTAAAAAGCTGACGCGGCTGGCTGATGAGAGCGAGGCAGAAAGACACAGAGGAACCAATACCGCTCAGGCAGTACTTTCGGACGTATAAAAAATATCCTAACTGCGGATCAACATAATACGTTTGTTCCGTCTGTTCCAGACAGAGGCCCATCTACCTCCGTCTCCCAAATCTCCTCCTGAACTCGTCCTCATCATTCGCCGGACCACGCCCAAAGCCTCCGCAAAAGGGTCCCTGGGGTCCTTCTCCATGAAACGGCCCTTCCTGTCTCTCACCCCGGGTTGCCCGTTCTCCCCTCGGGGATCCGTCCATTCCCATGCCATGGGCATGATGATGGGAACGTACGCGCTCCCTGGGATTTTGGGCAAGGATATAGTCATGCATTTCCTTCATTCTTTCAAATGTATACTCCTTTGCGTGCTCCGGATCCAGCTGCCCGATGATGGCCTGTTCCAGGCGCTCCAGGTACTGTTTAAACTGTTCCTTCTCTTCCTCGCTAAAGCAGTCAAAGAGCCGTTCCGTGTCGCGGTCATCCAACCCTCCGGCCTGGTCCACGGCCTTTTTTCCTTCTTCCGTCAGTACAATATTCATGCTCCGCCTGTCCTGTTCCGAGGGTACCCGTTTCACATACCCTTTGCTCTCCAGCTTCCGCAGCAGTTCGCTCATGGACTGGGTGCTGATCCCCAAAAGATAGGACAGCTCCCTGTGGCTGATCTCCGGTTTCAGTTTTAAAATCGCCAGTATCCTCCCCTGTCCCTTATACGGACTTCCCATAGGGCCATTTTCCCGTGCTGCTTCTGTCTGGTAACGGTGTAAAAGCATACCTATATGAAAGAAATGCTCTGACAGGTGCTTGTTTTCCTGTTCCATGCCGCTGTGAGCGGTGGTGTTCTGGTTCGCATTATCCTGATTTCCACCATTCTGTTCCGTATTATTCTGTTCCGTATTATTCTGATTCGCATTGTTCTGTTCCATATTATTTTCCTCCATATTGTTTTTCTCCATACTGCGTTCCTCCTCGCTTTTCGCTTTTTTGCCCCGCATCTATTTGTCCTGTATCTTCTCCCTGCCTGTTTTTTGTCTTCTCTCCAACCAGTCCCCCGATACTCACCACCGATTCCTGGCTAAGATAATGTTCCACCCTGCACGCATCATGTTCCGCCACTTTCTCCGGAACCCCGATGCTGCACAGAAACTGTTTGACAGTCTCATAGGAGTGGTTGATCTTTGCCGCAATATCATACCCGGCTTTTGTCAGGTCCACCTGGTGGTTCTCGTGGACTGTGATCAGATCATCCGCTGCCAGTTTGCCAAAGGCAATGGATACACTGGGCTTTTTGACCGACAGGGCCTCTGCCACATCCGTGGCTCGCACATACCCGTTTTTCTCTTTCAGATGCAGAATCGCCTTTAAATAGTCTTCTTTTGAAGCAGTGATATTCATAGCTTACCTCTCCCGCCTGCCATATTAAGGCCTGTCATACCAAGGGCCTGTCATATCAGGGACCGCTCATATCAGGGACCCCTCATACCAGGATCTGTTCCATACTGAGCGAAAATGCCGGGCACAGTCCCAATGCCTTAATATCCTCCGAAATGCTGTCCATGCACGTGTTCACCTCCACAGGCGAACAGACCGGATTCACTGTGACCTGCAGGGAAATGATCCTGCTTTCAGGTCCGTAGTCGTGCAGATCCACCTTTTTCAGGGTCACCATATCCTTTTTACAATCAAATATTGCCTGGATCTGTGCCATCTGCTGCCCTGAGACCCCTTCTCCAAGGAGCAGTACAAAGTGCTCTGCAAATGACTTCAGCCCATCCTTTAAGATCAGCCCGCTGATCACGATCCCCACGACCCCATCCGCTGAAAATCCGGACAGGGAATACAGACAGGCCGATCCCACTGTGAGAAGTGTCATACGGATATCCGCCGCCTCGTTCTGCTCGCAGGCTTTCAGCGCAGATGAATCCAGCTGCTTATTCATATGGCTGGTGTAGAGCGACATGGCGTACTTTACAAGGATGGAAAGTGCCGACACCCCGTAAACCACGGCCGGAAATGAACGGTCCGGCGGATACAGGATCCACAGGATGGACTCCCGAAGCATGGCTGCTCCTGTAAAAATGATGGTGATGGCAATGATAAGCCCCAGGACATATTCACACCTGCCGTGCCCGTATGGATGAAGATAATCTTCCTTCCGTCCCGACATGTGAAATCCCAGTATCACCAGCAGAGAATTCAGAGAATCCATCAGATTGTCAAAACTTTCCGCCAGGACCGCCACATTCCCGCACAGCGTTCCCGCCAGATACTTACATACAAACAGTACAACATTCCCGATGGTGGAAAAAAGACCGACTTTAGCGCCCAGGCTTTCCCTGGAAACCGTTTGTGGTATTGTCTGTTCCATATTGATCAACTCCTCTCAAACACGGATTGCTGAAGCTTTTTTCATCCATGCTCCGGAATCCGTCCACAAAACGCAAAATACATCAGGTACCTGTCATAAATATAGCAGGTACCTGATGTATTGTCAATATGAACGTACGATTTATTTTTTTAAAAATTATTTTTCCTTCTCTCAGCGGACAAGGACGCACGCCCCTTGGCCGCTGAGGATATATTACAGTGATGTTACACATCATGCATATGAAAAACAGAATGCTTGCTTATAAAGATAAACCATCTCCTGATTTAATGATCAAGAGGATCCACCCTACCCGCTGCAAAGCACTCAAAGGAATACCCCATCTCCAACAATGTTTGATCCTCCCCATATTCCGCCACAAATGTGGCGCCCTGGGGAGCATTTCCCGTTCCGGTCCCGAACGGTACTGTCAGCTCAGGATAGCCTGCTGCTGCAGGAGCCGTGGTCCCTGAACTGTTTAAAAAGACAAGCCCATCCAGGCGGTCCCGGTCAAACACCGCTGACAAGGCATCATCTGCATTCCGTATGGATCCGTTGATCCGGTCCATATCCGCGTTTTCAATCGTTACCGCTTCCTCCAGCAGATCTTGTCCGTATTTGATATTCCTCTGGGGATTATTCCGGTTAAACACGATCAGTTCTTCCAACGTTTGGATAGGAAAATGATAGGCCTGGGCATAATCTTCAAAATCCTTTTTAAAAGAAAGCGCAATATGGTGAAAGACAATGATCCCGTTCTCATTTAACTCCGGTTCCACCACATGAACTCCCATATCCTGAAGTGTTTTCTTTAACTCATCCAGTTTTTCTTTGTCATTATATTCATATCTTATTAGGCCTATTGTCTTTCCTTTTAAGGCATCATCCCTATAATCCGGCGAAACCGGGGTGTTGGCCGCGCCGTTGTACGCGGTCCCCGCATCCTCCACACACTTGGCAAGGATCCCTGGGGTATCGATTTTTTTAATAAGCGGGAAAATGCCTTCTGACGAGATACTTCCTCTGGAAGGCTTGAACCCTACAACCGAGTTCATGGCAGCCGGAGCTATAACAGAGCCGTCCGTTTCCGTTCCAACGGACACCGGAGCCAGGTTGCATGTCACCGCAACGGCGCTGCCGCTGCTGGAACCGGAAGCCGACAGCTTTAACGGCCCGAACGGGTTGATCGTCTGCCCTTTATTGCCGCTGTATCCGGCCGGCATAACGCTGGATACATAGCCGGAAAACTCTGACAGATTGTTTTTTCCCAGAATCACCGCCCCGTTTTCTTTTAGGGTCTTTACCAATTCTGCATCCTCTGAGGGATAATAATCCGAAAAAGCAGCCGTCCCTACGGTGGTTGCCATGTCCGAGGCATTCATGTTATCTTTCAGCATGACCGGTATTCCGTACATACCACGACCTGCCTTTGGGTTATCCTTTCGCTCCCGGTCCCTTTCCCTGGCATCCTCAATGGCATGGGGATTCACTGAAATTACGGAATTATACCCTTTTTCCTTCTGGTCAAGGGTCTGGATCCGATAGAGGCAGATCGCGGTCATTTCTTCATAGCTGATCGTTCCTTTGGCTGCTTCGTCCTGGATTTCCCGGATGCTTTTTTCAAGAATATATGGTTCCTTTTTCCTGATCTCTTCCATCTTCATCCCGTGGAGCTGTTTTTCAATGGAATCCAGCACCCTTTGATTGTTATAAGAGATCCATGCCTCGCCCGGAGGGGCTGCTGCTTTTATATAGATAAGCACTCCTGCCGCCAGAACGATCCCCACACCTGCCGCAGTGATTCCTATTCTTTTTCTTTTATCCGCACCTTTTTCCGTACTTTTATTTATGCCTTTACTCATCTATTTCTCCTGGCAAAGCTGTTATTTTCGGATATATCCTTTCACCTAAAACATGGTTTTATTCTTTACCAAACCATGGTTTTATATCCTGTTATTTTACGAATGCCGGTAGCTGCACAGTGCAGCACGGTTATTTTTATAATAACACCCGGATTTGACATTCATGTGACAAAATAAAAAGCTCCATGGACCGATTACCGCTCCATGGGCCAAAATATCTCCCCGTCAATATCCGCTATATCACTCAGAGGGATCCCGGTCCCATCCCACAGGACAAGGAGGTTTTTATATTCGGATAACTGTTTGATGCTGCCTGTGACCGTGGCATAATGCCCTCCTTCCTTTTTCTCATCCGGAACAAAATATGTGACTGAAACAGAAGGGCGCTCTTTTAACTGCCCCTTCAAACATTCTTTAATGATCAGCAGCTTTTGGTCCAAAGTCTCCTTTTCATCCTCATTCAGCTCTATTCTTCTGTCCGTCAGCCGCGCCGTCTCTTTTACTGCAGATTCATATCCCGTCAGGGCCGCAAACGGGGAAAACTGGGCCGCCCGGTCCGAAACCGCCATCTGAGGCCTTGACAGGGAAACATGGCGGGGCAGGTTGATGATATCATCATAGCGTTGGGGATCATCCTCTTCTTTGCGTATCATGCCTTGTGACCTCCGATCTGCTTGTTGCGCTCCATGGTTGTAGCGCCCTCCTCCAGGTTCATGCCCTTAAGGATCGCATTTTTCCCAAATTTCTTCTTGATGTCCAGCATTGCTTTCTGCATCCGTTTCTCCCGTTCCTGATCCTGTCGTTCCTGTTCCCTCTGCTTTTCCATTGCCTCATAATCCGTAAACAGATCCAGCTGTTCAAATGTCTCCTGTTCCCGGATACCGCTCTCCTCCTCCACATGGGCCGCGGCAACGCTGACCCGGCGGACCAGCAGGTCCCTGTCCACAATCCGGTCGTACAGCCTCATGGCTGCTTCCATGATCAGCCTGGCGGACGAGGTTTTGCATCCCAGATTCTCTGATCCGTGGGCATGTCCCGGGATCCGGCGTCCATATCGGTCCGTCACAATGGGTCCCTTATACCGGCTGCGTATCTCCGGCCGGGTTAGATTCTCTATATCATAGCCAACCGTAAGCACGATCTGGTCCGTCACCATCCCTTTATCCACCAGGTCCAGGGCCAGAAGATCCGTCATTTCCTGGACGATCAGCCTGGCCTTTTCAAATCCGTACGGGCACAGCAGCACCTGGCCGGAACCCATGCTGCTCTCCTGGGGTTTATATGCCTTGATGTCCGCAATGGTGCACGGTTCCCATCCCCATGCATGGTCAATGAGAAGCTCTGCATTGATCCCAAACAGCTTGTACAGCAGATCCTCATTATAATAATCCCCCTGTCTGCCCAGGGAACATCTTGCAATATCGCCCATGGTATAAAGGCCGTGTTCCTCCAGCTTTTTCGCATATCCCTTTCCCACACGCCAGAAATCCGTAAGGGGCCGGTGGGTCCACAGGATACGCCGGTAGGACAGTTCATCCAGTTCAGCGATCCTGACTCCGTTTTCATCCGGCTCAATCCGCTTTGCCACAATATCCATAGCGATCTTACAAAGGTACAGATTCGTCCCAACCCCGGCCGTGGCCGTGATCCCGGTGGCCTCTAGCACATCCAGGATCATTTTCCTGGCCAGTTCACGTGCCGTGAGGCGGTAGGTGCCCAGATAGCTTGTCACATCAATGAAAACCTCATCAATGGAATAAACGTGGATGTCCTCCGGGGCAATATAATTCAGGTAAATGTTGTAGATCTTCGTGCTGTAATCCATATACAGGTTCATGCGGGGCGGGGCGGCAATATAATCCAGTGATAATGCGGCATCCGCCTTCAGCTCCCTGTCATCCGCAGAACTTCCGGAAAACACATGGTCCGGGGCCTGTCGCCTCCGTATGGCATTCACTTCCCTTACCTTTTGGACCACCTCAAATAATCTGGCCCGGCCGGGAATCCCATAAGCTTTTAGGGATGGAGAAACCGCAAGGCAGATGGTCTTCTCCGTTCGGCTGGTATCCGCCACCACCAGATTGGTGGTCAGGGGATCAAGGCCGCGCTCCATACATTCTACCGAAGCGTAGAAGGTTTTTAGATCAATGGCAATATAGGTTCTGCTCTCCGTCAACTGTATCCACTCCTTTTGTCCGTAAACCATAACATCATTTTCACCTCTCGGACAGTAATATTATATCATATTATTCCTCTGATTTTGTACAACATGTAAAGAAAAGGCCGCCGCCCTCACGATTTTTCAACCGCAAAGGCAGCAGCCTCATTAAAACTAAAGCAGTCTTACCGGTCCATGCCTGCTCCCATCATACGTAAGATCCGAAAGGCCTGCTCCCTTCGCATCTCATGGTTATTCCAGGCTTCATGGCTGGCCCTGCACTTTTGCTCCGTGTCCCGGAACCGCTCTTCCAGGGTCACGGTCCGGTCTCCCTTTACCAGCTTATCTGCCAGGTACACGATAGCCGCCTCATTGATCTCCTCCTGTTCCAGGCAATGGTGCTGCCGGATGATCTCTGCAACCGCGGGATAACCTTCCCGCATCAGGATCCTGGTTCCTTCCCGGGCATGGTTCTCCCTGTGCCGCGCGATATCGTGAAGCAGGGATGCACTGCGGATCAATCCCTGGTCCAGGGACACTCCCATCTGTTCCTGGACCTTTCCCAGCACTTCTGCTATGGATGCAACTTTGCAGCAGTGTTTCCTGACCGGCTCCGGGGTCCTGTAATGTTCCAGCATTGCGGCACACTCCTCATCTGTGGGATACAGCCTTGGCATTCTTCCCAGTTCCAGTAGCTGGTAATTAAAGCTGCCGTTCTCAAGCTCCCGCACCGCTATGCGGCTGATCCCTCCGTATGGCTGGAACAGGGCCCGCGATGTCTCCAACGGACTCCCGGTAATGCCGGCCAGAAAACAGCAGTTGATCCCTGCGTGGGCAACCACCGCCACATCCCCGTCCGTCTCCTTCAGGATCCTGGTGACCGCCCGTTCCATCCTGGATTTCGCCT
>Ga0192241_10029_pt1 | contig 81849 bp, 81 predicted proteins | sample Koala_Koa27_I3_FD_131239 | JGI IMG/M metagenome (GOLD analysis project Ga0192241, IMG submission 131239) | Enriched cells from koala feces incubated with labeled cellulose particles, San Francisco Zoo, California, United States - Koala_Koa2-7_I3 ... | reverse complement strand
AGTTCCTGAAACCAGTGTGGCAGCAACAGATAAAGCCACGGAACCCTCAAATGAGGAACTAAACAAAACAACGGACAGTTATGACTGGCCGGACTTTATAACAATGTTGGGAGCTTCCTCAGGAGGGAATGCACAGCTCAGCATGAGTGCGATTGCCCAAATTATTTCTGAATATACGGATTCTACCTGTACAGCCCAGGTTACAGCTGGTTCAGCCCAAAATCCTTACTTAATGGAAGCCGGGGACGGAGACTATGGATTTAATGTGAGTTACTATTTATATTGCGCCAAAAACGGTATAGGGAGCTACAAGGATGCACCGGTTGACCTGGATGCAAAGCTGGTTATGATGTATTCTTCCAGCATTGTTCAGATTGCGTGCCGTAAAGGTTCTGAAATTAACAGTTTGGATGACCTGGTTGGGAAAAAGGTGGTGGTAGGCACCGCGGGCAGCGGAAATGAAAATATGTGCCATGATCTTATGGGAATCTGCGGTTTTTATACGGAAGCAGACGGCTATAAGTTTAAAGCTGAATATTCCAGCCCGGCAGATGGCGTTGAGCTTATTCAAAATGGCCAGGCAGATGCCATGATTATGACAGGGACAGTCCCTATGACTAATTATTCACAGCTGTTTGCCACAAAAGATATTTATCTGATCGATTTTACAGAGGAGCAGGTTGAAGCAATTGTTAACGCTGAAATCGGATATTCAAAAGCAGTCATACCGGCAGGCTCCTATGAGGGGGAGATAAAAGAGGAGCTGTCCAGCGTAGTCAGCGTGGCAGGTTTGGCATGCAAGGCATCCTGCAATGAAGAAGAGGTGTATTGGATCACACGCCTGATTGTAGAGCATTGGGAGGAACTTGAAGGGATGCACAGTCTGTTTGCCGGCACTACGGCCAAAGATGTATTTGAACTGACTTACAATGACCCATATGTGGAAATGCATCCCGGTGCTGTCCGGTATTTTAAAGAAATAGGTTGGGTTACGGAATAATCTATGGTGAAGGGGGATATCATGGCAGATGCTGGTAATAAAACTTTAGGGCAGGATACGGTTTCCTTAAGTTCTGTTGAAACAGTGGATGCAGATACTCAGCAGGAATTACTGGATAAATATGATCGGGATTCTGCGGTAGAGAAGGAAAGTAAGGACTGGAGATATAAGGTATCGGATATTATGGGGGAAATACTCTGCCTGTATGTCTACATTACCTGTGCGGTGGGCGCCCCTGAAGCGCTCATGCACAGAGCCATATTTATGTGCTTTTGTCTTACTATGATCTTTCTGCTGTATGCATTGCGCAAACAGGATACAGGAAGGCTGCCAAGATGGTATGATTTTATAATGATAGCAACGGTCCTGGTTGTATGTGGCTATGTGATCTCAAATCACCGCTCAATTACAACGGGAAGCGGTATTGCTTCTAAATTGGAAATATTTCTTTGCATACTGCTGGTACTGACAGTTATGGAAGCAATACGCAGATCTGGAGGAACCAGTATTGTGATCATTATCGCAATATTTTTGGCATATGCCTATTTTGGAAAATATGCTCCGGGAGCTCTCAAGCATTCAGGCCTTAGCATAAAGCGGATCGCTTCCCAGCTTTTATTGACCAGTGAGGGACTGTTTGGATCTAATGTGGGTACGGTGGCCGGGGTGCTTAGTCTGTTCCTTATTTTTGCAACATTTATGGAAAAAACGGGAACAGGGCAGTTTATCAATGATTTTGCCCTTTCCATTGCCGGAAAGTCTGCCGGAGGCCCGGCAAAAGTTTCCGTAGTAACCAGCGCATTGTTTGGCACAATTAGCGGCAATGCAGTTAGCAATGTGGTAACTACAGGCGCATTTACCATTCCGTTAATGAAAAAGACAGGTTACGAACCGGAATTCGCAGGAGCTGTGGAAGCAGTGTCATCCACAGCCGGTCAGCTTATGCCTCCTATTATGGGAGCCAGTGCTTTTATTATGGCGGATATCACAGGAATCGCTTACAGCAAGATATGTCTGGCAGCCATTGTACCCGTCTTATTATATTATACGGGCTGCTTTGCAATGGTACATCTTAGAGCCTGTAAACTGGGCCTTAGGGGGCTTGCAAAAGAGGATTGCCCGAAGCTGCTTTTGGTTCTCAAAGAAGATGGATATCTATTCCTGCCGTTTATATTTGTTGTAGTTATGCTGTGCGTTGGCTACACGGTTACCTGGGTGGGAGTTCGTGCCATACCACTTTGTGTCCTCATAGCTGCGTGTAAGAAAAAGACGCGTTTGGGTTTAAAAGATATATGGCAGTGCCTGCAATTGTCCGGCAAACGGTTGGTGAGCGTAGCGGCAATGTGCTGTGGTATCAATATGATTACGGCAGTCTGTAATTTGACGGGTATTACTCAGACACTGAGTAACGTCATATTGAAATTGGCTGGGGGAAACTTCACGATTTCCTGCATACTTATCGCAGTTATCTGTATTGTCATGGGGATGGGACTGCCTACCATATCTGTCTATATGCTGCTTTCAACCGTAGCTGCCCCTGCTCTTATCAGTGGATTTAATGTGCCGGTTTTGGCAGCGCATATGTTTGTTTTTTATTTTGGTTTATTGGCTAATGTGACTCCGCCAGTGGCAATACCAGCTTATGCGGCGGCCGGATTAGCAAATGCTGATCCGGGAAAGACAGGATGGCAGGCATTTAAATTAGCGTTGGGCGGCTTTCTGGTTCCCATGATATTCATTAATTCACCTGACCTTCTGTTTTGCGATGGCCTAGTCACTATTTGGGTTATTGAAAAGATCGTTACTGCGGTGATAGGAGTTATGCTGCTTAGCACGGCGGTAGAGGGATGGATGCTTACAAAAATGCAGAGATGGCAAAGGGCCGTTGTTGCAGTGGCTGCCATTTTGATGGTAATACCAACTACGTTGACAGATGTGATCGGTGTAACGGTGATGGTAGTGACAGGACTATCCCAGAATAGACTGTTGATACGGCAGAAGCAAGGTTAATAAAGCGGGGGATAGAAGAATGGTATCCATTCTGCTATTCCCCTTTGCCGGATTTCCCAATGCTATTCATACAATTCCGGCGGGAAAAAGATAAGATTGTACACATAGGCCACTGGATAAATTCCGGTGGCTTTTGTATTTCAGAAATAGTATAATAAGATAGAATAAGGCAATTACATAAAGGGGGTTTTCTTATGAAGAGGCTAGGATTTTATGTGGCAATCCATGTCAAACCTGGGATTTTATTATATCGCAGGATACTATACCATTGAGGAAACCTTGGATAAATCCCTTGAGACAGCAAAAACTATTCAGACAAAAATCAGTTCCTGGGATGAGTTTGTGGAAAGTTACCTGGCAGGGTATGCGTCTTGGTCAGGAACCGATGCTTCTGACCGCAGATATATCTATGAACAGTTGAAGACAAGCGCTTTCAATCCGTTTAGCCTGGACTGGAATATGCCGCTGGAGAAGAGCTGGTAGATGGATGGTTATTGATTCTATTAGCATTTACAAGGCTTTCAAGGGTTTTCAGATTGTTCATATAAGAATGTTGTGCAAATGATATTTTTTGCTTATAGTGTAGAAGAAAGCTCTAAAAACAACATTTTTTCAATGAAATTGAAGTGTTAGGTCTAACTATGTGACAACACTTTGACAACAGATAAGAGGCAGAAGTTATATATCACTCAATTCTTATTAAGTTCTGAAATATTGATACAATGATATAAAGATTATGTTATTGTATGAAGATTTCAGGTTTGTTAATGTTATCATAAATTTCTTCTTTTTTGCATATACTGGGAATATATGGACATACTAATCATATCCATAGTAAAAACTTATTTACAGTAAAAGGAGAACATAATCATGGCACGAGGAGTAAGAAAAACACCGCTTGAAAAATTACAGATGGAATTAGCAGAAGTACAAGAATCCATTGCTCAATATGAGAATTGCTTGGAAACGATGAGAGAAAAAGAAAAGTCAATTCAAAGTCAGATAGAATTAGAAGAATTTAAGGAATTTAAATCCATGCTAGATGACCAGGGGATGACCATGGAAGATATCAAAGAATTGGTATTTACACAGAAGGAGATTCAGCAGAGCGCCTAATAAGCGCTCTGTTTTTCAATTTTATAGACTATCTTCTTGGAAGATGGATTTGACTTTTTTCCGTTTCATTTGTTATCCAATCTTTAAGTACTATATTGATGTATTGGCTTACAGAACGATCATCGTCCTCTGCTAACTTCTTAATCATTTCAAGGACATCCGAATCGAGAGTGATACTTATGCGCGTTTTTAATGGTCTCATATAACATTCTCCTTTTGCGTATAATATATCATTATTGAACATAAGATATTGATTAATACGATTAAATCGTATAAAATAGTATAATATACGATAATGAGAAGGAGACTTACATGAATAATGAATTTGTGGAAGTGCTTAAAATAATAGCAGATAAAAGAATGGAAGTATCATTAGATTCCATGTTCAATGAAGATTGTGAATATAAGAAGATGGAGGAAAAGGCTACTGTTATGGGAGTGGCTTATGATTCTTTAGATCTATCTCCGGATGTAAAAGAGGTAGTTGATAACCTGTTAGCCGAGAGAGATGGTATGAATCTTGAGAAGGTATCATTGGCATATTGGGCAGGTGTGAAGGATGCAATTATTATTCTAAAAGAGTTAGAGATAATTTCCTTTTAATTCTGCGCATATAAACGTTTTTGAACCCTCTTAGGGTTCTATTTTTTACCATTGACACGAACGTATGTTTGTGATACTATATAATCAAGAAACGAACAAATGTTCTTAATTTGAACGAAGGAGGTTAAGGATTATGTCAGGTATAAAAAGATTAAACCAAAATGGTCTTACAGATAAGGAGCAGAGGATATATGATTTTATTATACAAGAACAGGAAAGAGTAGGTTATCCTCCGTCTATACGAGAAATATGTGATTATATTGGCTTGAAGTCCACATCCTCAGCACATGAATATATAAAATCCCTAGAAGCAAATGGACTTATTAAACGTGACAAAACTAAGCCAAGAGCACTTGAAATCATATCAAAAAAATCAGAAGAACCAGAACAGGCACAGTGTGAAGTTATACATGCTCCGATTATTGGTGATGTTGCAGCAGGTACACCTATACTAGCTAATCAAAACGTTGACGGGTATTGTCCATTACCTGCCGAAGATTTTGGGAAAAAGGATGTATATATGTTACGGGTCCATGGTGACAGCATGATTAATGTAGGGATATATGATGGCGACAAAGTTATTGTCGAAAATACAGACACTGCCGAGAATGGGGAAATCGTTGTGGCTTTAGTTGATGATTCTGCAACCGTAAAACGTTTCTTTAAAGAAAATGGTCGGTATAGATTACAACCAGAGAATGACGATATGCCTCCGATGTATTTTGATCATGTGAGGATACAGGGGAAGGTTATTGGATTGCTAAGGACAATGTAGTTGTGATTTAATGGGGGTAAGCATAATGAATACAAATTGCGTTACTGATATTTTTAAGTTTATGCATCGAGTTATGAATCTGGAAGTGGACGAAACTGAATATAATGATGGATTATATGATATGTCTACAGATGAGGAGGTGCTTTATGAAGATCACGAAGGAGAATCTTAACGAAGTAATGTTTGAAAACCATGATGCACGTTTGCTTATTGAAGATGTAGTAACCCGTACCAGCGCCAACCTCTATTATTATCATGATATAGAGATCACAGTGCAAAAGGCTTTAGAAATTTGGTATAAGGCACAGGCCGCAGATGACGAAGATGAAATTGTTGGGCAATACAGTGTTTCATTTCTTGATTTTTCAAAAGATAGGATACCGGAATTACTATGCTCATAAAATGGGGACCAGAAAACGGTTCCCTATAATTTCCACTATGAACCAAACATACATTCGGATACAATGTGTTTAGAAGAGATGATTATGTGGAACGAGTCGTATTTCATAGATGTAAATTCTGCCTTTTTATCTCGGAAGGCAACGTATCGAGTTCATCACTTGCAAAGTTAGACTTAAGAGATATTGTATCCACACAGAGTGCGTAAATGGGTCAGAATGCCGCCAAATGAGTTTGTTTGACGAAACGGATTACGAGAAACAAAAACGCGCGGAAATGGCTGTAGATGCGCTTAGAAAGCGATTTGGAATTGACAGTATTAAAAGAGCATCATTCATTGAATCTCCAAACAGGGATAAAGAAAATCTTATTGATCATATATCTAGTGGAATTTCCAGAGAGAAGCGTACCGTAGATTACGAAAAGGAAATTATTATTTAAGGAGTTGAGTGATTATGTCTATATTTGGCATAGGGACTAATACCCAAGAGACTGACAATGGAGAGATAAAAGGGCAGATGTTTCATATTGCTTGTATGGCATGGTTCCCAGCTTATAGTAAAGATCCAATTCCTGTGAGTTTCAAATTTATGGGAGAGGATGGTTCATGCCAAAGTGTCAAAGACATTTCAATCATAGAAGACGAAGAGAAAAATTATTCTGGGATACCAAGCCGCGAATACAAATGTAAAGCATTTATCGGTGGGCTGGAACAAATATTTAAATTAGTGTACTTTACGGAGGAATATAAATGGGTAATGGTAATTTAACAGTTAAAGAAGACATTTCTATTGACAATTTGTATCGTTTTATTCGAGCGTCACTAGTAGCCCTTCAATCAACAGATGGTTTTGGCGAAGCTTATTTTGTATGTCCAATTTGTGGTGGACGGGCGCATATCAACAGAATAAAGGGTGAGATTTACAATAAAGGCGATATAGAGTGTCAATGCGGGTATTCTTTCCATTTTTAATAATTTATTTGATGTGTAGTAATATCCAGACATTCCATGGGCAATGTATTTATCCAAAGTCTTGAAGATAGCCGATAGATGAAGGAATGTCTGAACAATAGTTTTATATTATGTATCTATAAAATGTTTATCGATTGGTTTTGTCGGGAGCTTTTGATGTATTATGGTTATTTAATATAAGGGTGCTAACGGTCATGGCGACTTGTCGGGTATTATCATCATTAAGTATACTTTGGTATGAAAGTTGGCTTTTTTTGAAATGCGTTTGAAGGCAATCAATAGCCTTGTTACAGTCTTTTTCTATTAGTGCCTCTAGAATGGAAAAATGCTCTTTAACAGCTTCTGACTGACGGTCAGAAGTCATAAGACTGAGCCAGCGAATTCGTTGCATTTGGAGATGCATTTGGTCTGTGATCTGTGAAATACGGCTGCTTCCAGAATAGCTACTTAGAGTTGAATGAAATAGATCATCATAAGTATAGTGTTCTGAAAGTGAACGTTTAATATTCGTGTCAGAAAACAGATAATGAATCCTCTGGAGTTCAACATACTGTTCGTCTGTGAGCCATCCTTGGCTTGCAATAATTCGAACTGCCTCTATTTCTAGGGCAGAACGGATATGGAAGATATCTGTTATATCATACATGGAAATTGGAGCAACTAACATTTTTCCATCAGGAGATGACTGCACAAGTCCATCCATAACTAACATTAGGATTGCTTCACGAACAGGGGCACGACTAATACCTAGTTCTTTGGCAAGTTTATTGTCAGAAACTAAAGCTTCAGGGGCTAAACCATAGGTTAGAATCCGATTAAGAATAAAATCATATGCAAGAGATACCTGGGCATTCATTTTTCGATACATATTATCAATCCTCCGGTTGATTAAGTATAAATAAAGAGTTGGGTTTCAAAATAAGTATTTAATCCATTTCTTTATCTGAGTTATCTAGATTTTTAAATATGGAAAGCTACCATACTATGGTACTATCTTGGTTTATCTATTTTAATTTCCATTCTGTGATTTATATAAGTCCAAATATATCCTGTCTCGTTACTTGATGTGGTCGTTATGTCAGGTCTGAATATCTTAACTAAAAAATCAATTATACTATAACAGATTATATAAAAAAACACAAGAAAATTTAAAATAGGTCGACAAATATAATGTTTAATATTTACAAAAATGTTGACATAATGTCGACAAATGTGTTAGTATTGAATAAAGGAGGAAGAAGGGTGATGGAAAAATTAAAAACACGGTTAGGTTTTATAAAAGGTGAACTTTTATCTTAGGGGGAGGGTAGCATTGATAAACCGAGCACATAGGTGGATTTTTTTCGTATTTATTGGAAGAATATACAAATAATGTTGACGATTTTTTAATATGTATGTCGACAATATTAAAAAAGAGGAGGGGGAGCGTTAAACTAGTGTATTTGGGGAAAACGAAAGAACATGAAAAAGTCAATGTAAATAAAAAGAGAAGGGGGGAACACATGAGAAGCAGAGAAGAAATTACTATTATGACGCTGGATGAGAAAATGGGAGTAATCCGAAAGTGTGAAACTGCATTTGTTGTGGATGCTATGAATTTAATGGGGCTGACACATTGGTGGGTAGATGATGTTGCTCCACTAAAAGAAGGCAGTATGATGGTTGGACAAGCATTTACAGCGAGGCTGACTAGATTGCGTAAGAATGAGCCAGCAATTAATGCATATCAACTTGTAGATCAGTGCCCGGAAGGAAAGGTGCTTATTATTGCTAATATCAAAGAAACTTTTCTTATTGGTGGTAACGTAGTCACCTCTGCCAGCAACAAGGGGATTGCAGGAATGGTTATTGAAGCAAAAAACCGCGATATAGCCGATATCAGACCTCTTCCTATGCCGGTTTTCAGTCATGGTGTTGGCGTTAAGGTTCTCCCTTCACCAATCAAGGTCTCATTTGAATATGGTATGCCTATTGAGATGGGTGGTGGTAAAATTTATCCGGATGATATTATCATGGGAGATGATAATGGAGTTATTGTAATTCCATCAGAGCATTTAGACGAAATATTGTATCAGCTTGAAATGATTGTAGAGGTGGAAAAGGAAGCCGCCGCAGCATTAAAAGAAAATAAAATGGATATGGATGAGTTTGCAAAGATAATAGCCAAAAAAAAGAATCTCAGAAAATAGAGGAAAGGATGGTAATTACATATGAAAAAAACGCTCACAATATTGATGGCAATTTCAATGGTTATGTCTCTTTCGGCTTGTCAGCCATCTGCAAATAATCAGGGTAATACTACAAAAGCGAACATTGAAAGTAAACAAGAAAATCAACAAGAAAGTAAGACAACAGAACCAACAGAAAAAAGTACTGAGAGTACTACATCAGATTATCCGACCGGGCCCATTACATTGTATGTTAGTTCAGCAGCGGGTGGTTCATTTGATCTAGGAGTACGCCTGCTTGTTCCATATGTAGAAGAGGAACTTGGAACAACTATCAATATTGTTAATAATGATACTGCAGGTGGCTGGGCTATCTGGCTAGAATGCGCAAAGGCCAAAGGTGATGGCTATTCTATATATACAAATAATTTCCCGGCCTATTATACTGTATACAATCCTGAGTATGGTTACGATGTATCATTAGAAGATTTTCAATTAATTGCCAATTTCTGTAGCGATCCGAATATTGTAGTGACAAGTAAAGATAGTGGCATCGAAACATTAGAGCAATTGATAGATTACACAACAAACAATAAAGATATTGTTTGTGGCGTTACTACCTTTGCCGGAGATGATCATTTGGCATATTTGAAAATGGTAAACGCAATTCCTTCAATGGGGGAAAACACTACACCTCTCTATGTGAACTCGATTACAGAGGCTATTGCGAATCAGTTGGGTGGTTTCAGTGATTTTATGTTCTGTAATGTGGGAAATATTGATGCAGTAAAAGAAAAATGCAATATTATTTGTGTGTTTAGTGAGGAACGCTGTAGCTTAGTGCCAGAGATTCCCACCTTTAATGAATGTGCAAAGGAAATCGGGTTCGATGTGGATGTGAGTGCAGGAGCCAATAGAGGATTTTGGATGCCCACAGGCTGCGATGATATGGTTACGGAAAAAATAATTACTGCGTTTAAAAATGCATTAAACAGAGAAGAACTGAAACAAGCTTACCGTGAGCAGAATTTTGTCTGGAATGGTGTGACCGGAAACGATTATGTTTCTCTTGTGAATAAGGAAGACACATTATTCCGTGAACTTCTTCCACTTTTGGGATGGGAATAGTTCATGGAAGAGGATAAAGATATGGAAGAAAAAAGGTCGGCTGAGAGAACATTTATCAGTAATGATATATGGATAGGAGCGTTCCTGGCTATTGTTGCAACAATTTTCCTGTTACAGGCTCTAAAATTTCCTGGAGAAAGCGTATATTTTCCAAGCGTAATGTTGATTGCGCTATTGTTGACTAGTTTGGGAGTATTTGGTCTGGGAATATGGAAAACAGTTCAAGTAAAGCAGAAAAAGGCAGAATATACAAATCCTGAACTGAGAATGCGCCCATTTATAGTCTTTATTAGCGTTATTGTTTATGTATTCTGTATTGATAAAATAGGCTTCTTTGTTACGAGTGCAATATATCTTCCTTGTGAAATGCTTTTGTTTGGGCAACGTAATCTGAAAATAATTATTATTTCCACCGTGGGATGTCTGGCTTGCCTTTATTTTATATTTGTTGCTCAGATGCAGATTCATATGCCACAAGCAATTTTCTTTTAAGCGGGAGGAATAAAATATGAGTTTAAATATTTTAGCAGAATCTTTTCAGACGCTTTTTCAATGGGAAGTCTTGATGGCATTGTTGGGTGGTGTAATTGGTGGCATGGTTATGGGAGCATTACCGGGATTTACGGGCGCAATGGGTGTAGCGCTCCTTTTACCACTAACTTTTGGTATGCCTGCTGTATCTTCACTGGTCATGCTCACTGCCTTATATACCAGTGCTATTTATGGAGGTAGTATTACTGCGATTCTGCTCCATACACCAGGAACACCAGCCTCGGGTGCCACTGCAGATGATGGATTTGAGCTTACAAAACGAGGTAATGGACTTCAAGCATTGGGGGTATCTACGGTCTGCTCTATGTCAGGGGGATTTATTAGTGGTTTAGCCCTATTATTCATAGCTCCAATGTTGGCAAAAGTATGCCTACTATTCGGCCCTGCAGAATATTTTATGGTTGCTATTTTTGGGCTAACTATAATTGCCAGCCTTTGTAGCGGGGGCGTAATGAAAGGCTTAGCTTGTGCTGCTTTTGGGCTGTCTATCAGCTGTATTGGTTTGGACAGTCAGACAGGATATCCACGTTTTATGTATGGTAATACCTGGCTCGCGGATGGATTACAGACGATCCCTCTGTTGATTGGACTATTCTCAATTTCACAGGTTATGATTATGTCAGAGGAAACGCAGGGGGCGAATTCTGGGCTTGTTGATAAAGCAATAAGTAATTTAAAAGGAAAGATCCTTTTACCTGCTAAAGATTGGGTTTCTTTTATTTTTCCAACACTACGTTCATCTGTGATTGGTACTCTAGTTGGAATCTTACCGGGAGCCGGAGGCGATATTGCTTCTTATTTGGCAGTTAATGTAGGAAAAAATAGTTCAAAACATCCAGAAGAATATGGAAAAGGGTCTTATGAAGCTATAGCATGTGCTGAATCAGCGAATAATGCTGTTTCCGGTGGAGCATTGATTCCGCTATTGACACTGAGCATTCCTGGAAGTTCTGTGGCAGCAATTCTGTTGGGGGGATTTACTATGCATGGGCTTGTTCCAGGCAGTTCTCTATTTACAGAACATGCGAATGAAGTATATCCAATCATTATTGGATTTATTCTGTCTAATATTATTTTAGGACTTTTAGGGCTTTTGGCTGTCCGTTATATAGCCAAGGTAACAATAGTACCAGTTAGTATTCTTGCACCTATTATTGTGGTTTTGGCTACACTTGGGGCTTACGCAGTGAACCTTAGCATGACGGATGTATGGGTAATGGCAATTTTTGGTTTAATAGGATATCTAATGAGAAAACATGACATGATAACATCGCCCATTGTACTAGCAATTATATTGGGTCCTCTTGCCGAGAAGAATTTATTAAGATCTATGGTTGTGAAAAAATCGGCGACATTTTTTGGATATTACATGTCCAGGCCAATTGTGTTAGTTTTATTAGCATTGTCTCTCATATCAATAATTATTCCAGTTATCCGTGAGTTCAAAATTATTAAAAAGAAGCATTGACAATTAAATATTAGGCATACCAGATATTAATTATTTGGTATGTCTTTTTATGTTCTAAATTAGTGGCTAGTATAACGGAATATTACCTAAAGGACAGTATCCATCACCCGTATTTGCTAGGATTAACCGCAGATGGGAGGTGAACTTGGATGGTAGTGAAGCTGGAAGAAATCTGACAGTATTTACGGACATGGAATTGTTGTATGCAGTGATTCTGAGGCGGAGAATAGCTGGGAAAATATTGTATCTATTCTGCAATATATTCAATAGGAAGAATCTATATGTTAAGGTTTTCGCACTAAGACACTATGCCCACTTCTAAGTAGACAAGTGCAATAATAAAAGCTTATCACTAAAGAGTAAGCGTATCAAGCATATTAATCTAGCTACTCGTGTCAATGATTTTCTAAGAGGGTGGTATACTATGGTTGATTACACCTTAACTGAGTGGTACACTTATATATAGTAAAATATGGGAGGAAGCATATGAAAACTATAAAAAAAGGCACTATTTGGCTAATAACTACATTGTTCTTAGTAAGCAGTATAGGATTAATTGGATGCTCACAAAATAATTCCATATCCAATCAGGAACTACAGGTGACAGCAGAAAGCGACTCTAATCCTGCACCGATGGTAAAGGAACCACAATCTTCTGAACTAAAGGTCCATTTTATAGATGTAGGTCAGGGGGATAGTATTCTTATCCAATCAGGTGATCACGATATGTTAGTGGATGCTGGTGAGAATGATCAGGGGGACACTGTTGTTACTTATCTTCATAGCCAAGGAATAGACAAGTTAGATTATGTCATAGGTACACATCCACATTCGGATCATATTGGAGGATTAGATAATGTAATCAATAACTTCTCAATTGGCAAAGTAATTCTTCCTCCAGTAGAACACACCACAAAGACATACGAAGATGTTTTGGATGCAATCAGTTCCCAAGGATTAAAAATAACAAAACCAGTTGTTGGAGACTCATATCAATTGGGAAATGCCTCATTCCAAATTATAGCTCCAAACGGTAATTACGCAGATGACCTTAACAACTGGTCCATAGGCATTAAGCTTACCAATGGAAGTAATAGTTTTGTAATGTGTGGAGATGTCGAAAACAAGGCTGAAGCTGATATATGTACAAACGGTATTGACATATCAGCAGATGTATTAAAGCTAGGACACCATGGCAGTAGTACATCGACTGGCGATGCATTTCTGAACAAAGTAAATCCCAAATATGCAGTAGTTAGTTGCGGGATGGGGAATTCTTATGGTCATCCGCATCAGGAAACTATGGATAAGCTGTCTGCAAGAAGTATTCAATTATTCCGGACAGATGAACAAGGTACAGTAATAGCGGTATCAAATGGGACGGACATAAACTGGAGTACTCAGCCTAGTACATCAGGCAAAACTGGAAATAAAAAAGAAGAAAGGGTTCCAGAAACTACAGTTGCCCCAACGACAGCTTCGGTTCCTGTTATGGAAGCACAGAAAAATGGACTTACGTATGTGCTTAATACAAAGACAAAGAAATTTCATAGAACTTCATGCGGGAGCTTGCCAACTACCAACCGAAAAGACACTGATATGAGTCGTGACGAGATAATAGCTGCTGGGTACGATCCGTGTAAAAAGTGTAATCCATAAACCATAAATAAGAAATAAGAAAGGAAATCACATGCAACAAACTATGTGATGAACTGTAAAAAATAGGGAGGCAGTTATTCTGTCTCCCTATTTTATGATAAAAGTATGCTAAGTTTTAATATACTAAATAAATCTCTGCCTTACCAATCATTTTATCTATAATGGGGATCCGAGTTATTATTGAATAATCAAACCTGGATCATCCGGATAGTTAATGATATACTGTAGGAGATGAGATGGAAACCTTAACTTGCTTTTTCCACCATAGAGATGAATCATTATTCTCTCTGATATGTGGGAACAGTTTTTGCGCAAAATAGTTTCAAAAAGATCTTTATGATCCATATAAAAAAATGGTGAACTAGCATGTTTATCCGTTTGCTCACTAAAAGCGTTTGCGTAGCGAAGACGATCAAGCTGAGCGCAAGATTTGCACATTGATATGTAGGTCCACTGCTTTCCGGCGGCCTCGAAAAGTAATTTGTGAAACTCATTATCTAATTCGAAAAAGCGATCTTTTCTTTCATGATTTTCTGCAAACATGCTCTGAATATTTAAATTTTCCTGTATACGTTCCCTATAAACATCGGAGAGACCTTCTTCGCACAATTGCTCAATCACGCCAGTTTCTAGTGTGGCGCGAATAAAAATATTTTCCTGCAACAGGTTATAATCGATAAAGGATACAGTGGTGCCACTTTGAGAACGAATATCGATTAGTCCTTCTTCTCGCAAACGAAATAGTGCCTGTCGAAATGGCGTGCTACTGATGCCTAGTGCCGCAGTTAACGCTCCCTCATTTAATTTTAATCCTGGATACAGAACCAGCCTCATAAGATTATGATAAAGAATGCGGTAAGCATACTGACTGTTGTTTTCATTTGATTCTTTTGGCGTTATAATCAGTTTTTTTTTCCATATAAGCTCTCTTTGCATAATAAATATATACTATTTTACAACGTTTTTAAAAATCAAAAAGTTCTAAATGTTAGGAGTAAAAAGTCCACTTCCAACATTTGTATATGTAACAGACAAAACATCTCTGTTTATAAGTTAAAAGTCTATAATGAAGTTTAGCATATACTAAATGGGATTGCAAGTATCATTTATTTTATGAATCAAAGCTATACATCAAAGCATTAATTCATTATGGAATTCAATTTAGAGAGTATTGTAGCGAAATAATCCATAAAAATTTATTTATCTTATTAATGATTTTGTTAGGATTGACTAAAAAAGAATAATATGTTAAACTTCTTATATAACTAAAATTCTAGAATTTTAATCAACAATTCATAAGGAGGTAAATGAAATGAAAAAAATTGCAATGCTTTTTACTCTAGGAATAGTTCTAATCACTGTTGCTTGTGGTAACTCCAATAGCACAAGCTCCTCTTCAAGTGAGCCAAAACCTGATGTTGTAGAGGAGCATGGGGATATAAGCAAAGAGCCTGTCACTTTAATTCTTGGACATACCAATAGCGAAACAGACTCCCGCCATACAATGGTCATGAAATTTAAAAATCTTGTTGAAGAACGTTCTAACGGAGAAGTTTTGATTGATATTTTTGCTGGTGGTACTCTAGGAAATCAGACTGAAGAGATAGAGGGTTTGAAAATGCGTACCCAAGATATTCTTGTTGAGGGCTACAATATCATATCCTTCTACAGTGAATATTGCAATGATACATTACCATATTTATATGACAATTATGAACACTTCATGGCTTGTTGGTATGACAGTGAAGTGGGTGATATGTGGAAAAACTATGCAAGCGATGCAGGGTTTGCCGTATTTGGACCAGCTTTCCGTGGATTCCGTGTTACCACAAGTATGAAACCGTTCACCAATGCCGATGAGATTGCTGGCTTGAAGATTCGTGTTCCGGGTGGAGATGTCTGGAGTAAGACCTGGCAGCAGTTAGGTGCTCAGCCTACTCCTATGGATCTGTCCGAAGCGATCACTGGACTTCAGCAGGGGACAGTCGAAGCGCAGGAAAATCCAGTTCTAATGTCCTACAATTATGGATTCGCTGATGTATGCGATTATCTGATTCTTACGAACCATGTATGCGGTGCTGATATTTTTATCATGGATAGTAATCGTTTCTCTGAATTAAGCGAAGCGCATCAGAAGATTTTAATAGAGGTTGCTGAAGAGTGTGCAAAAGAAATTAGTCAGGAGAACTACGAAGACGAATCTGATTATATCCAGCTGTTTAAGGATAAAGGCGTTACCGTTATAGAACCGGATTTGGAAAGTATCCGTGGTAGATTTACTACCTTTGTAAAAGACAATTTTCCAGAGAATACTGAAGTTGTAGAAGCAATCCATAACACAACATATTAGTTATTGAAAATCTTGGTGGTAATCTTTCTATTATCTATTGTTAATAATTTGGAGGGAATGGCTATGATTAAAAATATTTTAGATATTATCGAAAAAATCCTTATGACCATTCTGGGTATCCTAATGATTATTATGGTTTTAGTGATTTTCATGCAAGTTGTGCTACGCTATGGTTTCAAAAGTGCCACCAATTGGGCTGACGAGGTTGCCAGATATTGTATGATCTGGATGATATTTCTGGCATGTGCCATTGGATATAGGAGACATTGCCATATTAAAATTGATATTCTGACTCGATATCTGCCTTTGGGTATCAAGAGAATACTGGAATTTGTTATGTATATCTTGCAGATTGTATTTCTTGGTGTCGTGTTGTACGCAGCATCGGCATATATTTCATCGATTGAGAATCAACGATCGATCGCACTAAGATTGAATATGCAATATATACATATGTCCACAGTGATTGGATCGACCTTGATGATTGTATTTATCCTTGAACAAATGTGGTTGGATATTCTTCTTCCGATCTGGAAGAAAGGGATAAAGGAGGATACAATATGAATATTGGTGCAATGTTGTTGATTACTATGATTGTGTTGGTTCTCTTAGGAATGCCTATTGCCTTTGCTATTGGATTTGCATCCATGTGCTGTCTGGTCAGTGGTGGGTATCAGATGACGATTATGCCTCAAAAACTGTTCTCTGGTCTTGACTCTTTTGCCTTATTGGCTATTCCATATTTTATATTGGCGGGCAATATTATGGGACAGGGAGGGATTACGAAAAAGATTCTAGATTTTGCGTCAGCTGCTTTCGGTTGGTTAAAAGGTAGTCTTGCAATTATTACGGTTGTAGCATCAGCGATTTTTGCCGCTCTTACTGGATCCGGTATTGCCACAGTTAGCGGCATCGGAGGGATTACAATTCCAGCAATGAAGGATGAGGGTTACGAGACAGAATTTGCGGCTGCTGTTGCTAGTAATGCTGCAATACTGGGACCTCTGATTCCACCAAGTATCTTTATGATTGTGTATGGTACTTCTGCGGAGGTAGATGTTACTACACTATTCAAGGGAGGTCTACTGCCGGGTATTCTTCTGGCGATCCTGCTGATGGTGTACTGTCACTGGTATGCTAAACGCCATAATATGAAGTCTTCCAACGAGAAATTTGAGGTTGAAAAGATCTTAAGTCAAGGTAAAAAGAGTGTATGGGCATTGTTGATGCCAGTTATTCTTCTGGGAGTTATCTTTGGTGGTGTGTGTACACCAACGGAGGCTGCCGCTGTTGCTTGCGTCTATACTGCTATTGTTTCAGTGGTTATATACAAACTCATCAAGCCGAAACAGCTATTTACAATTGCAATGGAAAGTGGACTTACTGTTGGTATAACGATGATTTTAATGGGCACATCCAAAATTTCCGGATACGTGCTCACGATTGCTAAGATACCAACGATTGTTGCTAATATCATATTAGAACTCTCTGATAGTCCAGTTATAATTATGTTGTTTATTAATCTGTTCCTATTGGTGGTAGGCATGTTCATGGAAGCTAATGCAGCAATTGTAATTCTGACACCTATTCTACTCCCAGTAGCAACCTACTGCGGTATCAGTCCTGTTCAGTTTGGCACAATTATGTGCCTTAATCTGTGCATGGGGTTGGTTACCCCTCCGGTCGGTGGCTGTATTACAATCAGCAATGAAATTGCAAAGGGCAGATTGGAAAAGACCTTTATACGTTCTTTGCCTTTAATTGCGATTGAGGGTATTGTACTATTTCTGGTCAATATTGTTCCAGGTCTGTCCGTTTGGCTACCCGAACTTTTATAATCGAAGGGATAAATATTGCATGATATGGAGAAATTGTGCAATTTGAAAGGAGTAATTGAATGAATTTACTTAAATTTCCAGAAAAGCAAAAGATTGGCGATATTGTCAGTAGGGCAGAATATGCAGCATTGCTGATTCCATCTCCTCGTCAGGCTTATCTAGAAGAAGTATGTGCTCAGGCTAGACAGTTTGGGTTTGCCGGAGTCATTGCGACACCTTATGATTGCCCGTTTGTACTTGAACAGTTAGAAGGAACCGGTATAGAAACAGTGTGTTTGAATGCATTAAATCATGCCCTGGATGAAAACTTTGACTGCCGAATGTATGGAATTGATGTTTCAATTAAAATAGGTGTAAAAAACTTTGAGCTTTCTGTTCCGTGTGGTCTGATCCGAGATGGTAAATTTGACGTGATTCAGGATGAATTGTCTGCCATGGTAGAAAAAGTACATTTAGCTGATGGTAAGACGAGTGTGATCCTTGAGCCGGAGTTTATGGAAAGGGAAGCCATGAAACAAATAATTACTTCGGCTGAAAAAGCAGGAGCAGATTATATCCGTATTTGCAGTGGATTAGAGAAGGTTTGTGGCTCGAATGGCGGACGTGCAAATCTTAATTCTATTTGTTTTGTCAAACAACAAAGAAGTACCCCAATTGCAATCAAAGCAGGTGGTGGATGGGATTATGCTTATCTTGAAGATTGTGCGGAATATATCGATTCTGGGGCTGAACGCATTGATGTAGGACCAAGATTTGTGGAACAGCTTAAAGAGATTGGATACAGGAAGGGAGATCTATGATGGATTTATTTTGCTGTCCGCGGGATAATGATAAAATTATTAAAATTATGGAATGCATAGAGTACACAGCACTTCTTAGCTTGAACTCTACGGATGCTGAAGTAAAAAAAGCCTGTGAAGATGCTAAACGCTATAAAATGGCGAGAATAGTACCGTTCCAGACTTATATTAGAGATGTGTTTCGATATTTGGAGGGCAGTGATGTTAAAGTTGTTCAGGGATGTTGCGATGTTTTTCCCCGTGCAGAGCGCATACATATTTTAGAGGAAGGTTTGAAGTTAGGGTGTTGCGAAGTGGATATTGTCGGACATCAAGCATTGTTCTTGGACAAGAAATACGATGAATATCAAGATGATGTACGGGCATGTGTGGAGGTTGCTAATCGCTATAATGCTCCTCTAAAGGTAATCATTGAGACTGGATTCTTGAATGACGAAGAAAAAATTCTCATGTCAAAATTGAGCCTGGAGGCCGGAGCAACTTTTATAAAAACCTGTATGGGTATGCGAGGAGGGAGATGCTCTATACACGATATTCTGTTGCTAAAAGATGCCTTTGGGGATAAAATTAAAATCAAAGCTTCTGGAAGTATTGCCTCCTTGGAGGATGCTTACGCGATGATTCAGGCAGGCGCTGATCGCGTTGCAATTCGTGCTCTAGCTGTGGAACAGCTAGAGGCATTGGGTTACATATCGTAATAAATGATAATAAATCATTTAATCTGAAAACATTATGTCGACAATAATCCAAAAGATTACTAAATTAGTGGTATCCAGCCAAATATATGTAACAAACCATGGTATATCCTTTATTACAAATGTATGTTGCAAAAACTTATATGATCATGATATTTATGTAATGTGGTGAACTGTAAAAAATAGGGAGACAGAATAACTGCCTCCCTAAAAAATGTAAATTATATCCTAAATGTCTCTGAAATAAAGGCATAAGATGCTAAAAAGCCGATCAAGTCCGTAATGTGCGGACAAAATATCCCATGAAAGAATGATTTCATTCAACTCTTTAGTATCATTTCTTAAATTGAGCCATCAATATCTCAACAACATCTTCAATTGCCTTTTCCTCATCAGGAGTTAGTCCATCTAATATTATAATTTTACGGTTATCCAGTCCAAGGATGTAATCAGTAGTAGTATGATACAGAATAGCAAGTTTGGATAACACATCAGCAGATGGATATCCTAGATTACCTTCGTAGTTACTAATTGCAGATCGAGACAAATTTAAACGAGCAGCAACTTGGGCTCGTGACAAATTACGTTTTCTCTTAACTCTTTAAGTCGATATCCAAAATCATAAACCACATGACCACCTCCCTCTATACCATATTGTCCATTGTATGATACGGATGGACATTTATAGTGTCAAAAATTAATATTATTGACGTTTATTTTGAACAAATAGTGGGGATTTTAGTTTGACAAAACCGTTCTATAGAAGGGGGTAAGATTTTTGATAGGAGAATGAAATTATCGTTACAATAGCGTTACAGAGGCAAAAAAGATTGAAAAAACTATATGATATGTTGAAATTATATAAGAATTAGTTTGCTATAAGACCCAAAAGTGTTAATATGTATATAATAATAACTTTTTGGAGGGGAAGAGCATGTATAAAAAGCTAGTATCATTGTTGTTAGTTTGTGCTATTGTTACAGGCTGTCTTACGGTGGGGGATTTATCGCCTAAATTTAGTTATGCTAATACAATAGGCGAGGAAGGCGTTGCTACATCATCGAATGCTAAACGCAATAAGGATAAAGATGACGAAGAGTTGGATGAAAAAAAGGTTGAAGTTGCAACGCATTCCAATGCTTCTAAAAAGTCGGATACAGATGAGGATATTGGTATTGCTACAAATTCTAATGCAGTTGTAGCGACCAGTCCTGAATCCACTGTTGCTACAAACTCAAATGCTGATTTCGGTATATTAGATTTCACCAAAATAATTAGAAACATAAAACTTTTAAAACAGGATGACTATAGCATTATTACGGAGGATAATCCAATTGAATTTAAAGATGGTGTAATATTTAGATTCGATTACAGGTTAAAATCTTCTGTACAAAAGGCATTATCAGAAGGAAATAATGTTACATATGAATACCAATTATCCGAGGATATTTTAGTTCTTATTGGCAATTATGATGAATTAATTGGCGATACATTTACGGATGCTCCTGACATGGACTCATTAGCATATATAGGGGAATTCTGTAGTAATGGAAATATTCGAATTACAATTTTGGCGACTGATTCGGATTTTGACGAATTAGACAAGAGTATTGACATTCCTATAACTATTAATTGCGATAATGATAAAATACCTGAACAGATTATTTTTGAGTATACTAAAAAGTTCATAGTCAATTTATTTAAAAAAGATGATGGTTTTTTTTACAATACCACATTAGATGGGGTTGCCATTAATCTTTCAGCTGGAAAAGGAGTTATACCTGAAAAAACAGAAGTAAGGATAGAAAAGGTGTCAATTAATGATGTAATAAATAGGACATTTCAGGAGAATGATATCCCATCTGATGATGTGATTCTATTTGATATTACCCTATATTATAATGGAATTGTAATAGAGCCTAATGGTTTTATTAAGGTTGAATTCAGTTTGGAAAATAAATCCGAATATAGTAATAACAGCATTGTAACTGTTATCCATATAAATAATCAGAATCAAGTGGAAGTAATGCCTTGTGAAATAGATGAAGATAAAAGTAAAGTCATTTATGACTCTGATCATTTTTCTATTTATGGGATAGTTCTGGAAAATCAGGATGTTATTGAAATAAGAACACCAGAAGAATTATCAAATATAAGATTAAATTTGAACGGTTCCTACAAATTAATGAGCAATATAGATTTATCTTTAGTGGAATGGAAGCCAATTGATAAATTCACTGGAAAACTCGATGGGAACAAAAAGGTGATTAAAGGGTTACATAACAAAAATGATGAAGGATTTGCTTTGTTTGATCAGCTTAGCGGCAGTGTTTCCAACCTTTCATTTGAACATGTTAAGATACAGTCAACACAAAATTCGGCAAGCCTTGCATTGACAACATATGGAGATGTGCGTATCGAAGGTTGTAATGTTAGTGGTAAAGTCCATTCATCTGGGAAGTACGTATCTGGACTAATCGGATATCATGCAGGGGGAACATTAGAGATTAAAAACTGCTATGTAGATGGTAATATTACCGGAGGACAATATATAGGAGGTTTAACTGCTGGACAATACGAATTTTCCAATAATGAAGACAAAATTATATTGATTAATTGTACAAATAATGCAGATATTGCGGCAGCGGATAATAATAGTGTAGATGACCGTATTTATATGGGTGGAATTGCTGGTAAAGTGGATGCCTTTCAAATATCTGGTTGTATAAACACAGGAACTGTAATTAGTGACCTAGATAATTCTTTTTTAGGTGGAATTGTAGGGTATATAAATACCCATTACGGCGATGATGGGAATTTTGTTGATAGCTCTGAGAACACTGGAAATGTCAGGGGTTCTTCCTACACAGGAGGAATAGTTGGCTACCTAACTGGTTATTACAATCAAAGCACGGATAGAATCGTTACTATTAAAAATTGTAAAAATCTAGGACAAGTTGCTGGCATTAATGTTGGTGGAATAATTGGTGGTACTAATGTAAATGGTAAAACGATTTTAGATAAATGTTATAATTCGGGTGAATTAAAATCAGATTATTATGTTGGCGGTATTGCTGGAAGTATTGAACATACAGTAATAAAAGATTGTGAGAACATAGCTGACATTTCGGCACAGAATTCAACGACAGGTGGCATAGTAGGTTCTGTTGGTGACGGAGAGATAAAAAGGTGCCATAATTCTGGTAATATTGACATTATACTTTTATCAGGTTCTAGCCAAGTGAGGAACATGGGTGGGATTGCAGGTTCTTTTTATCAAACATCAATAGAAGAATGCTTTAACATAGGGAAGATTACATTTTATGATTATGATAATATCAAGAATTATCGTATAGGAGGACTTGTTGGATCTGCTGGAAAAGGAGAACTGATTGATTGCTATAATGCTGGGAATATAATAGGAAATCGTGTTTTATCATCGATATATCCCAATAGTATAGGTGGAATTGTAGGATATACATCAGGAAAAACAAGAATGACTAATTGTTTTGTATATGGCACGGTAACGGAATTTCCTGAAACCGATAGTATAGGCGTAATAATGGGGGAAGCAGAAAATCCAGATGATCTGGATATAGGTGAATTATATTATCTTAATACAAATAGATATGACCCATCAGGAAATTCACAAATCAGAGCACAAAAGATTAACATGGAGGATTTCTTAAATACAAATATATTTAAAAAGTTTGATTTTGATTTTGTGTGGAGAATCGGAAATTGGTTTCCTATTTTCCAATGGCAAGATGATGTAGAAATAGATAATCCAATTCCAACTCATTATGAGTTATATCCTGAAAACTATAGTACTGGAGTTAGCATATCACCTGGAAACCCTTTAAAATTAATGGTGACATTTGAGGACATAGTTACCGGATATAATTTAAAAAAAGGACGTGTATCAATTTATGAGTATGACACTGATAAGCTGGTATATGAAACAAAAGAAAGTATTTTTGAGCCAGGAGTATGCTATGATATAAGGATATCAGGCAATACTATAATGATAAATTTGGGATTATCGTCATATTTAAAAAACTTCAAGCCTAATACGAAATACTATGTCAATATTGATGAGGGTTTTGTAAAATTCGATAATAATAATTCGTTTAAAATCAATCAAAAAAATGATTGGGTTTTTAACACTATTATTGAGACAAAGGAAAAGGTAAATGTTGGAAGAGACGGAGAAAAGGAAGATTTACCGTATAACTATGAGTTTTTATATAAAGATTCCTTTTTTGAAGAGTCAAGTAGTCGTTATAATCATGAATTAGCGACATGGGCATTATCTGTAGCGATGTCCGGATTTCAAAGTTATGAGGGTGGATACGGATATGGATGCAAAAACGTAAATGATTACCTAGTAGGTAAGTTGGGATTTAAAGGATTTGATTATAATTATGGTTATCGTGAAAAACCAGACAAAGACAGTATTGGGGTTGCGGCAGCATACAAGACATTATACCAAGGCAGTGAGAAATTTACATTAATTATTGTTCCGATTCGCGGTGCGGGTTATGAAAAGGAGTGGGCGAGTAATTTTACCGTTGGCGATGGGAATATCCATGAGGGCTTTAATAAAGGCAAAAATGAGGTTATTTCTTTCTTGAATGATTATATTTCAAACAATAATATTAATGGAAAGATTAAAATTCTAGTAACAGGTTACAGTCGTTCTGCCGCAGTGACAAATTTGACGGTAGCAGCTCTTGATGATGGTGTACTTAATAATTTAACTAATATAAGTTTGGATAGGAATGACATATATGGATTCTGTTTTGAGCCTCCAGCGCCAGTTAAAGATGTTTATGGGGATGTACATCAGCAAAAGTATAATAATATTTTTAATATCATAAATCCAGTTGATGTGGTTCCATTCGTAGCACCTGGCCAGTGGGGGTATTCTCATTATGGGGTTCTGTGCTATCTTCCAACACCAGAAATAAAAGCAGATTATTCAAAATCCATAAGTAAATTAAAGGAGAACTATAGAAGAATAGGGAATGATGATTATAAAGACAGATCTTTTAAGAAGGTTACAACATATGGTGGGTTTGAAAAATTTAGAGTTTATACTGATGTTGCTCAAGGGGATTATCTTAACGGATTAGTTGGGAAGATTGCTCAGCGAATCGGTAATAATCAAAATTTCGCGAAAAGGTACCAAAACGATATACGTAACATGATTGTCAATGAGTATACGGCTACGGGTATTGTCAATGTATTTGGATCTGTTTTAACTTCAGCGGTAACAGGAGATGACGTTGAAACATTACTACATAATATTGATCTAATTGCTCAGGCCCATTATCCTTTAACATGTCTTTCGTGGATGGCATCGATTGATAGGATTGAAGGATATTCTAATGGCATATACAGAAAATTATATGTCAATTGCCCGGTAGATGTGAAACTATACGATTCAAGCAATCAATTAGTTGCATACATCAAAAGCAATAATGTTATACCTATTGATGGAAGTAGTATATGTGCTTATCTTGATGAAAATGAACAAAAGATAATGATATTACCTTCTGATGAGGAGTACCGCATAGAATTAATTGCTACTGACAATGGTGTTGTAAATTATTCCATTGCTGAATATTCTACAGAAATGGGTAACTTTACTAGAAAAATGAATTATAATAATTTGCCGATAGAGGTGGGGGATGTACTAGTAGGAAAAGCAGAGAATCTGCATAATGATAATGGAAAGTATGAATTACATATGAATTCCAATGAAGTATTTCCAAATGAAGATTTAGATAATATGAAATATCTAGAACTGAAGGTTTTTATTGATGGGAATGGTTTTGCTTATTATCCAGATTATGCGATGAAAGGTGAATTTGTAAAGGTTGTAGGGGAGCCAACGAATGATTCTAAATTTATAGGATGGTTTGACAATAATATATTATTGTCAAAGGAGTTAGATTATCGTTTTCAAATAGCAGAGGATACCACATTAACGGCCAAATTTGAGAATAAACATATTGACATCGAATTGAATAATGATAAAAACTCAGACTCGCCTAAATATAACGCAAAATGGATAAAAGATAATAAAGGATGGTGGTACCAGTATAGCGATGGGACGTGGGCAAATTCACGTTGGGAATTGCTTGAATACAATGGAGTAAATAATTGGTATTACTTTAATGAAAATGGTTATATGAAAACAGGATGGTTGTTATGGAACAATAATTGGTATTACCTCAATCCTATATCTGACGGTACTCAAGGCAGCATGATTAATGGGTGGAAAATGATAGATGACAACTGGTACTATTTTGATTCCACATCAGGAGCGATGAAGACAGGATGGATTAAATTAGAGGACAAATGGTATTGTTTTAGAGGAGATGGTGTCCTTCTTGTTAATACCGTGACACCTGATGGTTATTATGTGAATGACAAAGGAGAATGGATACAATAAGATAATCCATTCAAGTCATTTGGGACTGAATAAGGACTTCAATATTTTATGGGAGTCCCTTGTGTTACAGGATGAAAATAATAGCTTATTTGGTTACCTATGCTAAAACCTGATGATACACTTATAATAGAAAATATGGGAGGAATTAAAAAGGTAAGGTTTATGAGTAAAGCAAAAAAGGTATTATTTGGTTATTAACGTCATTGGTGCTCATATGTAGTTTCACTGGATACTCAACAAGGACGATACAAGATATATATGTAAGAGCTGAGAGCAACAAAAACGATACAGATTTAGTAAAGGTTACAAAGACATCTTCAGAACTCAAAGTTCATTTCATTGATGTGGATCAGGGGTCATGGTATAAGCTTTGACAGGATGGATATAGTAAAATTAACTGAGAACTATCAATAGACGAGGAGAAGAATTCTCCCCGTCTATTTTTTGGGAAAAACACCTTCTGTTTTGCTGCATGCGGTAATATAGAGCAAGAATAATTAAGTTTAATAAATATGAGCTTTTAAATGTTCTTCTATTTTGTTAACTTCCTGATTTTTAATGTATTCTAAATATTCCCAATGCTCTTGAGCAACTATGTTTAATGAATCTTTAATGATTCCCTGTTGCAGTAAGTGTGAATGAATTTTGGATGATATATTATTCCATAAAGCACAGATTGTAGGACTAGAAGCGTGTTCAATCAGATAGGAAAGAAATTTCATATCCAAATCAGTTTTCCGCATCAGCCATCTTCATTTGCTGAATAAGAGATTCTAAGTACTGATAATCTGTATTGGTTAAATACCAGCAAGCATTTTTAGCAACAAATGTCTCAATGACTCTTCTGGTAGGCACAAATACTTCTTTGGTTTCTTCGGGATTCATTTCCAATATAATTGTTCCACGATGGGGATGCGAATAAGTTAGTCCTTCTTGATCAAGCTGAATGATTGCTTCACGAACCGGTCCACGGCTAATCCCCCTATTATTGTGGGTCAGCCTGTTTTTTATGAGGCATCCCTTTTCCTTTGTCTTTCTGATCAGACGATGGATAGTAAATTTTTGAAAGTGTATAAATAAAAATGATATATTAATTTCATTTTTGAATTAATATTTGTAAATATATAAAGTATTTTTAAAAATGAATTGACATAGCTAGAAAAATGTGCAAAAATAATAATATAAATCAAATGCAACTTAAAAATTTATTAATATTAACCAAAAGGGGGAATCAGTTATGACATTTGGAATTCATCACACGTGCCTAACCGTCAGTGACATGGACAAGTCTTTGATCTTTTACAGGGATGGACTTGGTCTTGATGTTGTCAAGGATGTTGACGAGCAGGGGGAGCGGCTAAGCATGGAGACTCAGATGGAAGGGGCTCATAACCGTCTTGTATGGTTGAAAACATCCATGGGAAACACGCTTGTTGAGCTTCTTCAGTATATTCATCCTCTAGGAAAAGCCTTTCCTTCCGATGCCAGATGCTGCGATGTAGGTATGCCTCATATTTCTTTTCTGGTTGAAGATATTGATGAGATGTATGAAAAACTTTGCGGCATGGGAGTAACATTTACCGCACCGCCAATGGACTGTGATAACAGTACATTTGAAGGCGCCAAAACAGCTTACTGCTATGATCCCGATGGAATTTTTGTAGAACTGTTTCAAATCCCGATTGATACGAAAACCTTTTATTAATTTACAGGGGGGCTTTACATAAAACTGAACCAGGCAATCCTGGATAAAAAATAAAAAAGGAGAAGGAACTATGAAAAAGAAAAAAGTTATTGCATTCGTTTTAACAGCTTTTATGCTGCTGAGTTTAGCGGCGTGCGGGTCGGGGGGCTCTAAAACTGAGACGGCCCCGGCTCCGGAGAAAACAGAAGCGTCTTCCGCTACGGCAGGGACTGAAGCCTCCGCTGCGGCAGAGACGGAAACGAAAGAGGGCGGACGTGTATTGGGACTTGTTCTTTTGAACGGCGCGATTGAACATTGCCAGCATTTTGACGAAGGCGTACGCGACATTGCGGCAAAAAATGGAGATGAGGTTGTCACCCTTGACGGAGCCTATTCTGTTGAGACCATCAACCAGTGTATAGAAGACCTAGTTGCCAGGGAAGTAGATGGTATCATTGTAGATGCGCTTGATAAAGAAGGACATATTTCATCCATTAAAATAGCAAATGCCGCCGGTATTCCGGTTGTACAGTCGGATAACATTTGTGCGGATGAATCAGTTGTAATTGGCATGACGGCTTCTGACAATTATGACGCCGGTTACCAATGCGGTGTTGATGCGGCCGCCAAAATGGAAAAACGGGGAGAAAAGGGAAAAGCCATATGTCTTGAAAATCCGGGAGCGCCGGCGCCTGAAGCCCGTCTTGAAGGATTTCTTAAGGCCTGCGAGGATAACGATATAGAAATATTGGCTGTTCAGCCGGGCGCAGGAACCGAAGCGGCGGCATCCACCACTGAGAATCTGATTCAGGCACATCCGGAAGCTAATATTTGTTTTTGTATAGATGATCCGGCTGCAATGGGCGCATATTCTTCCTTAAAAACTGCCGGGATGATTCCGAATTGCCTGGTTTACGGCGTGGATGGAAATACAGAGAATAAAGAACTTATCGCTTCCGGTGAAATTGCAGGAACCGTTCAGCAGGATCCGTTTTTAATGGGCCAGACATCAGCGGAATTTTTCTATTCTTACTGGGCCAATGAGGACTATGAGTTTAACATAACGCTACCGATTACATTTATTAACAGTGATAATGTAGCAGATTACCTGTAACCCTTTCCGGCCTTAATGGAATTTGTTAGAAAAAGCAGATCATAAGGGGATAGACATCATCCCCTTTTGAAAGGTGATGTTTCTATGCATGAAGTCGCATTAAAAATGAAGAATATACAGAAATCCTTTTCTGGAATAAAGGCTCTGGACAATATAAGCTTTGAACTGAGAAAGGGTGAGGTGCATGCCCTGTTGGGGGAAAACGGAGCCGGAAAATCAACATTGATAAAAATTCTGTCGGGAATTTATCAGGCGGACAGCGGCAGTATAGAAATAGAAGGAAAAGAAATTTCTATACATAATTCACTGGATGCGATTAAACAGGGAATTGCCGTAATACATCAGGAATTGGTTTTAGCTGATAATATGTCAATCGCCGAAAATATATTCATGGGCCGTGAGTGCTGTAATAAATTCTGTTTTATTGATTTTAAAGCTGCGGAAAAGAAAGTTCAGGAAAGACTTGATTTGTTGGGCATTGATTTAAAAGCAAGCATGATTGTAAGCAAACTCAGCACACCGCAAAAGCAGGTTGTGGAAATTGTAAAAGCTCTTACCTACAATGCCAAAATTGTCGTTATGGATGAACCCACGGCGTCCCTGAGCAATAAAGAAATTGAAATGCTTTTTTCGATCATAGAACAATTAAAAGAGCAACACATTTCAATTATCTATATTTCCCACCGTATGGAAGAAATTTTTCATATTTCAGATCGTGTTACGGTAATCCGCGATGGTGAGTATGTTGATACGCTTAAAACAGAAGATACCAATTCAGACGAGCTTGTGCGGCTGATGGTTGGCCGCCGGATATCTGATTATTACTCCCACATAAAACGGAAGCTGGATGAGGTTGTACTGGAAGTAGAGGGCCTGTGTACATCAGATAAGCTGCAGGATATCAATATGAAACTTTATAAAGGCGAGATACTTGGACTATCCGGATTAGTCGGAGCAGGGCGCACAGAACTAGCCAGGGCAATGTTCGGCATTGACAGAATAGAAGCCGGCTCCATAAAAATAAATGGCCGGGCAATGGCAATAGACTCGCCTAAAGATGCAATCAGAAACGGAATTGTACTAATTCCAGAAAGTCGTAAGGAGGAAGGACTCATTCTTGGAAATACGGTTGGGTTTAATATTACAATTACCGTTTTAGAGGAATTTATTAAATTTATTCATGTAAAACGGCCCAAAGAACAGGAAATCATTCATACGTTTTTCTCAAAGCTTTCAATTAAAGCCAGTTCTCCGTGGCAGACAGTCGGTTCCTTGTCCGGCGGTAACCAGCAGAAGGCAGTTGTTGCAAAATGGCTTGCAACCAAGCCGGATATTATTATTATGGACGAACCGACCCGCGGTATTGATGTGGGAGCAAAGTCTGAAATATACACACTTATGGATGAGCTTGCCAAACAGGGCACTAGCATCATTATGATTTCCTCTGAGCTTCCTGAGGTTCTTGGCATGAGCGACCGTGTTTATGTCATGAACAGTGGCAGGATTGTTGCGTGCCTTGACGGCGCGGAAGCCACGCAGGAACTAATTATGAGTTATGCAGCGGGGGTTAAAAATGATTAAAAAAGTTGAAACGGTGAAAAGACATGCAGAAAGCAAGACAGTGCAAAGCGCCAGAGAGCTTTTAGGCATCTTGGCCGCGCTGATTATAATTTGTATTATACTTACTTTTTTAAGTGAAAAGTTTCTCCGGATTACCAATGTGATTACAATTCTGAGGACCACATCCATTAATGCCATTGTAGCGGTAGGAATGACATTTGTAATCCTTACAGGAGGCATCGATCTTTCTGTAGGCTCTATTATGAGTCTTGGCGGCGTGCTTTGTTCGCTGATGATAGCGCGGACAAATGTGGGCATTTTAGCCTCTCTGCTTATCGGCTTGTCAGCTGGCGCCGCTGTTGGTTTTATCAACGGAATGTGTATAACGAAACTGCGTCTGGTTCCGTTTATTGTTACTCTTGCAACAAGCTATGTAGCCCGCGGCGGTTCCTATCTTTTAACCAATGCCCGCCCGGTCTCTATAAAAGAAGAGTTTTTCTACGAATTTGGCAATGGCATGATTGGCAATGCATTTCCCTACCTGATTATCTATATGCTTATTGTATTTGCTATCTTCTGGATCTTGCTGAACCGTACAAAATACGGCAGGCGTATTTTTGCAATAGGCGGAAACGAAGAAGCCGCAAGATTTTCTGGAATTAAAATTGACCGGATAATTATTATTACATATGTATTAAGCGGGGTTTTGGCGGCATTTGCCGGGATTATAACCTGTGCCAAGATGTACAGCGGCCAGCCTGTTATCGGGGAAGACGCAGCGATGGATGCAATTGCGGGAGTTGTTCTCGGAGGAACCTCCATGACCGGAGGTTTTGGAACATTAACCGGAACGATTATTGGCTGTATCATCATCGCCGTAATTAATAATGGCATGAATTTGATTGGTCTTAATTCTTTCTGGCAGCAAGTGGCAAAGGGTCTTGTTATTCTGATAGCAGTATATGTGGACGCCATGAAAAAAACACGTAAAAATTGATTGCGCCTTCAGAGGAGATGATAACAGGTGGATGAACAGATACGGGAATTGGAGCAGATTTCTAACGAATGTAGAAAAACAATATTAAAAATGATCCATCACGCCAAAAACGGTCATGTTGGAGGTTCTTTATCAGAAATAGACATTCTGGTGGCCCTATATTTTAAAATAATGAAGATAGACCCGGAAAACCCTGGCTGGATTGAAAGGGACAGGCTGATATTGTCAAAGGGACACTCCAGTCCAGGCTATTACACAGCTCTTGCCAAGCGAGGTTATTTTGATCAGACGCTGCTCGACTCATTTGACCAAATTGACAGCAGGCTTCAGGCACATCCGGACATGAACAAGTGTCCGGGAGTTGATTACAGCACCGGTTCACTGGGACAGGGTCTTTCTGTTGGCATAGGAATTGCCGAGGCGGGGATCATAAAAAATCTTTCATTTACAACGTTTGTATTAATGGGGGATGGAGAAACTCAGGAAGGCCAGATATGGGAAGCCCTTATGTATGCGGGCGTGAAACAGGTGAAAAACCTGGTGGCAGTTTTTGACTGCAATAAGGTACAGCTGTCCACACTGTTATCCGACAGCATCGATCTATCACCTTTTTCAGATAAGTTAAAGGCATTTCGCTGGAGGGTCGTAGAAACAGAGGGCAATCATATGGAAGATATCAGTTCCGCGCTTATAAGGGCAAAGGAGGAAAGCAGCAGCGGACCTGTGGCGGTCATAGCAAATACTGTGAAAGGCTGTGGAGTCAGCTTTATGGAAAATAAATACCAATGGCATGGAAAAGCGCCTAATGACGAACAACTGGAATTGGCGCTCCAGGAGCTTGGGAGGTGAAGGATTATGCAATATAAAATTTCATCCATGGTTTCTCAAAGAGCCGCTTTCGGACAGGGTCTGATAGAAAAAGGTGCTGAAAATCCTAATCTAGTAGTACTGGACGCCGATGTATGCTGCTCTACCCAAACACATTTATTTCGCGAAGCTTATCCTGAACGTTTCTTCCAGGTTGGAATTGCCGAACAGAATATGCTGGGAATTGCCGCCGGCATGGCATCAATGGGATTGATACCCTTTGTATCTGCGTTTGCTGTATTTTTGACAGAGCGCGGCGGGGATCAAATCAGGAATTCAATCGCGCATCCCCGGGCCAATGTAAAGTTAAACGGTGCCTATTGCGGCCTGCCTACAGGGAGAGGCGGAGCCACTCATTCGGCAGTGGAAGATATAGCTGTTATGAGATGCCTGCCTAATATGGTCATTTTGGATCCAGCCGATGCTACAGAGACAAGGCTTTGTATTGATTTGGCTATGGAAATAGAAGGCCCCGTATATTTGAGAACTGTTAGATGCGAGGTTCCTACAATCTTCGGTCCGGAGCATCAAATAAAGCTGGGAAGGGCGGTAAAGCTTTTAGAAGGCAATGATATTACGGTTATATCCAGTGGCATGATGACGGGCAAAGCAAAAGCGGCAGGTGCCATGCTGGAAAAGCAGGGCATTCACATTGATTTACTTCATATGCCTTCCATTAAACCCCTGGATGAAGAAGCTGTGATAGAATCGGCAGCGAAAACAGGGAAAGTTATTACTGTCGAAAACCATTCCGTAATCGGAGGATTAGGAAGCGCAGTATGCGAATTGTTATCAAAAAAATATCCGGTTAAAACCAGTTGTCTAGGTTTTCCTGATATATTTCTGCAATGCGGAGCTGATGAGGAATTATTCTCAAGGTATGGTATGAACACGGAAAACATTGCAGATACAATATTGAAAAGAGTAAAGTAACATTAGACACATTTTAAGGTTTATTGTCCATTTTATAGTAAATTCAAAAATTCCATAGAATCTAAAAAAGTATTGCATCTATACATAAATGGATTATAATTACAATAATGGATAAATTTGCTAAAAATGGAGGTTGGTTTTAAGATGGATAACAAAAACGAACAGGGTGGTCAGATGATCACAAAATTATTTTCAATATTGGAATATATGTCCAAACGAACAGGGCAGGTGCGGCTGCAGAATTTAGCAACTCATTTGGATATGTCACAATCAACGCTGCTTCGCTATCTAAACAGTATGATTCGTGAAGGCTATGTTTATCAGGATAAAGATACTTTGGGTTATGCGTTAACGTGGAAAATATGTAAAATAGCAAGTGAACTAAGCTCTCCGCTGGCAGCAAAATGTATCGTCAGCCCTTATGTGAACCATTTATCTCGGGATACCGGACTGGGCGCGGCTGCAATGGTAATGCAGGGGTACGAGGGAATTTACGTTGATTTGATCGATGATCCCACAACACTTCTGACTTCTCTTGTAAGACTAGGAAATTGCCCTCCGTTAAATGCTACGGCTTCCGGGAAGGTGCTGCTGTCACAGCTGTCACCTTTAGAATTTGAAGATTTCTATACGCTGAAGGGATTGGAAAGAAAGACATCCAGTACAATTGTTGATAGAAACCAGTTAATGGAAGAACTTGAATGTGTTCGAAGCCAGGGGTATGCTTTAGAGCTTGATGAATGCACAGATGGTGTGGAATGTGTTGCAATGCCTATTTATGATTACCGCAATAAAATTTACATGGCATTGTGTGTGTTTGATAGCAGGCATTTTACAGAACCAACCTATTTAAAAGAACAGATTTTACCGAAACTTAGTAAATATGCAAAGGAAGTGTCCTTTCGCTTAGGATGTTCAGAGAATCAGTTAAAAAGCTACAAATATTAGTAAATGATTCAGCTAAGACCTGTTCATCAGTGTTTTCTGTTAGATATTTGCAAAATAATATACATGTAAAGGGGTATTATGATGAGTCAGGAAATTAATTATGCAGAAACAAAGCGTATCAAGGGAAGAGAATCGGAGGTAAAGGTTGCGTCCATACAGATGGAGCCTGTTTTCGGAAATAAAAAAATAAATCTGGAAAAGACGCTGCGGTTAATAAATGAGGCAGCGGATCATGGAGCGCAGATAATTGTGCTGCCGGAGTTATGCAATACGGGTTATATGTTTAACAGCAGAGCAGAAGCTTTTTTCCTGGCCGAAGAAGTCCCAGCAGGAGAAACCAGTCAGGCCTGGATTGATGTGGCCAGGAAACGAAAGCTGTATATTGCCGCCGGCATTACGGAACGGGAAGGAAATGATTTATATAACTCAAGTGTATTTGTGGGGCCTGATGGCTATATAGGAACCCACAGAAAGGTTTGCTTATGGGATGAAGAAAAAATATTTTTCGAGCCCGGAAACTTGGGTAATCAGGTGTTCCACACTCCCTACGGACGGATCAGCCTGCTAATCTGCTATGATATGTGGTATCCGGAGCAGTGGAGGAACTGCGCGTTGGGAGGGGCGGATATCGTATTGGTTTCAACGGCCTGGATTTATTATCCGGATCTTCCCTATGGGGTAGGAAATCTGGGAGTTTTTCTCGGTATCAGCGCTGCGCTCTGCAATAATTATTTTGTTGCAGTTGCAGACAGAGTGGGAACAGAAAGAGGATGTAAATTTCCCGGTAACAGCCTGATTATTGATCAGGGAGGAAAACCCATTGCCGGGCCTGTGGGAATGGAAGAAGAGACGGTTATCTATGCAGATATTAATATGAGCGATGCAAGACGAAACCAGTGGACGGAATTTGCAAATCCCATCAGAGACAGACGAATTGATTTGTGGGGATCTTATATTGGGGATACCTCCTTCGATAAGGTTCTGCCAAGGTAGTAAAGCTGCTTAATAGGTCTTGCAGGGAAATAAAAGGAGAAACAGAGTATGGATGATATAATAAAAAAAGGTTACTGCATAAACGGTGAATGGAAGGAATCTAAAACAAGTAAGTGGATGCCCGTTACAGACTCATCTACGGGAGAGGTAATGGCGGAGGTGCCCTGCTGTACGGCTGATGAGGTAGAAGAAGCCATTGCTTCAGCTCAGGCGGCATTTTCTGAATGGTCGATGCTCTCCCTCAGTAAACGTACGCAGATGTTGTTTAGGTGGCGCAGTGTTTTGACAGAGCATGTAGAAGAATTAGCTTTGCTGTGCGCGAAGGAATTAGGGAAAACACTTGATGAGGCAAAAGGCGATGTTTTAAAGGCCATTGAACCTACAGAGCTGGCATGCGCCGCGCCGTTTATTACTCAGGGATCCGCATCGCTGCAGGTTACCAGCGGTTTTGACACAGCCTCTTACAGGATGCCGCTAGGCGTTGTGGCGGGCATTGTTCCCTTTAACTTTCCGGCAATGATTCCCTGGGGATGGATGGTGCCCCTGGCAATCGCAACAGGGAATACCGTAGTGTTGAAAGCCGCATCCTATACACCGCTTACTTCTATGAGAATGCTGGAATTATTTTATGAGGAAGCAGGATTTCCCAAAGGTGTAGTGAATTTAGTTACATGCAGCAGAAAAGAATCCGAGCTGTTTTTGACAGATCCAAGAATTAAGGCAGTAACCTTTGTGGGCTCCACGGATGTTGGAAAGCATATCTATTCGGTGGCGGCAGCTCACGGAAAACGTGTGCAGGCACAATGCGAAGCGAAAAACCATGCGCTGGTGCTGGAAGACTGTGATCTGGAAAGCACCACAAACGCCATTATTAATTCTACATATGGATGCGCGGGAATGCGCTGCATGGCCTTGCCTGCTATTGTTGTGCAGGAAAGTATTGCAGACAAATTTGTTCATTTACTGAAAGAAAAAGCTATGGCAATGAAAATAGGCTGCGCCTATGATCCAGAGACACAACTGGGCCCAGTAGTAAATGAGAAACATAAGCAGTTTATATGCGATTGGATTCAAAAGGGAATTGACGAAGGAGCGGAACTTGTACTTGACGGGCGTGCTGTTTCGGTTCCAGGGTTTGAAAAAGGTTTTTTTGTAGGACCTACAATTTTAGACCATGTAGAGAATGAAATGACAGTTGGGGATAGGGAAATATTTGGGCCAGTCACTGTTATTAAGAGAGTGAAAGACTTCGAGGAAGGTCTGGCAGTTATGAACTCCAATCCCTTTGCCAATGGTTCGGTTATCTTTACACAGAGCGGATATTATGCCCGCCAGTTTGAACTGCTAACAGACGGCGGTATGGTAGGAATTAATGTGGGCATTCCGGTTCCCTCGGCCTACTTCCCCTTCTCAGGCAATAAAGACTCTTTCTTTGGAGATCAGCATGTACTGGGGATCGATGGGGTCCGTTTTTATACCAGGGCAAAGACTGTTACAAAGCACTGGTATGATGAGCATTCTAAAAAGAAAGTTATGGATACATGGGAAGGAACGGTAGAACGTATTTAGGCTCTGTCGGTTCTGCTCTCCACAGCTTACTGTGTAGCAAATTAGGCTAAGCTGAGACTACTGCCCCGCGGCAAGCCGCAGGGCAGTTTATTTAGCGGTATTTATAATGGAGAAAAGGCAAATGAAAGAACAGTGGGATCTGATTATAAAAGCCGGCACGATTGTAAACAATAGCGGATCCATTCGTGCCGATTTGGCAGTTAAAAAGGGGAAGATAGCGGCTATCGGTTATTTTGGGCATATGGAAAATATAAAGAGCATTGATGCAAATGGCAAGCTGGTTTTACCGGGGATGATTGACGCCCACGCCCACATACAAACAGGCGTTGGGGAAGCAAAATCAAAGGATAACTATTTAAATGGAAGCATTGCCGCAGCATATGGAGGAACCACTTCCTTTATAGATTTTGCTTTTAATAATGAGGGTGAAAAGCCTAAAAATTCCATGGAAAGAAAATTAAAGGAAGCAGCCGGAAACAGCATTCTGGATTTCTCGTTTCATCCCTGCATTAACCAATTGGACATGGAGTCTTTAGAGGATATCAGATATTATTTAAGAAACGGTTTTCCTTCAGTAAAGTTATTTACCGTATATAGAAACAGTTTAATGCTGGAAAAAAAAGGAATCTATGAGGTGCTGAAAATAGTTGCGGAAGAAAACGGGATTTCTCTTATTCATGCAGAAGAAGCGGATATAATTGAGAGAAATATTTCAGATGCAATAGAGTCAGGTAAAACGCTGCCGAAAAATCACGCTGAAAGCAGACCAGTTATTTCAGAGATTGAAGCAATGTACGGTATTCTTGCTATGTCTGCCGAGACAAAGGCACCGGTTATATTTGCTCATATGACAACTGGAGCAAGCAGGGCAGTCTTAGAAAGAAGGGATGGAGCAAAGCTTTTCGCGGAAGCATGTCCTCACTATTTGGTTCTGGATGAAAGGGTCTATGAACAGGAAGACGGGTATAACTATGTCTGCAGCCCGCCTATCCGGTCTGCATCAGACAGAGAGAAGCTTTGGCAATTAATTAAAGACGGTTATGTGCAGATGATTAACAGTGATCATACGGATTATTCATCGGAACAAAAGAAAAAGTACTGTAATTACTTCCCCAAAATACCAAACGGTCTTCCCACCATTGAAACACGTGGAATGGTATTCTTTTCAGAAGCGGTTATGAAAAGAGGAATGCCTGTAGAGCGTTTTGTGGCTCTGACATCTGCAAATGCCGCAAAATTAATGGGGCTTTATCCTCGGAAGGGAGTGCTGCAGCCCGGGAGCGATGCAGATATCATAATTGTGGATCCGGATAGGAAATATATTATGAGAGCTTCCGATATGCATATGCAGACAGATTTTTGTCCCTATGAAGGAATTCAGATGAGAGGGAAGGTTGAATATACAATAGCGGGGGGAGATATTTTGATAGAAAACGGAATATATACAGGAAAAGCACATACCGGAAAGCTGTTGAAACGCGGAAAACCCATACTTGATTTGTAGGAGAGATAGAAAAATGGAGAAGGAATATGTATTTATAACCGGAGGAACGGGATTTATAGGCATGAATATTGCTTGTCTTCTTCTAAACAAAGGGTACAATGTCATTTTGTATGCAAGAAAACCTCCGGCGGATATTTTTACCAGGGAATTCGAAAAATTGCCAGGAAAGATTTATTTTGAGCAGGGAGATGTTCTGGATCAGGAAAAAATAGAGAAAGTAATCCAAAAATATCGCGTAAGCTATTTTATCCATGGGGCGGCCATTACGCCGGACAGAACCATGGAGGAAAACAATCCTACTTCTATTATAGAAGTAAATTGCCTTGGGCTTTTAAAGGCCGTTTTGGCAGCAAAAAATCAACATGTGAAACGGTTTATTTATTTAGGCTCTATTTCTGCATATGGAGAAACCGCTTTTCAGGAGAAAAAGCTGAGTGAGGAAAGCAGTATTGGAACCCCAAAATCGCTATATGAGATTTCGAAATACGCTGGAGAAAAAATACTGCTACGTTTAAAAGAGTTGTATATTATAGATGCGGTAATTGCCAGAATCGGAGACGTCTATGGGCCCTGGGAGAGATATACGGGCGTAAGAGGACATATGAGTTTGATTTATCAATTAACGCAAAAAGCAATCAGCGGCGAGCATGCTGTTTTGCCAAGACCATGCTGTCAGGATTGGGTATGCGGAATTGATATTGCAGATGCAGCTGTCAGACTTATGGAGGCGGAAATCCTCCGCTATGACAGCTATCCTTTATGCAGCGGCAGACAATGGAGCCTGCTTGAATGGTGTGAATTGTTAAAAAAAAGATACCCTGATTTCTCATATAGCCTGGCATCGATTCCAGAAGAGGCAACTATACAGGTAAACCAAACGATGGATAACGCTGCCATGTCTCTTGATAGGTTATATGAAGATACCGGATTTGTCCCGGCCGCCGACACTCCGGAGAAAGGGTTTGAATGCTACATGAAGTGGTTAAGCAGCCATCCGGATTTTCTGGTTTAACGCAGACATGTTCATGAAAACAGTCCAACAGGAAAAGAATATGAGTAAGAGGCGTTGACGGTGCCTCTGATCATTCTCTATATTGTGGGTTTCGAATTGCTTTCCCGGTGTCCTATACCGGATGACTTTATAAAGGGGGAGAAAAAAGGTATGGGTATGGTGGCGGGGATTCCGCCTACCTTGGTTGTACTGATGGTTTTAGTAGACATCTTGAGAACTTCCGGTTTTTTGGTGGGAAGGGGATCTATTACTGTTTTATTGGAGATGTGGATATAAATTTGTGTTGATTCCAGACATCTGTATCCAAGCATAGACTGAACATTGCTGATTGGAACGCCCTTCTTCTGTTTGTTCATACTTTATTCATATTTAATTATTATAGTGATTATGTATTGAAGCATCAGTGCTTTTTCATACACTTTTCTAAGGGCTGGCAGGAAACTGTCGGCCCTCCTCTTTTTCCTGGATCCTTTTCCAAAATGATTATTGTGGCGAATAATTTTAAGTTAATTATCATTCCAAACTTTTTCAGTACATGATAAATAGGAGGTACAATCATGGATTCACAAGACTTACAAAAAATTCTTGATCAGCATCGATTATGGATAGCTACTAATCACGAAGAAGGAAGAAAGGATCGTCTTGAAGATGCTGACCTTAGAGGTGCTGGCCTTGAGCTCGCTAACCTTAGGGGTGCTGATCTTGAGAACGCTGACCTCACCCCAGAGCAAAAGGAATATGCCAAAAGCCAAGGGGCGATTTTATAGTTATAGCTAGTAATCATAGATTGTGTATAGCATCGGCGAGCAATAATCCCCGCCTCTTTTATTATTCCCCCATCCCCGGCCACCGCAATGCTCTATCCTAATCGGGTGTCAATGTCACTGGGTCCATGGACAACTTGCCGTCCGGCATCATGTAGTACCACTTCCCACTGCTGGCCTGTTTTCCCTTGAATGTGAATAGTAAAAAGCGCATGACAAGAAACTACGCGCAAGAGGATCGAAATGAAATACGAAAGAGAAACAATTCGGATACTATGTAGATTAGGCACAAACAATTCATATGTGGGCTTTCGTTATATCACGTATGGCGTAACAACACTATGAATAGTGATTACATATAATTATATTTATTGAAATAAACATTTTACTATGGTAAAATAACTACAGTATGCAGACAGTGGTCTGTGTGCTCTTAGAGTGAAATCCTCATAACTATGTTCGTTTTAAACAAGTATGCACGATAGTTGATTGTAATAGCAATTAGCATCTTGCAAATTTGCTGAACATGGGAGGTGGTCACGTGAATTATGATCTACTTATGATTTTGCTTATAATTCTGGTGATTTCAAAAAGTAACAACTTTTTTATGGGGGTGTGTACCCCCCACTTTTTATCGTAAAAAATAGGGCAGAAGAGTATTAAAACTCAACCGCCCTATAGGATTATAATTGTTTAATATCCTATAAAAATAACTAAGGAAGGATAGATCAAAGGTGTATATAAAAGCTACAATCGTAAATATCATATATAATTCTCATAATACTAATTAAAAATATGCATATAAATAAAATATTAAAAATACCATGTTTTCTTAGAAAACATGATTTGCTTGATTTGTGGAACTCCACATTATCTTTATTGTTGTAAAGAATATGTAGCAAGACAGATGAAAAGAATCCTATCACATTGATTACAAATTTCACATAATATGCTGTTACATTTATGTAAGACAACACTTTTTCACCATACCCAACTCTTACATATCCAAAAAATCCTTCCAATTCGCCAATTAACATAAAAAATAGGTAAAAAGATATAATCTGAAGAATTACTATATTTTGCTTTTTTCTTCTAACTTCAAAGTAATCATTAATTAATACCTCTCTTAAAATTATAAACACGCCTATAGATAAAATAGGAGTATTTCTGTAAAAGAAATATTTGTAAATATCCCCAGATATCTCAAAATAGTCTACCAATAAGCCATCAAAGCCAATTAGAAAACCACTTGTAACTAATTTTGAGTAACTGTTTAGATAATAAATTAAAAGTAAGAATGCAAATACGTAGGAAAACTTTATTATATATGAAAGTATATAGAAAACCACATTGGGTTTTCCATTTATGACTACTAATGGCTGACTAATGGGGTTTATATTTATATAAAGAATTAATAAAACGCAGCAAATAAGCCCAAAAGCCAATATGAAATAAGTTAATGAATTTGGTGTTAATTTTACCAACAAATCGTTTGCCTCATAACTCATCCATTCACCCCCTCACTGCGCCTTACAATATTATATCACCCTTTCCTTGTGATTCCAATATTACTTTTCCCAAAACTAGACACTGTATATAAGAGTACCGCCTGTCCCGGCATTATAAGGCAAGCCAGCATCATCAATTCTAATATCTATATCAGGTGTTACTTTTGACTCCAATGCTTCAGATATACTGGTGTATTTTGTGTCTTTCCATACTTTAAGCATACTAATCTTTAAGGTATCGAAGTTATAGTATTGATCTCCATTGACTATGGCTTCTGCGAGAGATTGGCCGGAAGTATAATATTCAGGATTCTTTGTTGTGGGTGTTTTTCTATCGCCTGTGTTTATGTATAGATATCCGGAATATTTTTGAAGAACTCCAGGAGATGCGATTGCATTATATTCTGATACTTCATTATAGTTTGTTTTAAAAGTATCTTGCGTCAACAATACTGTGAATGGATACGACTTTAGCACAGATGGATCTGTTTTAAATACTCTGCTGTATCGTTCTACATTCGTGCTTTGAGAGGATGGAGTATGATTCATACATAGATAAAAGGATTCATACGTATCAGCGTTAAACTGTATTGTAACGCCACAGGTGCCGGTGTTATTACTCGGAGCCTTGCTGGTGACCATGTGAGTACCCTCGATGTTGTCTTTTGATGGATAGGAATATCCTTCAATGGTAGCCAGTACAGTGCTGTTTTCATTTAGGCCAGATAGTGGAACATATGCTATCTTCCTGCCAAAGTCGTAATATTGCTCAGCTGTTGGCATATTGACTGTCAAGGTTGCAACATTTGATTCAACGCTATTCCCGAAAGTATCTGATACTACACACTTATATTGTCTGCCATCGCGTACACCTAAGGCTTCAACCGTTAACGATGCTCCCATAGATGCATCCATCCATTTGTTGTTTGTATAATATTTCCATTGATAGGATATGTCTGTACCAGTAGCTTCAATATCAAAGGATGCATATTCACAAGCATTTGCTGTGACATTCTCTGGCTGCCGAGTTATAACTAAGCTTGTACCTACCAGGATTGATAGGATACATGTAAGCCCATCATGATTTATAGTAAAAGTGTTTGTTCCTGCTTTTAATATGAGATCAGTTTCTGTGATCGTAAAATCTGATATAGTCTGTTTTGTCCCGTCTGCCTCTGTTAAGGTAACATTTATTAATGATTTATCAACCGTGTCTCCAACTGCCGGAGTTTTATTGCTATAAGTAGCTGAAATGTAACGTCCGGTTTTCTCCGTTCTTATAAAGAAACGTTTAAGAGTTGCTTTTAAAGGTCGATCCTTCGCTGCCCTGTTGAGTAGATATATACTGTTTCCATTAATTAGAGCACGGGTAAAGTGACTTAATGGCTGGGTCGTTCCAGGAACATTATAATCATTCATTTCTGAAACCACAATTTCTTCTTCCGTGCCTCCAGACAGTGTACGGGTATATCGGAAAGATGAGCAAGGCTGGGAAATATCGTCAAAGCGCATGGTCAGCTTAAGATTGCTATAGGAATGCTGTGTGCTAAGCTGCGGTGTTCTTCCTACAACTGTAGTATTATTGTCATTTGTATATTCAATAGCAATGTACTTCCTTGAATCATCATCGCATATCACATAGCAGTCATATATATCATCATTCATCATGATGAATCGACCTCTGTGGTTTATTGTAGTGAATGAGAAATCCGCAAGCTCCATACCGATTTCAACGGGACCAGATAATTGATCAAGTCCAAGATTACTTATAGTAACCAAACCGGTGCCGTCTGTATTGTTTAGATATCCGGCGGAATTAAATCCGGATGTTGCAATACCAGTAAAACCTGACAGGCCAACTGTTGCATGTCCCATTTTATCATTGGCAACAAGGTTGTCATTTGAGCCGGTAAAGTCAATGTCAATATGATAATCATATTCTGGTCCAGGCGCTTCTTGCACTTCATGATAGAAGGTAACTTCATCCCTTACTTCAACACCATTCTTGGTGCCTTTTACGACAAAGACTTCATCGGATGTAGAGGAAGAGAAGGAGACATTATTAAACTCCCAGACAACGCCACATTTTGTAGCTGTGGTAAGTGTGGCGATCAATGTGGTCCCATCTGCCCGGTAAAGCGATACCGAGTCCGTGTTTGCATAGACCTTGATGGATATTGTGTCTGGACGCACTGTTGTAAATCGGCGGCTTGTTATGTAGATCATCGGTTCAGGGTTCCAGGCAGCCTTATATAAGAAAAAAGAATCTTTCTTAACCTGTCTATCCCGCGTGATGAGACCTTTATTGTTTGTGTAGGGCATCCGGCCCTCGTTTCTCCCGGATACCGCAAAATCAAACAGTACCCAGAGCGAGGTGAATACCAGCCATGGCTTGGCTTGGATCTGCTCTAAGTGAGACTCGTGGAATAGATTCTGATACTCTTCATCATGAACAGCTCCGCCGGTTCCGGTTGTGGTGGTTGTCAAAGGAGTCTCGCTGTGGGTTGCTGGATTCCCACCGGCACCATATTCTGTTAATGCGAGAAAAGGCCTATGGTTGTGATAATGATCCAGGGCAGTAGTAAGCCCATTAAAATTACCATAGTACCATCCATAATATAGATTGAGTCCGATCCAATCAGCTGACCAATCAGCCGAATTTGCCGGGGTATTGTTAAAGGTGTTTGGATGTGCAACAAAACCAATAAACCTGGTGCTATCCAGTGTCTTTGCATATGTGTACAAAAGGTTATTCCATTCCAGTGCTTTTGAATAGCTATAACCTCCTTGTGGATCTCCGCCGCCTTTCCAGTGGGTTCCATTCAACTCATTGGAAAGCCCCCAGAAAACAATGGAGGGGTGGTTGTAGTGATTCCTGATCATACTTTCCAGATTGGTTTTTATGCAGTCATAGTATTCCTGAGTGGCATTTACGCCGCAATGATTCACCTATGGAATTTCAGTCTGTACAATCAGGCCGAGTTCATCACATTTTTGAAATGCATATTTATCGTGCGGGTAATGAGCCAGCCTAACTACATTACAGCCAATATCAATCACGGTAGAGTAGTCAGCATCAAAGCAGTCTTTGGTCATAGCAGACATGACTCCCGGATAATCCTGATGCATTGCAATGCCTCTCAGCGGGTAGCTTTTATCATTCAGTAGAAAGCCGTTTGCTTCGTCCAGAGATATTTTGCGGAAACCAATGCGGTCGGAGAGTGTGTCTACCAGAATATCACCATATACGAGTAGATCCAGTTTGACGATATATAGGAAAGGATCCTTAATACCATTCCATAAATGTACAGAGGTTACGTCAAATGTGGCATCATAATTGTAACTTCCGGAAGATGGTAGCATGACATTTTCAGAATCAGAGAGTATTGTATTCCCGGTCGATCTCTCATACAGTGTCATGCGGATAACCGCATTGATGTTTTTTACTCCGGTATTATTTATTTTGGCCTTTATAGACAACTTGGCGCTGGCATTGTTAGTGCTGCCAATTGTAACAATGGATGGAATAATATGCATTCTTGAATCACCAAATTCGACTGCATCAAAGCCAACCAATGACTGGGTAAAGAGATAGACATCCCTGTGTAGCCCGTTATTAAAGTTGAAATCTGCTGATACTGGTATCAGATTAGTATCAGCAGTATTATCACACATTATCTTTATTTTATGTGCGCCGGATGTGAGATTAGCAAGCTTAACTATAAAGGGTGTGTAGCCGCCTTCATAACTGATGATTTCAACGTTGTCTACATAAACAATGGATTTCTGTCCAGCCGCTTCAAATATAATATAAAATACCTTCGTTCCATCATCATTGGAGACAACCAGATCCTTACTATACCATGTCTTCCCACGGTACATACTTTGGCTTGTCCCATCAGTCTGGTTGCAGGTATGGGGAAGATTGACGATTGTATATGTAGCGTTATCTTTTGTAAAACTCCAATTATCTGACCAATTGACAACAGAGTATGTGGAGAGGCCACTGATGACAGGATTAATCAACCCCAGTTCAATCGCACGGTTAATGATACATTCTACCATATGATCCATTGATATTTTTTTCTGGATATCTTCGCTGATTACAATGCCATAGTCTAACTCAGCAGTTTCCTCCAAGGTACTGATGTCTGTTCCTGAATATGATGCAAGATGTTTTTCTAAGCTGTTTCCTTTATAACTTACGTTTGAGGCATCAACAACCTTAAAATCAGATGTCTTAGGCTCGATTGTGTCAATAACTTTTATAGGCATTTCAACAAGCCTCCATTCTATGAAATATCAATTGTTGTGTTGCCGAGTCCTTTATTTGTTGAGCGATACACATTATAATTTTCAGAATAACCGCTTGCGTTTGTAAAGCTGAGTGTCTTTACTAGTGAAAAACCACCTTCAAAACCGCTGACCTTAAATACCGGAGTTCCGAGACGGGCGGGGATAGCATAGCAAATATACTCATCCATTCCAGGATTCGCAGTAATAGTGCGTGCCTTAGAGTTAGAGAGAACTTTTGTAAAACTAAGGATGAGCTGACTATTAATAGCTGCATCACTAACATCTGAGCTGACTCCGTAATAGCATCCATTGAGGAATGCGATAGATGCGGTCTTACTAGCACTGGCATTTCTTTCATCGGTGGCGGTAAGTCTATATGTCTTGTCCGAGGTGATTCCAGCATTCGTTAGTACTTTCTGAGATAAAGAAGTACTGATGACTTCGCTATCAAGAATCAAGGACTTGGGAACTTTATTTGTCGTCCACTTTAATGTTAGAGTATTTACGGTTGAACCTAATTCGGCTATAGAGATATTTGCTGTGAAACTGGTGATAGATATTGTTTCATACTGTAAATCCGCAACCTGATTCTCTAAACTCATAATTCTTTGTAGTGCATTTCCCGGTAAAATGACTCCTGGATTCTCTAACATATAATTTTCAATAGCCTCAGATATTTGTTGGGGTGTCACTATCTCTTTCTGTATTTTATCAATCACCGCCCTGGTATCCTGCACATACTCCACCGCCACGTCCGGTTCCGGCCCTCCTGCGGTAATGTTGATGTGGGTGGTGCCGGTAAAGGTGGTAAGGGCGTTCAGGGCGGATTGGGTCGCGGCGGGGAGGGGTTCCCAGGTGGGGGTGGCACGTTCAAAGATGGCACGGATCGGGTGTGTTGACAAATAAGTCTTAAAAGCCGCTACATCACCTGAACTAAAGTCATCCAGATAAATATATATACGACCGCTCGTGTTTGAGGAAATGCAATCAATGCGACCGTATGTGCTTGAGCTGCTTCCGGCCTTTAACCTATCACACATTATTTTTATAGGCTTATCGGCATTTTCCTCATTTTTTATTACCCCCATATAATTTGAGAGAGCGAGCCTGAATTGATCGCTGGCAGCGGTGCCATGATATTCCCAATTCTCACTACCGTTAAAAGTTAGTGCTATAAACTGCCGTTCAATTCCCCAGACACCATCCTTACACATGATCCTGTCCCGTACATCCCCGATACCGCATAACGGCTCCGTCAGGGTGATGGTAGCGGTCTGTAAAGCAGGCGGTTCATATTCTGTTGCAATATTTCCCTCTTCCATCTGCAAATCCAGTCCATCAAAATTTTCATCTTCTCCTCTAAATTGCACCAAACGAATATATTTTGCCCCTTCAAAGATAAAGCCATCTGTTATAACGTTAGATAAAGCCGTGTTAATTAATACATTTTTTGAACCTAAAAAATGTTTATTTTTATCAAAAACACGAGCCATGCAATTTTTAGAATTTTCTGCAAAGGTTTTCTTTCTGGAAAATACATATGTTTTCTTCGGGTCAATCATAATAAAACCAGAGCGCAAAGGACTTTTATTACTATTATCCTCATTACCATTGGAATCAACTCCGCCGGACTCTAAAGGGCCAGTTGTATTTTTGTTTTTAATAATCACATCCAGCGGCTGCGGATACTCCTCTGATGGACTGGGTTTGCCGCCTGTGTATGGTTCCCAGATGACGGTGTTACCTTCAACAAGCGTAGGCCGTATTACATCATTATAGGTGGATCCCTCGACCTGCCACGGATTTCGCACACCTGTAATTTTAATATCCGATTCCGGCGTAAACGGTTTCCCTTCCTCACAACTAAAGGCCGCATTGTCCAAAAACCAAAATAGCCAACAATCCTTGGCTATATATTCAACTCCCTTTTTTAACGTGATGATAACATTGCTATCATCCGCGGACGGGGTTATATTATAGCCACCCAAAAACCATATCGCGCCGGAAGAACTTGTAACTGTACCAGTTCTTTTATATGTTCCATCGCCTACATTGGTATATGTTATGCCTCCCACAGTACCAGACTTTCCGTTTCTGAGATCCAGCATCTGCACCCCCGTTGTAACCGTCCCGGTCCCGCTAATCGGCTGGGGATAATCTGGGCTGGGGGAGGGCGTTCCGCCGGTGTAGGGTTCCCAGGGGAGGGCTGTGCTGCCAGCATTGAGCATGGGCCATATTGTTGTATCTACTGTTTTACCCGCATCAACATGTATATAAATATCAACATAGCTATCTATAGACACAACAAAATCATGATTACTATAGTATTTTGTCTCACCATCATCTTTTACCCGTACCATTATTTTAACGTTACCTTGGCTACCTGATGTATAATATACCCCTGGTTGTAAATCGACCTTGACTCCGTATGTGTCCGCGCTATCCAATGATGTACCCTTTACGGTTATGCTGCCGTCATTGTTATTAACAAATGATATTCCATTACTTGACGTTGATTTTATTGCACTTGCGTCCAACATCTGCGCCCCGGTCGTACTCACCTGCTCACTCTTGCCCGCAACCTCCAGGTCAGGTATCGGCGCTTCCCACGCATCCCCCACCGTAACCCGCCCAGTGCCAGACGCGGAGCCGATCAGGGCATTGGCGTATTTAAGATCAGTCTCGCGCTTGTTATAGCCCACAAATGTCTCTTTTTGGCTCTCCACATAGTCCTTGTTTTCCTGTAGTGCCTGTGCGGATGCATCCGCAGACTGTGCTGCTGCCGTGGCTGATCCCGCAGCTGCTGCGATATACCTGTTCATTTTACTTTCAAAAATAGCAATATCATTAGCAATAGATGAGTTTAATTCATTCATGCGATATTCCCATTTTGATAAGACAGATGGAGTTATGTTGGTGGCTAAGTTGGTTGTATCAAGGCCATTCAGTACATTGCCTTTTGCTTCTAGTGTGTTAAAATTATAGGTAAAAGTATTATCATTAATAGAATAAAATCTGATTGCAAAAACAACTTGTCCGGGAATAGAAGTGACGTCATTATTAATTGTCCATCCAAATATGATTTTACCTTCTATAGAATTTAAATCAAATTCTATTACCGGATAAATACCTTGTGTAGTATTTACACCATCGGAACAAATATATTGTACAATACAGGTATGGGAACTGAGATCTATTCCCTCAAAATATCGATCAATCTCAAAATAAAATGTCTTTGCAGCGTGGTCATTTTCAATTGCCAAAAAGCTAAAGTCGGTTGGCAATTTTATCTCTCTGGTTCTAGTATCGCATATAAAATATTGACTTACGGAATCTAAAGTAGTATAAGATACTGTAGTAGTATTTTGAATTTTAAATAATTCTGTTTTATATTGGTGAATATCCAACATCTACTTTACCTCCCCTGTAGCTTTAAGTTACTCTCATATATTTCAATATTCAGTTTTGTTAATTCTTCAATCTTGGCGTAAGTATCTGCTAATTGTTTCGAAAATGTTTCTGTCATTAGTGTATAGTGAGATACCTTAATTTTATCAATATTTATTTTTAGGTTAATGTCTTTCGATATTTTTGTGGTCTGCATATCCTGGCTGATTAAAAGTAGGAAAATTTTCATTGCACCAGACCGAATTCTATATAAATAACTAGGGTCAAAATTATAGACTGTGTAATTACTCTTGTTTTCTGTACTTGTAAGTTTGCATATTTCATTAATACCGTGCTCGTCATTGATAATAGCGCAAACAGTGAAATTAGAATATTCTGTAGATATATAAAAATTCAGATCAATCAAGTCATATACAGCAGCAGTATCTAAACCGACTGTTCGAAATTCATTACTGTTTAGAATTATATTTGGCATATTTCCTCCGAGAAACTAGTACTATATGTAGAATTTTTTGATCTACATATAGTACTAACTTTTAAAATTGCTATTTGCTTATGAGTATTAACCATCGTTAGATGCTATATCATGTAAGATATCGTTTTTTTCATCATCTGTAAGATTTTTATATGTTTCTAAAATTTCATTAATATTTTCTCCATTATTACGCCGTATCAATAATGAACGAATAATGATCTTTCTCTGAATCGTGCTTATCATGCTGCACCTCCTATCATATCAGCCAGAACTACGGTTATTTCCTGATTTTCCTGCCTTAATAGTTCGCATTCTGCCTGTAGCTGTGTCAGTTCCTGTTCTTGGGTTGGAAACCATGGCCTTGCCGTGCCATCAGGCGCATAAAATGTTCCATCCCGATATGTATCGCCCTCTTGACAGGGACAATACAGACAGTCTACTGCAAATGCATCATCTCCATAGACACATCTAGCTACACGATTGGCATCTTCATAGCTATAAGCAACACCTACAGCCTTTACCTCTTCATTAAAAATTTGAGCATATACTTCATGTGCTACCATGTAAAACCTCCTTAATATAATCGAATCAATACAATTCCAGAGCCGCCGCTTCCTGCATTGGCTCCGCGTCTGTTACCTCCACGTTGTCCGCCACCGCCACCGCCTCCACCTCCGCCGGTATTAGCGGATCCAGAAGTTCCAGCAGTAGGGCCATAATATTCGCTTCCTTCTGATGAGCTGGAAATAGTATATTGTCCGTCTCCACCACGTCCACCGCCTCTATCTCCTCCGGCTCCGCCTACTGCACGACCGCCGGTTCCTCCACCACCGCCACCTCCAGCATACTGAGTGCCAGAAGATGATCCCCATGCTCTGGTTGTGTAACCTTGCCCTTTACCATTTACTGTACCATTATCTGCTTTACCATCTGTTCCCCCTGGATAACCATCGTGGTAGTCAGCGTTTCCTCCGGCGCACCCAAAACCACCGCCGTTTCCACCGCTACCGGCGCGGCCAGCGCTACCATTTCCTCCTCCAGCTGCGCTACACAAAACAGTCCCCGAACGCGTGACGGATGTCGTGCCGCCTGGATTACCTGCTTGTCCTGGAGCACTAGAAGAATTACTACCTCGTTCACCTCCAGCACCTCCAGCACCAACTACAACCGCTAATGCTTGCCCGGATGCAATAGAGATTGCCGTTACTGTCTTGGTATATCCACCGGCACCTCCGCTGCCTCCATCACCTTGGTAGCTGGACGCTGCGGTTCCGCCTCCACTGCCTCCACCGCCTCCACCAACGCAGAATATATCCATCTTGCTATAACCCACAGGTATCGTATAGGTTTGGGTTCCCTTAATAGTCAGATTGACTTCAGCAGAAGTTTTAATTGATGCATTACGCACATTACCAGTTAATTCACCTGAACTGCATGTGACATAGGGATAAATACTAAAGTAATATGTTGTATTTAAATTTGGAAGATTAAGATAAATTTGAGATTGACCACCTGAAGAAGTATTACTACCTGCTCCTTTATAGATCTGTGTCCCTCCGGTTTTACCAGGGTATCCGCTAGTAGAATAACGAATATATACACCACTGTAAGGTTTTCCAGTCGCCGCATATGGATTCTGCCATTTTGCAAGTACTCGGCGTCCACTATATGCGGCAATACTAAAAGACAATAGACTGTTGACTACAACTCCACCAGGTAGGTTCAATCCATTTTGGCTTGTAAATGTATGTCCAGATAAAACATGATTAACTGTTGCATCACCAAAATCACTGGCGGGTCTGTTGACAAAAGATGTTTCATCTCCTGGATAGAATCCTTTAGGAGGACTTATACTTATTACTTTTTGACCACTGGTATTTGTTGTATACTGCAAATGATTTCCTGATCTTGTTGGTATTCCGGAACGTCCGCTATCTATTGCAGGAACGGTCCCATTACTTGATGTTGTTCTATTATCGGGCATTGTTCCAACCCCAATTTCATCGTCACTTTCACTTGTCACGGCAGTGTATGAATCTAGCACATACTCGTTGAGTGCAGTTAGTTCATCTGATCCAATGCCACCACCTGAACTTGCGTTTGTTGTTCCACATTTAGCCACGCCGAATCACCTCAATTCTTTTTATTATCAATTCTGTTTTAGGTATTTTTCGCGCCAATAAAATAAAGCTTCCAGCACCTCCATCACTTTTTACATGAACAGAGATTTTGGAAGCATTCATTACGCTTTCATCATTAAATTCAACATATACTTCATCTGTTGCAAGTATTGCAGAATTATTATAGGTGTAAGAATAATTAAAACCAGATACAGATGTATTAGATACCCAAGATGATATTGGAATAGTAATATTTGTTGCAAGCTCTATACCTGTATGATTTTCTATGATAGAATTCATCTTTTTAACGGAATAGGCATTTATCAATTGTTCATCTCCAGTTGCATCATCTTTTATACCAACGGCATTAGCTGTTGCTTCTATGAGTTTTTGTTTATTCCAAGCCTGAAGAGACTTTACATTATCAGATAGAGTATTGAATTTACTCGCATTGAAAAGTGCTTTTAATAGATCTGGATTATTAGATATTAATAAATTAATTGCAGCAGTATCATTGTTTATCCAAGCAGTGTTATATTGATCAACAATGGGCCGTAGGGCGGCGCTTACATCTACCATATTAGGCAAATCCATTATTTTGCCTGGAAATTGGCTATTAGGATATTCATCATAGCTTTCAGTAGCATTATTGTAGGCCATCTATTTCTCCTTTCATTTTTTTCTGTTATACACAAAAGAAAAGTCCTCCAAAAATTTATAGAGAACCAAAGACATCGTGCCACCTGTTGACCAGGTGAGACTTTTTATTATATATTGATTTGTTGTATCAAACATTTTTGTGGTGTAGCTTAACTTTGTATTGACCTCTAACCATGGTATAATGGGCAGGGTTAGTGTAACAGTATCCATCATTGCTGTAGATTTATATGTTAGATATTCTGCCTGGTTGTAACATGCTGCATCATCACTTAAAGAATCATAATCTACGGAATGTATTATTTTATATCCCAAAGCCGTTGTGCTATAAGGACATTTTTCTGATGTTTCTTCATATAAGCCGTGACACTGATATTGTCCAAGCAAATATAAAGCGCATACATTTCCAGAATCATTAACAGCTATTCGGCGATATCTGAAAACATATATAGTATTTGCTTTTAGTTGACCAGACTTTAAGGGAATTCCATCGCCATCATACATAGGGATAGGAGAGTAGTTATTGATAGAAAAGTTAGGAGCGTCAAGACTATCTGAGCATATTTTTATACCAAACTGAGTAAGATGATCCACATCATCCCATGAAGTATAATCATCAAATGATACATGGTATGTATTATCTGTATAAGTTGATAATTCTACATACCTATCATTATGATCTAATTCCAATACTTTACCCCAGACCTCTGTTACATTATAGATTCCGCTAAAGTTCGCTTCAATCTTTTCATCAATGATAAGTGGTTGGAGAGTAGAGTCATCCAAAATAACAGCATCTTCTAAACAGGTAGGAATTTTCCTCCAAATAAAGGTCCCGTCAATACCGAAGAAAAACTCCCAATTATCATATAAATCGCGTAATTTAGCCCATACATCTGCATATGTGACTCCTGTATTAAACTCCAAATCATAAGGAACTTCTTTCTGTATATCCTGTACTATATAATTGGTTATACCTGCATCTTTTAACGTAGCGATGACTGATTGCCTAATATCCTCACCAGCAGGAATTTTTAATCCAGAAGCAGTAATAGCAGAATCGCTATTTGAGGAACCAAAACCTCCTAATTCCCCGTTTAACGTTCCGTCATAAAGAGCCATTAAGTCGGGGCAGGAGAGTGACAATAAGCGGGTGCTTAGACTGTATTGATAGCTTAAGCTGTTGTAAGCAAAGATACCAAGTTTGTACCATACTATCTCCTTGAGACGAATAGAATACAAACCGTAGTAAACCCTAATGCGTTTATCCAACCATATTTTTTTATCTTTACCAATAAGAAACGTAGAGTTTAAAACCACAATATCAAAATTATATGCACGGCGTTGTATTGATTCGGAATTTTGGGAGAATGAGTCACTTACAATCTCCCCATCTAGCGATTCAATCACCTTGAAATTTTTATTGAGCAATTCAACCTTTAAGAAAACCTTGTGCTCTTTTTGACGCATAAGACTTAGATCGTTTTGAGTAACCTGATATGCCATTGTTCACCTACCTGTCTATATCAGTGTCAATAAGGCCATTGTCATACAAATCACCTACATCGTATGCATTTCCACATTCCGCAATAGAGAATTTAGAAATATAATGTTGCCAATGATCACTGGTTTCTGATACGCCACTGGTTATTGCAACCATCCAAATATTCCCCTCAAAGTCTTTTAATAATTTCGGATTACCATTTGTCAAAAAGTCATATATTATATTCCTATAATTCCAACTATCATCTGTCAGCCAATTACAATCCTTATCTTCAATAAATGTGCACTCAATATCACCTGAATAGTATTTTAAATTACCGTTCTTAATCACTAGAGGGTACTGCCGTCCAAGTGTTTCTATGACATTGACACGTTGATTTAGTTGCTTGGAGAAAATGGTATCTAAGATTAAAGGATATGAGATGCCTTTTTCGCACAAGTAATATGAATCAAATTTTGATTGTACAGATGTAGTTATATATTCATTTTCACCTCCAGAAATAACTGGAACGCAAGCATATTCAATATTGCCAACAGGCTCGTAATAGTCAGTAATTGTAATGTCAAAGTCTTCATTGGTTAAGATTGGCTTTTCGTAAATAGTCCGAAATTTATTGTCTTTCTTTGTCCTTTTTTTGATCCTGATTGATTCCACAATACTTTCAGTAAAACTAACATTACCCCCGTATAGGTTTTCATTAAAAGATGCATGTAATCTTGTGTACCAATCCCATTCGGTAGGTGTTATGCCAGAAAAATCAGAAATATCAACAACATCGTTGGATGCATAAGCATCATCAAAAACTGCATGTTCAATTATTAAGATTTCTAGTTTTGAAGATACAGGAAGAGTTGATGTTAATGACTCTGGTGTACTCGTAAAACATTGTCCCATGAACATTTTCAACCCTCCTTATATCTTGTTTTCTTCAATTGCTTTTATGTCGTAGTAAGAGTTTACTCTATTTATTATAATTTTAAATTGCTTCATATTATTTGGTAAATCTAAATAATCGGTTTGAACTAAGTATTCTACCCCATTTGAAATTATCGAAAGGAGGAAATAACATTTCTGACCATTTGAATCAGAATAATTTCCTTCTCTGTAATACATATTTCCTTCTAGGTTGTCACCTTTGAAGCAAATAATTCTCATATTTAACAATGGTCTACATAGGGCAAACTCCATTGTAAAACTACCACTTACTTGAAAACCAACATCATAAGCAACGCTATTATTTTGCAAATCAACCCATGTACCATCTATATAAGTCACATTAGGATCATGTGCAATTCCGAGAGTGGACGTAAAATTAGTATTGATTCGTATGGCACCTATTTCTGGAAGATTTGTGACTTCCAGAGGCATCAAGGTTTGCGCTTGTTCATAAGATGCTGTGAAAAGAATATATCCAGTATCTAATGACATTCCGTGTAATGTAGTTCCAACAGCCTGTATATAATATTGAGTTGCATTTTCTAAACCAGATATTATATATGATAAGTCGGACATATCATAGAGCGTTCCAGAGGATTGTAATATGGTTTTTCCATATGAGTATAATGTAATTGAGTAGGAATCTAAAAGTTCATTTTCAGATTGATTATATGTTAAACTCACACTATACGAGGATGCTTTTATAATGTCATTATTTGAAATTGATAATGAAAACGTTGGGGTAGAATAACAGTAGAAGGGGGTGCCGATCTCTTGAAGGGATGACTCATTATCGTTGGCATCAAAAACAGTTATATAGCAAATGTAATACGCGCCATTTACTAAGCCAGAAGTACTAGGAATATGAAAGTTCTGTTTCATGTTAGAAACGGTGTGATCATATACTGTTACGCCAGATTCATTTTCTTTGACAATACAGCGTACTTTAAATATCTGATTTCCAGTCCATGTAAAATTTATTGTTGTGCCGATAGATGTGTCAAATGGTTCAATTGGATGAATTATTGCGTATATTGTTATCACCTCCTTCATATTTTTCAAGACTCGACACTCGGGATTCAAGCATATCAATCTTTTGTTGTTGCTTTTGGACTGTTTTGATTAGCGGAGCAATGAACTCCTCATATCGTAGTCCATACTCATAAATAGGCTTGCCATCCTTGTCCAATACAGAAATTAAATCCCCCGTCCGTTCGTCTACCTGTTCCTTCTGGGACTTCACAAACCCAGCAAAGTCTTCCGCATCTATCCCAATCTCAGTCAGCAGTGCCTCAATGTCTTGCGCGATTAAGCCCCAATGGGTACGTCCAGATGTCCCATCATTGTATTTGTAGGTCACCGGCCTTGCGCCCATGATCAGCGCAGCTGCCCGCTCCTCATCCAACTCCGTCTCGTCATGTTTTTGAGACCGGTCAGAGGTTGATATGCTGGCTGCCGTGGAATATATCTGTCCCCAGCGCAGGGATGAGGTTCCTAATGTAAACGCCCCATTTGCTCCCGGATACAAGGCAGATGCAGATAGGTAGGCTGTTTTTCGGTTGGCTATTGTCTGGCAGTTAGGCACCAGCGCAATGCTGTTATCCGATGTAAGGTATAATGACTCACCGGCGCTAACTCCCTGTGCAGCATATAGGTTCGTGGCACTTTCTCCGGCACCGACATACATATTTCCTCCGCCTTCCAAAAGTACCTCCGACCCATAATTATACTCATCACCATCATCATATACTTTGAGGACTGTCCGGTTGTTTTTTCCATCAAACGCTTCCAAAGTATGACTGAACCTAAGTCGGCTGTTAAATATGGCAATCTGAGGACTAAAAGTATTGCCTCCATCCGTTGAATTATAGATAGTGATCGTTCCATTCGTTTGTAACTGTAGCCGGTACATGTTCTTATTATCAGGATTTTCAGATTGTAATGCTACCCACCCAGTAGTTCCAGGTACTATTTTTTTGTATAAATCGTCTAACTTCACTTTCATTGTTTTTACTACGGGTATTCCACCATCCTGTATATATAGCTCGCTCCAATTGTTTTGTGGAGCACACACATCAACCCATGCTCCAGATGACAGCGGAATATCACATCTGGCGGAATATGTATTCCCTTTATATTGGATTTCATATTTCCCTTTATTTGTAACACCTGTAACCTGTGCATGAAATGTATAATCACGCTTAATTTCTTTGTCCTTCTTATCTGCTACATATGATATTTCTTCGGCTAATTTTTGGTATATACTGTTTATATCCATACGTTTATCTCCATTAAAGCATAATAAAAGAGCAGGATATTAGTCATCCTGCTCTGAATCTTGAGATCTATTTTGTTTTATATGCTGTTCATAAAATTCAGTACTACAAGTAAATCCCAGATTCATAACCATCCATCCGTCTATGTGAACAATTGGTGTTTTGTCCCAATCTATTTTGTCCCAATCTATTTTCCTTTTGTTATCCATCCTCATCCTTTTGTAGATAAACTACATGCATGAATTTATTAATAGAATCATCATCATCCGCATATGTATCAAGCAATTTTTGAAATATGATCGCAGCATTATCAAGTGTAAACTCAATTTCGTCAAATTTTTCTTTTAAAAATTGTTGGTACATAGAGGTATTAGTATTTTCTGACGCTACAAATCTAATTTGTTTTTTGTTATCGCCATACTGATATAGTGGTGAATTTACTATATTAGTTCCAATTTTGCTAAATATTTTGGTTGTTAATGTATTGTTATAAATTCCGGATACAATAATAGTTACATGTTTATTACTATTTTCTTCTAACGATGTGTAATAAAGAAAGCGTTGTTCTATAATATAAACAAATTCTTCAAAAGAAAAGTTATTTGTAATTACTTTTTGAGCACTATCTATTGCAAACAATAAGATGCCATAGAATGCTGCTGCGTCACCGCCACCACCACATATAATGGTATTATTTATTTTAAAAACTTTTCTTATTATACCTTTACTTCCATCTGGTAAATTTAATTGTGTATCACCACATATAATAGACATTTTGTTATCCATAACATGAATGACTAGACTCATATACCAATACCTCCTAAATTGTAAGATAGTATTAGTATACATCTGAAACCAAAGTAATTCCATCCAGAACGTGTGTTGTAGTCGATATAGTGACTATAAAGCGCCCACTTATGAGCGCTTCACTATCATCGCATACCCAGTCTCTGGTTTATCGCACTTCTTAATTCTCCCCTTTCGATTCCCTCAAGAAATTGTTTGGCATCATTGCATTCTTCAATCGTAACATCTCCGATATTGATTTCTACATTTGTATTCTTTGATGTAGTTGAATAATTATCACCATAATTCATATTGGAATAATCCGGCATAAGCCATTTAGGCATTTTAGTCCAGTTCTCTAATCCTGATGCTTTTATATTTTCAAGTAACGTACCTTGCTGCGCTTCATTAACAACCATTTCCCCATCATCAGCAATGATAGGAACTTGACCCTGTTTTAATTTATGGGTGGCGTAATATTTAATTATCTTTTGGTTCTTGTCGAAGGTATCTCCGCCTATAAGCCCCCTTAATACGCCATCAGCGTATACTCCTGGTCCATGACTTGAATCGCTGGAATCCCAATGTCCACCACTGCCTGAGCCACTAGAACTTCCTCTGTCGTCATCATCACGATCAGACGCATTTTCCAGTGCATCTTTGACATCTTCCAGGATATCCTTCATATCAGCCACATTGTTTGTAAGCTGCTGCCAGCTAGTTGTATACTCGGATATCAACCCTGCATTTTCATTATACTGTTCCAGGGATTTAATTAATTCATCCGAAGATTTCTCCAGCGCAGTCTGAATTCCTTTAAGCACAGCATCCGCATTAGCAGCAGTGCCATTGACTGTGCCAAGATAATCATAAATATTCTGTAGATTGTCAGTTGCAGACATTTTACCGTTCATCTGGGATAATAAATCCTTGATACCAGCCTGTGCCTGTTCATAGGTGATGGTTCCTTCTTTGTAGGATGTGATATAATCCTGAAGGAGAGAGTAGATGTTGTCTGTAGATTCAATCTGCTCCTCATATTTCTGGATCTGGTCAGCATTTGTCTGATAGAGATTCTTGAACATGTTATAGATATCCGTATCATTACCAGAGGTTACTTTATCCTTCCATCCATCACCAAGAAGTTCATTGGCTTTTAGTTCATCCTGCGCCTGCTTGATTTTCTCTGCAATTTCTGACCATTTATCGGACTGCTTTTGTAGATTATCGAGCGTCTTATCAAGATTATCATTGTAAACAGTAAGGGAATCGTCAAGGGCGTTAATCTTTTCTTGTAACTCATATTTGTCAAGATCAAACTGAGCATCCTCAGCGGCTTCCTTTGCATCTCTTATTGAATCGCTGTTGGTTTCATAAATCTTTTCACCGTTTCTTATACGTTCTGTTACTTCGGACACGGTGGACATCCTCTGACCATATCATTATGGCGGATAGTCATTTCTGGCTAACTCTCACATTTTGTTATTTGGGATATAGTGTGAGTCCAGACTGTATATTCATCCTATTATTTTTCTAATAGGAGAGTAGCGGAACCATTTATATTGCTATAAATGGTATTACAGTCGTTCGGGATTCTGAATTTAGACAATAAAAATAGCAGGTATAAACCCGCTTGACAATTATAACAGTGAACAAGATAAGATAAATAACTGGGTGGCATTCCAGTATCTCTTTAAGACCTAAAAGATGTGATAGCTGCCTGTTCTATCCTTATCAATCTTATCTCGTCCTTTGTCGCTTCTCAAGGTTCTTGCTCTCCATAATACAATTCAACACGCTTGACATTTTTCAAATTGATTGCCATCTGTGATTTAAAGGTCATATTTTCCGAAGCATAGCTCATTTCGTTCTCAGAAACTATATAATCTCTTAGAACAAACCAGGAGTCAGTCCCTTTTTCTTCGTGTGCTACTAAAATTCCTGTATAAATAGCATCATTACAAATTATTCTGAGAGAAGTTCCATTTTTATAATCTATAATATCGTTCCAAATATCATTATGTATCGATTTGTAATTGATTTTTAAAAAGATTTTATTTACAAAGGGAAGTTCAGAAATAAATATACAAATTATAGATGTAATTAGTGCAAAAATGGATAGAATAATAACACGTTCTCCCCACATGAAATTCCTTTGTGACAGAATATATTGATGTACGATGGAGCACAGTGCTTTTAAAATATAACTTATTACCACACTTCCAATCATCTTATAAGTTGTATCTTTTCTTGATGTAAAATATTGAAAAAACGATATAAAAACAAAACCAGGCACGAAATATTCAAGTATAACTGGTAGCTGATTAAATATTGTTTCGATATTGTTAATTTTTATTCACCTTCTTTTTTGCTAACATTCTGTATCATATTATTAATATCCGATGCTTTAGGAGCATTGCCTTTATTTGCTCCTTTTGTGAAGAAACCTGATGTTAATTTTGAGTTTATTTCTACTTGATTTGTCTGTTTCGTTGCGGTGTCAATAATAAATCCATTATCATCCTTATTCATATACTAATACCTCCAAATTATATATTAATATTAGTATACTATAGAATTTTATGCTTATCTAGTGCATTTTCATCATAAACTCTAGCAAATAAGAGTTCTAAACACACGAGAGTAGAAGTTAAATCTTTATTACTATATATTTGTCTAAATTCAGTCTTTCCACGGTCTTGTCCTTCCCATTGGATTTTAACCGTTATAGCTACTATCAGGCGTATTTAAAACGCCCATACATTACTGTATGTTCAGGCAATAATTTTACCTGCTCTGTTTTTTGTGTGTTTGCAACCTGAAGGTTATAGAGTGCATGTTCCAGATTCCTTTGAAGTTTTAGCTTTTCGTTCTGCTTTTCAAGTAAATCGAGCTTTTTCTGTAAAGCATCTTTTTCTGCATTGATCATATCTTCAAAGGCTTTTTTCTCATCATTAAGTGCATCAATTTGTGCCTTTATGGCTCCAGTGACGGCGCTGATTACAGTATCATATTCCCCTTTTTGAGAATTCAGTCCCGTGAGAACCTTATTCAGAGAATTAGAAAATTCATTGATACTGTCAAGTGGCATGGAGAGGAGTTCTTCGTTCCATTTTTGGAGGTTTTGTACCATAGATGACATTTCGGAATTACATGATTTGAGCCTGTCATACATGTCTAACCATGGCTCTGACCCGACATCATATTCATCCATAATATCATCAATCAGATTGAACTGTTCCTTGAGTTGATTGATAGTCTCCATACCATTATGAATTAAACTTTGAAAATAATCTGCGTCTACTTTTTTACCGGATGCTTCGTATTCAGCGCGCCATTTTTCCATAGCCTCAGTAATATCATTGTGCATACCAATAATCTTATCAAGATTATCAACAGGCATTTCCAATAGCTTACGGTTATATTCTTCTTGCGCCTTTTCCAGATCAATAATAGACCCTTCTGCATCAGAAATTTCACTTCTTAAATTAGAGTATTCCTCTGAATCTTTTGACACACCAGAACCAATAAGTTCATTCATTTCGGCCCGTTTATTCGCAAGCAGTTTTTGGGCATTGCGTATTTGGCCTTCAGTATTTTCAATTAAAGATTCATACATAGAAGAGGATATGGTATGTCCGCTTGTGGAAAGCAAATCAATCTGCTTTTCAATAAGATTACTGGAATCAATTAGCTTGGAGTTAGAAGACTCTATGGAATCAGAGATATTTTTATAATATTCTTTATTGTGATCCCGCAACTCCCTTGTAGAATCATCTACATTGGACTCGGCTTCATTCAGCTTATCAAATGCATCAATAGCATTTTGTATCTGGGTCTTTGTATCTCCTGATACCAACTCAATATCAACGCCGCCATTTTCAATCTTGTCCCGATACTCTGGAACTTTTGCTACTAATTCCTCATAAGACTGCTTGTACTGATCAACAGAGTTTTGATATTCACTAATGATGATTTTATCATTTGCAATTAATTCACCAAGAATACTCTGGCGGCTTTCAAGGCCTGAGCTTGTCTGAACGGCCTTCTGAAGTTCACCAATTGACATTCCTGCCTTATTGGCAAGTTTGATCAGCTCGTCTATCTCTGAAGAAGCGGGAGAGATGTTAGAAGCAAGAAGTTCATTTACGCGGTTTATTTCTTCTTTGGTTAATCCTGTGTAAGCAGTATATGTATCTGATAAAGCGGACTCAAGTTCAGAGTTCTTCTTTTTAATTAGAGATATCCTACGGTCGATCCAGTCAATATCAGAATTTTCTTTGGAAGATTTATCTTTGGAGCCACCAGATTTATTAGTTTTGGTTCCGCCACCATAGGTTGCAGATTTAAACTTATCTGGATCTAATTGAAAACCATAGTCAAACGTACCAGCCTCAAGTTTATCTATTGTATCCATTGCTGTGCGAACACGTTGAGGATCGTACTTATCAGAATTTGGATCACCAATATCAGTACCTAATACAGCCTTGGCGTTAGCAAGAGCCGACAATGCTAAGGCACTTGATCCAGCAGCATTGGCAAGGTTTATTATTTGATCTATGTCACTTGCGGTATCAATTTGTGCATCATTGACTGAGATTTTATCCAGGGCTAATTGAGCAATAACAGAAGATGCAATTCCAGCAGCATCTGCTTCATCAAGAATCCTGTTTACTTCGTTTAATGTTGCACCTTCAAGAGCAGCACTAGCTTGTTCATTGTAATACTTTTCAGCTGCTAAGTTAGCCTGTTTCTGCGTGAGATATTCTGTAGCTACGGCTTCCGCATTTGTCACACCCATCATTTCAAGCATGGATACGACCAGAGACTTTGTGTCTTCATTCAGCACACTGGTAATGCCTTTGTGGTTAAGAAATGCTGTTAACAGATTATCAAAGGCACCCTGGCAAGCTTTAATGTCTTTTGGAGAATTAGAGATGGTTTCTATGAAGTCAGTATATGAGTCACCTAAATCTTTGAAGTTATCTTTGAAATTCTTATCATCCAGCAGGGCATAATCAAATGGTTCCTTTTTAGCTTTGATGGAAGACATAATCTTGTCTAAAGCTTCAAGTCCTTCAGAGAGTTCATTGACTTTGGTTATTGCATCGGATTTGGTGATCGGAGGTATATCAGGAGCGTCTTTAGATACTAATGTTTGTACATATCCCAGTTTTGTAAGTCCAACAACCAATTCATCAACAGAAATATTGTATTTATCAGCATATTTTGATAGGTTGCCGAATACTTCAGCATCTTGACTGTCAACTTTAGCACTTAAATCGACTTCACTAATTCCCTTGATTTTATCAATAAACTGACCGATTCCGTCCTCATTAGACTTAATTGCAGCATTAAGATCAAGGATTTTTGTATCAGCGGAGTCCCAGACCTCATTAAGAATAGAAGAGTATTTATTCCACGAATCATCATTCTGGATTTCACCCTTTATCTTTTGTAAATTCTCGTATGCTTTTAGGACATTCTCATCGCTATATGGATCTCCAGATTTAAGGATGGTTTCATTATAATTTGATGCAGCCTGGGTTGCTTTCTCAAAGCCTTTTTGCAAGGTATCAGTAGAGGCGATTTCAGCCTTTAGCTTTTTCTCATACTGAGTTCCTTGTGCATCAATTACTTTATTATTTTCTATGAGCCTATTTTTAGAGTTCTCAATAAAATTATCTACAAAACTATTATCTTCATACTTTTTTTGTAATTTACGAATTTCTGTTTCTAGTTCATTGATAACCTCATTGGCTTGTGTTGCATCGCCAACGAACTTGATTGTATAGCCGGAAATGTTTTTGTCCGCAAATTTATTTAACTGGATTCCGTTATCTTGGTATTTTGATACCACATCGTAAATATCTTTTGCATACTGTTCCTTTAAGTTCCCTGTTGAACCAAGGAAATAATCTCGTTCCTTAGTCATTTCTCTTTCAGCAACATCTAGTCCTGGAGTTTCATTAAGGAATCTATTAGCAGCTTCCTTGTTATAAGCTTTGATTGCATCTGTTTGGTCTCTATAAGCATCAGTAACAAGATTTAATTTACCATATTCATCGCCGAATTTATCATTTAGTTCTGTCTGGAGGTCAAGAAGTTGTTTCTTAACATTATATGTTTCTTCTTCGTTTCCCCTTGCTGCGAGTAGGGCGGTGTGCAGTTCCTCATATTTTTTAGCATACTCTTCTATTGATTTAGATGTGTCTGCGTATGTTTTTGCTGCATCCTGTGCTACTTTCCTATTATCTTCTTGAACTTGTTTCCACTTTGTGTACAATCCAATAGCGGCACCAATAGTAGCGGTAGCAACCATTATAGGATGTGCTTTCATTGTTGCCCATAGTCCCTTTGCGGCTGTGTTAAGTGCAAGAGTAGAGGTGGTGGCTTCTTTTTGAGCAGCGGAGAGGGTTGCCGTTTTGATAGCGGCATCTAGCTCTTTTTCAGATAATCCTTGCAAAGTTGTTCGTATACCATCTGTGCCAACGTTCCAATTAGCAGTCGTTTTAATTGCTTCTAATTGGATGGTATTTAATTTTCCACTGCTAATAATAAATTTTTGTGTTGCTAAATCAACTTTATTAAAAAAATCTATCGCATCAGAGTTACTTCCTATATTATTTAGCAATTTTATAAATACATTAAGATTGCCTAGATCTTTTAAATGCGTAAAATCGGTAATTGTTATTTACCATTATGTTTGCTATACTTATACGAGGAGGTAAGGTATGAATAGAATTGAAGTTACAACAAAAGGGGATTTAGAACTTGCAAAAAAACTTGCTTGTGAAAAACTAAATATTACAAAAGAGGAATTGAGCTATATAATAACAAAGTGCCCGCAAAATTCTGTTACAATAGAAGCATGGAAAAAATTAGAGCAATCCAAATTACGTAAATGTCCTGACTGTGAAAAAGAGATTTCGCGTAAAGCAGAATCATGTCCACATTGTGGTTGCCCAATTGAAAAAACTATTACTTGTGCCAGATGTGGTTACGATACAGATTTAACCTATAAGCAAATACAAGAGTTGGGATTTATTGTAACCTGTGAAAATTGCGGTAATGAAGTTAGGGTATCTACTCCAGAAGAAGAATTGAGATGGGCGGTACAAAGACAAAATGAGTCTAAAGCAATTGAATGCCCTTATTGTCATTCAAAGAATACTTCAAAAATAACCACGACATCAAAAGTGGTTAATACTGTTGCGTTTGGAATCTTTGGAACTAAACGACATAAGCAATGGCATTGCAATAACTGTAAAAGTGATTTCTAATTAATCAATAAAATCACGTCCTTTCAAAATTTAATATATTAAGTGCAAAAAAACACTCTATACAGTCCACTAATATCTAATGGATTCTATAGGGTGTTTTTATTGTACAAGCTGTTTCTTAACATTATATGTTTCCTCTTCGTTTCCCCTTGCCTTAATAAGAGCAGTATGCAATTCTTCGTACTTCTTAGCATATTCATCAATTGACTTAGATGTATCAACATATGTTCTTGCTGCGTCTTCGGCTGCTTGTCTGTTTTCTTCCTGAATCTGTTTCCACTTTGAGTAGGCTCCGATTGCTAAACCGACAGCAGCAGTAGCGACCATTATTGGATGAGCTTTCATTGTGGCCCAGAGTCCTTTGGCGGCTGCGTTGAGGCCGAGGGTAGATGTTGTTGCTTCTTTTTGGGAAGCGGATAGGGTTGCAGTTTTTACGGCTGCGTCTAATTCTGCACCGGATAATCCTTTTGCTGTGAAAATAGCGGTGGCTTGTGCTTTTTCTAAAGCCATTTGAGAAGTGGCCAATTTAACAGATTCTAACGAAAAATCAGATAATTCATTTTTTAGTTTAGAAACGGTTTCATCAAAAGTACTTCTTGTTATTTTTTCTATTCCAGAAAACACACTATTTATTGATGCTGTCACATTTTTTAGATTGCCTAGATCTTTTAGATGCGTTTTAATAAATATTTTGGTTGTTAATCCATATATTATATTATATAATTGTAAATAGCAAATTACGAGGAAGGTGAAATAATGTTAATTCAATGTCCTGAATGTGGTAAACAAATTTCAGATAAGGCGAATTCATGCCCCAATTGTGGTTGCTCAATTAACAAAATAAATATTCATGATAACTACTGTTTAATTGATGGTGTCAAATATGACTTTACTGATATAATAAACATTTTACCAAAAGTGGGCAATAAAGATACTGATGTACATCCATCTTATATTATGGGAATGATAAGGAGAAAAACTCCATTAGACCCTAAATCATCACAAAAATTAGCTGATATAATATTGTCTACAAAAGAAATACCTAATGACTTTAATGGAGCAATAGACACCTTTAAAATATCCCAGTCGCAGTCCAATATTCCCCATTGCCCTACTTGTAACAGTACAGACATAAAGAAGATTTCTACAACAGCTAAAGTTACTAACATAGCCATGTTTGGTTTATTAGGAAATAAGAGAAAGAAAACTTTTCATTGCAATAACTGCAAATATGAATGGTAATTAAACCAATATAATCACATCCTTTCAATAATATAAAATAAGAGAGAGTACCAAAGCACTCTATACAATTCACTGACTTTTTGTATTTTCAATCCAGTGTGAATTCAATATTGTTTCAACTGGTTCAGTTGGCACGTATTCAATTAATAAATAGGAAATTTTTTCCCAGTGTTTCATTAATTCATTAATGTCAATTTGTTTATCATTACTCATTAGTACACCTCATAGGAGAAAAGTATGTTTACGTTGGAACAAATAAATAATCAGGTAGATGCATATATCAAGTATACTGGATACGAAATGCCGAAAATTCAACAAGTAGTTTACGGAGACTTTGAACGATGCGAAGCAGAAGTGAGAGTTTGCGATTTACGCTCTAAGCAATATATCATATATATATCTAATATAATGGATAGGTATTGTGAAAAGTATCAAAATTCTGTTATCTGGCATGAGTTTACACATATTACTGATTATATCAAATATGAAAAAGTTTATTCTGATAAAATAGGAGAAATTTTAAAATCTTTTTCAGAGTCACACGCAGAATCTATAAAGCTTAGATACCTTTTAAATCTATCCATAAAAAGTTCTATCGGAAAAGAAAGAAGATTTGTAAATGATAAATACAAGAAAACGGAAATGGGTTTAATATCTGCAAACTACGGTAATCAAAGTATAGATGGAATGACAAAGTTTTTAATTACGGGAGATCCTTATGATTTTGACCGTGGAATGAATAACTTTTTGTACATGGTTGGATACCTCTGTATTGTAAAGAGACAGCTCAGAAATAAACTAGGAGAATATGTTGTTTCATTATATCCGAATCAATATAAAGGGGATCTCAAAGAACTAATGGATTACATATTCAAAAATGAAATTGAATTGAGTGCAATGGCATATAAGAAAATACTATTATCATCACAGATATTTTCTATTGAAACGATACTGTAAATATAATTCGACTCTTATAGATAAAACTGTCTATTCTAGGCTATTAATTTCATCCAATTCATTTTGTATTTTCATAGCCATTAATTTCTGTTCACAGGACCAATTAACAAAATGATGATTATAGTTGTAAAAAGAATGTAATATCATGGCATGGTATCCTTAATGGATATATGTATTATTATGGATATATCATTGCGTACAATCATTTTTCATCAAATAAAAAACAGGTTGAACATTTTCCATTTCCGTATGACAGAGAGATGAATATGTTCTATGATGTGCTAAAATTAGACTTGGAAGACGAGAAGAAGATAGAGATTTCTTATAAAATGAAAATCCTATTCGATAAACTAGTTATAAATGATTTATTATCTTAAAAGATAATTCCTATATCAAAAGCTGGATCAGTAGCTCTGTGGGGCGTATTCGCTTTAGGGAAGACATCTAAGCAATGGCGCTGTAATAGTGATTTCTAAACTTCTATACTTGCCAAGATTACATTTGCTAACTGCTTGCTAACATCTTCTCCGAAATTATATAGAATAGACTGAGCCAAAGACAAGACCAATAACCTGGGGATGCCCGTCATAATGGAAGGGTGGAAACCCAGCGGATAAGCAATGCGAAGGAGTCTACATCCATGAAAGAGAACATACGTAAGAAAATTTATAAGATTGTGCACAGGGCAAGCCGTCTGTCTGCCGGGATTCCCATCCTGAACAGACGGAAATACTGCAATCTATGCGGTAAACATTCATTTTTCTTCATGCCGTACGGAATCAGAAGCCAGGTTTTTGAAGAGCTGGATATTATCGGGGGAGGAAGACGCAAAGAGTGCGGTTGCCCCTTCTGTTATGCCCATGACCGCTTCCGGTGGTGTTATTATTTATTAAAAGAACATACCAGTATATTCACCAGTAGGTGTAAGGTCCTGCACATTGCCCCAGAAGCACAGATTGCAGCACATGTGAAAGAAAACAAGGACTGTGGTTATTACACCGGGGATATCATGCCCGGAAGGGCGGAGTATGTGGTGGATGTGACCAATATTCAGTTTGAGGACGGATTTTTTGACTATATCATCATGAACCATGTATTGGAACATATAAAGGATGAAAAAAAGGCAATGATGGAGTTGAAAAGATGTTTAAAGCGCAGGGATATGTCCACAGGGATGGGGGAGGGGGTATTGATCGTGTCGTTTCCCATTTGCAGGAACAGGAATACGATGGAAGACCCTTCTATTACATCGGAGGAAGATTGTCTTAGATACTATGGACAATCTGACCACTGCCGGCTTTACGGGATGGACTGTGCAAGGCATTTAAAACAGTACGGGTTCAGCATAACACCATATACGGTGAAGGACTGTCTGGACAGGAAAATGATTAAGAAACTCTCGCTGATACCGGACGATACTGTATTCTTTTGTAGAAGTTTGTAAATAAAAAGAGCAGGAGATTAGTTCTTTTGCTCTAATGTGACAGCTCCAATGTCCAACCTGTGGATCAATGCGATCTTCTCAATATGATTTTTCTTAAATAACAACGGATGAATAAATATAAACATTAGCAGTGCAATAATTACGATTCCAACAATAATACCTATTTTCTTCTTGCATTTAATCATATTTATCTTGCCCTTTCTTACAGTGTAACATAGTAAGCGCTAAGCATATTATGGGAGTGGGTGGAGTGGGTGGGGTAAAATCCAAATATATTATTTGGGGAAAATCCTAATCACACCATCGCATGATCAGGATTTTATTGTAGCAACCACTTTTTAATGCTTGAAATCTTTCAATTAGATTTCTGATTGATATTTCAGACGAAGATCTGACAACTGTGTAACCCAATCATTTATGTACTGCTGGTCTAAAGCAATTGTCGGAAGATAATGTCCTCCATCCTCAACACAAAAGAGTTTAAAACCCATATCGGATATATTTCCATAAAGACTGGCATGTCCGCAAAATAGTGACATGATCCAAAAAACATCTATATCTCCGTGCTTGTATACCCCCTCACCCTCCATCAACTTCTTCGTTAATCCAGATATCAAGTGTGAACAAACATATTCAACACTTGCTATCCCAAGATAAACTTTTTTAAAGCTACTGCGTTTTGAAAAATACACGTGGCATTGCCAATCTGATTCCACAACTAAGGTCAAATCAAACTTTTTCGATTTTAAAACCACTTTATCCATGGTGCCATTACCTCCATTCCCTTTTCATAAAATCTAACACCCGCACTTAAACGATCCCAGTTTTGATAAATATATCTTAGTTCTTGAATGGTAATAGAATTTTTATATTCACCAATTCCCATAAATGACTTATTAAGTAATGCTATAAATTAGCCTACAAAACATAGGGTAAATGATGTCCTCATATAATTGCTGGAGTTACATTACCTTATTTATAATCTCTCTTTTAATATGGTGTCTAATGCTAAAATAATTTTACTAATGATAGGCATACTATCAAAACCTAACGTCCAATAGAATTGTATTTCAAGTTCTAACTGATTAATATAATCAACTATCAGTTCCGAAGCAACTTTCCCCCTTGCTTCCTCATTGAATAACAAGTTTTCCAGGTTTTCTCCATATGTCAACTCTTTTTCTCCTAAAGTGCAAGCATATGATGTTTGAATCAAAGCATTAATAAGAGCAATCTCTTCTTCGCTAAAATGAAAATTCATAAGCTTAACTTAACCTCCAAATATTTTTAATAAATTAAAAGTTCTATTTATTATCATTCCTGGGTTTGCAGAAGAAGACCCCAATACACGTTCGCCATGTACAGTAAGTGTGTTGAACCCAGCTTGATATGCCTGAGACTGTACAGTATGCAATAATTGTCTAAATACATACATTCCAATTTCATTAGGCATATCTCCTCCTCGATTTTAACCCATTTTTTACTTTTTATCATCATAAATCGGCTTTTATTTAATTCTCTTGGTCCATTTGGATTTTTTTCATCCAACAGAAACAGTATCAGTAGATGTGATAGATCGTAAAAACATCTGTTATCTCTGGGCAGATAAGGATGAGATGTTGGGAAATTTGTTGTTAGTTTGATGTATTTGTGATAACATTAAATAAACTAGACATTTGGTTTAGGTCATTATTTATGAAGTGAGTCCTAACATTGATAAATTCAAGAAAGGGGAAATAAAATGCGTAAAATTCATTTAAGACTATTCATTTGTATATTGTTTATAATTAGTTTATGTGCCTGCTCTAAAGCGCAGAAGGAGCCACATAAGAAGATTCCAGACGCCAAAAGTTTTCGGGAAACATTGGTGGTAAATATTCCTGAACCCAATAATACAGAGATTAAGCAGGATGTTATAATGAAGGCTGATATTCAGGCTGAGTTGGATAACGGCGTAGAGGAAGATACTCAGACTAAATCAGATAATCTAACAGAGGCGTATACTCGGGCAGAAACGGGCAACAGAGTGACAGAAATCAAAATGATACAAACTGCAAAAGTTGATTGCCTAGATTGTGATGGAACTGGCAAAGTTCCATGTCCACCATGCGGACAAACTGGTCGGGTACAATGTCAGCAATGTGAGGGAATTGGATGCGTCTTGTGCTGCCGAAATGGACTACGAGAGTGTGTTTGCGATACAAACATTGGCTGTAGTAGCTGTGATGGGCAGGGGGAATTAGATTGCATTACTTGTATTGGAAGTGGGATGATACCATGTGAAACATGTAATAGTTCAAACACGGGTTCTGCACAGGGGGTCACATCTAGCTATAATACACCGACCAATGGAGAAAACTTTACAGATGGTGATATTCATTTATGTCCTGACTGTGAAGGTGAGGGGAGAACTGGTATATGTACGAACTGTGGTGGGGAAGGATATGATATAAAAACACAACAAATATGCGTAAACTGCTTTATACAGGAAAGAACCGTTGTGATCGATGTGAAGGGTATGGCATGCTTGACAACAATGGTAATGGTGTCGGTGTGAACAATCCAAATGTAGGGAGTCAGAATCGCGTTGGAGACCTATACAGTTCTCGTGATGGTGCAAATAGGCAAAGGTGTCCTGAAGTAGATTGTGAAGGCGGTCGGCGTAAGTGTAAAGTTTGCGATGGAGGAGGATTGGTAGAACGCAAAAAAACGTCCCCCTATTATGGCGGCTATAAAAAATAGTATTTTTTCAGTTGGTCAAAACAGTCTAATCAGCCGCAAATACGCATAGTTACTGCGGTTTTGAAAAACGGACTATGGGCTGAGTGGAAGAATGGTGCCCTATTTGGTGCCCAAAGGAAAATGGTGTCTTACAAGAACTGCTAAAGCAATATAAGACTTGATTTGACAGATACACATTGAAACATTAGAATTGAAAAAACGTGGGGTGAATACGCCTAAGGCGGATAAGGCGCAGAACGGCAAATCAGAATTTGTAGAGGAGGTATTGATAATGAACGGAAAAGATGTACGTATCGGTGTGAGTCTGCTGGTCGGTGACATAGAAAATATGGTTCGATTTTATAGAGATACACTAGGCTTTCAAACTCAATGGAGTGGTGGACCTTTTGCGGATTTTGAAACTGCAAGTGGAGAACTGTCCTTATTTATGTATAGCAGGAAAGAATTTGTAAAGGCAATAGGAGAAGACTATGTACTTCCAAAGGGTATCAATCAGACATTTGAAATCGCCCTTTGGCTATCCAATTTTGCTGAGGTAGATTTGGAGTATGAGCGTCTATCAAAGCTGGGTGTGCAGTTTCCTACGGGAGAACCCATCACTTATCCTTTCGGTATCCGCAATTTTTATGTAGCTGACCCAGAGGGGAATTTGCTTGAAATTGGAAGTTCAAGTGAAACATAGGCTAGAAACTCTACAAATTCCCGTTTATCGGGGAAATTTAGCAGGTCTTATTGGTATAAGGCGCACCACGCTATCTGGTTGTTTTCAATAGTGGCAAGCAATGTTTGAGTGTACACACATCACTCAAACCGCTTGCTGGGGGAGCTTCCCCCAATCCCCTATTATGCCCCTGACGGGGCAGCTACGCTCCTTGCTGGAGCTATCAAAAGCAGGCGCCTTACATGGCCTTGGTGCCGATGATTAGGCCGCCCGGAATGGGGCGTGTGAACCTGTTTCAGAGCCAGAAGATACCCCCATAGAGTAACTACACCACCACCCCTTAAACGTGCTTCAAACGTTCCGTGTGTACCAGCTGGAAAGAAAATTTGTGGTGCTCCAAATGGTGCCCGACTTGTTCAAATACCCGATAAGAAGATTTGAGGGCTTAACTGCAATTTATAAAGAAAGTTTGATTCTATGCGGGTTCGCGGGGTATGTTATAAAACGAGGCAAAGGCTTTTAAGCTATATATTTGGATTCAGGCAATAAAAAAAGGCAGTAACCACTTTTGAAAAATGTGTTGCCTGTCAAGGCGGTTATGTTGATTGTTTAAGATGTATTGATGGCTGGATATACAATTAGATTTGTAATGTGGCAAAGAAAGAACACCATATGTATGCCTCTTAAGACTTCATGAGATAGAATGGTTTATCCAAACAAATGATTTCCACTGTGTTCCCTTTATTGGCGCACAAGTTTTTTTGGCCAATAATCATTGGCTGTGTAGTAGGAACATCTGGCTCCGCAGTCCATTGGAGTTCACAATTATAGAACTTATAATTCCTAATCTCGAAAAAGAGATTTGCATAAACATTATTATTTCTTACACACAGGAACATTAAAATACCATAGTATACTGAGAACATAATTGCCCCATCCCATTGAGTAAAATTAAAGGCAAAGAGCGGAAGTATATATGATAGTAAAAATTCGGAGGTTATTCCTTTTTCTTGTTCTGCGTGAATAATCTTATATTTAACACCATGTTCATGCGATACGCTAGTAATTGTTTTAGTTATAATTAATATAGAGAATAAAAGTCCTAAAAGAATTAGTACTATTTCTATGATTTCTGTATATGGACTAGAACCATCTCTTATGATACTCAAGATATCAATAAACAAGATGGTGATCCACAATGGTATAAAAGATGTATAAAACATTGCAACTTTAAAATATTTATTCATATGACCACCTCATTTATTATTATATGATTTAGTAAAGTTAATGGTGTGAATTAATTTTATCAAAATCTAGGGAATAGATACAATACATATAAAGGAAATAGTAATGACATACGAACTTGAACGAATCAAACAACTCTGCCAGGAACGAAATTGGAGTATATATCGCTTGTCCAAGGAGATGGATACTCAACCAGCTGATCTATATAATTTATTCAGAAGAACTACAACGCCTACAGTATCCACTCTTAGAAGGATATGTAAAGCTTTGGGAATTACTATGGCGTATTTTTATAGCGCTGAAAGTGATAGCTACAATTTGGAAGATCAACAAAAACGGATATTGTATTTATTTGATGCATTGAGCGAAAAAGATAAAGCCAAGGCTGAAGCATATATGTTGGGACTTATGGATAAAGAATAGGTAAATACTCCATAGCCAATGACTGGCTAAAAATAATGCCGCCTTTTGCGGACGGCAGATATAAACAAACCTGATCAATTTTTGGATGTTTTTTTCTGATAGCAGTATTCCGGCAGCGTTCTCCTTCTGTAACCCAGAAAACTCCAATCAAAGTTTCTGGTGTTTTCTAAGTGGATTTGATGAGATCATCATCGCATAAAATCAGTTGTGTGGAACATTTACATCCACACTAAATCCTTGCCAATAATATACTACAAATCATCGATTATAGACGGTATATCCTTATATTCCATATTGTCAATAGTTGTGAAGAAATTCAAAGCAAATTCTGTTCTATTTTTAAACCATTTGAGTTGCTGAAGAAGAATATTTTCCATTCCATCACTAACTATTTCATTATAAGATATAACGTCATTCCAATCATTATGTGTGACTTTAGTATCTATATACTTTTCAAACTCTTTATTATTGATATTTTCGTTATCATAAGAATATCCATGTAATCGACAAGTAAGATTAATGACTTCAAAAAGATCTTTGATTTTCAATGGAATAGATAATGCAATATAATATTTATTATCTAAATTTACATTTCCTGTTTTTATAATTAATCCATCTGAAACTTCATTTAAATATTCAATAACGAAACTATCTTTGTATATTTCTATTATTCTTTTTAAATTTTGATATAAAACACATCTATTAAATCTATCGGGGTGAAGCTCATAAAGCATATTATAGAATAACTCATTTCCACTATGATTATAATTTATGAAACTATCTAAAACTACTTTGTTTATGACCTCATCAGGTAATCCATGAATGTAATATGCAGCAAAATATTCTTGCAATGTTTTATGCACAAATGTATATTCTCTTCCATCTTTAACTAACAAGCATGTAGCTAGAGTGAGGTCATTAATCATTGTATCATTAGAAAATGATACTAATGAAAGTTTGGATTGTGCTCTTTCCAAATATATTCTTAATTCATTTTCTGTCATGCTTTGTTTATTATCAAAAAATGACTTAAAACACAAATAAGAAAATGTTCTTTTAAAATCATCTTTATCTAGTTTTGATTCAATATTTCGTTTATATGTACCCTTGCTGTCATCGTGGAGATAAAACAGAGCATTGAAAGCTTCTTCATAAAAAGAGTTTAAGTTATCTGGTATACAACGTCCACGTTCAGCGTAAGTTATAAACATTATCGTTAATAATAACGGATTGGAAGCGAATGATTTATGTGTTTTATATAAGCTCTTTCCCAATACTTCAATAAATTGTTTTATTATATCAGTTTCATACCCGAAACATTCAAATTTCTTAACCATATCAATTGCTTGTTGTTTGGTGAGTGACATGGATTCCATTTCAATAAAATCACTCCAACCTTGAAACACCGAGGTAGGACGAGAGGTCATTATGTAATAGTTATTTTTATATTTAGTAGTAATGGCTTGAATCTCTTTTTCTACCTTCGGTAAATTTTCGCTATTTAATTCATCAAATCCGTCAAATAAAATCAGGTAACACCCCTTTTCCATGCTATACTTGAAATATTCTTCGCTCATAAAATGCGAGTCATGATTACTTAGTGACCCATAAATTTCGTCAAATAAGGGCTTGTTTGAATTAATGTTTCGCAATTCAATTAGAACAGGAATTAAATAGGACTCATTCAACGTACTCAAAAAAAGATGTTTTAATAGAGTACTTTTACCTATACCTGCTGTTCCAGTTATTATAAGCTTATGTCCATTATTTAGGATATTCTCTACATGATTAGAATCTACAATAATATCATTATTTTTAACCCCTAAACATATGTATAAAGAATATAAATCCTTTGGATTTTTACTATTTAGAATTGTTTTTATTTTACTATTTTTTTCTTTCGAACAATCTATGTAATTGTCGAATGCCACTCCTAAGTTTATAGAAGCAGTTTGGGATATATTACTAAATTTTGTACTAATTACATTTAATACATGTTTCGATCCTCTGTATACGCATGAAAAAACTTTTAATCCTGTTAAAAACTCATCTGATATTATATCGATCATGTTTTTCCCCCTCACTTTAAGTATATAATACTCTATAATGAAGAGGATGGAAAGCATTATATTATTATATTCTATTATAATGCATTATATGACTGTATCTTTTATATTCCTGTTTCCAAGCCAGGAATAGATATATATATAATTTGTACTAAGCAGGGTAGTAGTAGTACATAACCATAAAAAATTCCATTCAGTTATATCAAACAGTATAATGGATAAGACTGTTAACAACATGACGTTTTGATTGCCATGACTGATTAACGACATAACCTTGCCGTGTGGATTACCACAATTTTATATGCTTTTCTAGAACTGTAATACATCGGAGCATTAACCGTGTATTACACTGTACCTTAAATGCAATCTCCAATAAGGTAGGAGAGTACACTGAGGATCGGCAGTCGTTGACCATCCATTCCAATTCAGCAAGTTATACCTTCTTATGGGGTTCCTTCACTTAGTACACCTTTGGAATGTGTGGGGCTGATTAGGTCTTGTTAATAGTACTTAGGATACGATAGAAAATCGTACTTTTATTTCACCTTATACCAAACAATCACTTTTTTCTACTTTCGTTCCATTACGCATATCGTTACCGATTTCGCTTTGGCAGATTGTTATTGAACCCGTTCCAGCAATTACTCCTCGTGACGTTTATTTTAAAACTCCGTCTACACATGATTGGCAGTGAACCATATTATCGCTTTCTTTCATATGCGTGACCACCTTAAAAATCTAGGCAATTTTTAAGTAGCTCTTATTACAGAGCCAATCGAAGTTTTTTATAAATGCGGCAATACTGCTGCCTGTAGCTATCGTACCAAATAAACCAAGTTTATTTGTAATAAAATCAATTATTTCTCCCAAATTTGTTAATCCGTCTACCGCATTTTTCATATCTTCTCTTTTAAAAAGATTTTGTGCAATGCCGGTTCCTGTTTCAGATAAACGATTGAGTTTATAATCGAGAGAATCATAGATTACTTCCATTTCCTGCATGGCATTACCAGCAGAGTTTTTCATTGAATTCATTGATTTCTCGGCAGCATCAAAATTTGAAATCAGAGCAGATACAATCTGACCCTGACGCTTTCCTGCTAAAACCTCAAGAAGTTGTCATTATATTCCACAAGTTCACAACGCTTGTGAGTAAATGGTTATAAAAAATAATATAGGTGATTAAGCTATACTTTTTGTTGTTTCTTCTAAAATTCCATATTTAACAAGACAATCAAATAAAAAATATTCTAAATCTTCTTGTTCCCAATATGGGACTCTAATTAATTTAATATGATTCTTATCACAATAAGTGTTTTTGATATTATCATGAAATTGTATTGTATGTAAATCTGTCCAACCATCTCTTTGAATATAATGCTGCATTCCATCAAATTCGATACAAGCATTATAATCTGGCTCGTATTCCTATGCTCATTAAATACTCCCTTTCAGGAGTATATTGAGTGGAATATTCTTTATCGTATTTTTTCATATACTATCCTTAAGTAATCAACCTATTTTATAACCATTTCATCTCTACCTTTCGATAGATGTTTAGACTATTTCTTCATCTTCACCATTATGTGTTAAGAGTATACCTTTTCGATTTAAGGGAATTTCACCCACGCCATTTGTGTTTGCGTCCTACGATTAATGCCATAGATATTCAGGATTTCCACCTTTATTCTCTAGTCTATGGCTCGACTTGAATCTAGTCGTTGAACATTTTCCCTCGTCTCAAGTACCGTATGGTCTACGGAATACGTTAGGGAACTTTGCTGCATGAACAACCATTGTTACATCTCTACGTTGTAGAACCTTCATATCGTGATTTCTCCGATATTGTGGTGTAGAGCTTTAGGTCTTACCTGCAATTAAATATATTATTTGTACATATTTCTATATACACAGGCACATATTGTTTGCCTGATTTTTATCAGTCAATTCACTCCAAATTTTACTGATATCGTCTAAGATCTGATATGTAGACTTGTATGTATCTTTTGATTCATCGGTAAATAGACTAATGCCGCCAGGTGTAGAGGCTGATTTGGTCAAGCTTGCTATTTCACCCGATAACTGCTCTATATTTCCGATATATTCTTCCGTCTCTTCGTCATAACCTCGGATTCTCATGGAGATAGTTTTTAAAGCTGTTCCCACAGTATCCGCATCCCTTGTGATTTCTGTCCTGTTTTTTTGAGAAGTTCGCAATACTTCTCATTATGTAATGATCTTTTATTTATGCTACGTTCTTATAGTAACCGTTTTTATATCTCTTGACAAATTCATTCCATTGTTCAATAGTATTATCCCCATATCCAAATTCCTTATGGAATAGCATATGGATTTTTTCTGTTATGCAAATATATTCTCCATAGAATTCTTGTAATCGTAGGAACTCCTCAACAAATGTTAAAAGTTGAGTATCATTGTACTCTTCAAAGTTATTATATAATGGAAAATTCAGTATATCGACAACCTCTTCAAAAATCAGATTAAAACTTCTACAATGATGTACTATTATATTAGATCGGCTTCCAGATAAACAACAGGTATAATTAAATTTATTTCTTATTTCATTTTTCCAAAAATATAGTCGCGCACGCATAAAGTATACAAGATTTTTATATCCACTTTTTTGAATCTCTGTAGGTCTAATAAGTGACAAATTATATAATTTCTGATGAATTCCACTCGGACTGCGTTTTAAAATTTTACCTAATTCAAAATCGCTCATAGTTAGATAATTTTCTCTTAAATAATTAATTTCGCTATCATTATAAGTATGATTAATATAAAAATATCTTAATAACCCAAATTCTCTTGCTTTATGCATAACTGATGAAATGGTTCTGTTTTGGAGTATTTTCATTAACTCAGTTAGAGGAATTTTATCGTAATTTTCATAAACTATTTTCTCTTCTTCATCAGACCATAATCGACTTTTTGAAAAACCATAATATGCAGCACGACTTCTTATTGCTTTAATAGAATATTTTTTCGACAACATTCCTTGAATTGATTTTATTCTGGTTTTTCTATAGTGTTCTCTTAGTATGTCTATATCATTGGTATTCCAGCGGCTTGCATCTAATTTGCATTCTATAGAACAGAAGTGAGTTTTATTTTTATCTACTTCTGATTTAATTCGTTCGAAAAATTTCCCACAATTTTCGCATGTACATACTATTCTATTCCGATCAGATATACCTCTACATTTTTTACTGCAATATATTTGGTTGTGATGATATGTTTTAAAAGGTTTTTCACATACAGGACATATTCTTGCTAATATTTTAGTATTTCGATTTTTATGTGAAATATAGCAGTCCTGCGTACAGAATTTCTGTATGCTTTCAAAACATTTTGTTACTTCAAATTCTTTTTCACATTCTATACAGATCTTTGTGACTTTTGTAGTATGTGCTTTATCAGTACATTGTTTACAACAATATAGGTGTTTCTTTTCACCAGATATATATTTATTATGAATAGACTTAGTAACAGCAAATATATCACCACAATATTCACAATTATGATAAAAAGTATTATCTCTTATTCTGCAATCATGAGAACAGTAATTACTTTTTTCTTTATATGAATAATATTCTTTCCCACAACAATTACATATATACTTCATTTTTGTCATGTCATTAACTCCTTACAAATCTTATCTTGTTTTTCTGCGCATACTAAAAAAGAAGTCTAAGGATTTTTGTAATCCCTGACTTCTTTCAAATAACCAATATTCTTTATTGTTTTCATCAAACCTAGATTCTTTATCAAACCCAAGTGAATATAAAAATCTGCATAATCTGATTGATTCACATTTGTATTTATTTTTCATTTCATTTCCCTTTAATCATTACATAACTCATACTTTCATATGAGAGAAGACTATTTCTTCATCCTTCTTTAAACAATGAAGGAGTATACCTTTTCCATTTAACGGGTTTTCACCGACTTCATTTGCGATTAAGCCGTACTTCTATTGATTTTGGTATTCAGGATTTCCACCTTTATTTTTTTACTGATAAACAGTATTCCAAAATCCCTCATGGGGAATAGTCGTTGAACGTTCACCCTCGACTAAAATACCAGATGATCTCTGGATTACGTTAGGGTGCTTCGCTGCATGAACGGCCAATCCTTACGTTGTAAAACCTTCATATAGTAGTTTCCCCTATATTGTGGTGTAAGGCTCTAAGGCGTTACCTGCAATTAAATATATTCTCTATATGTATTACTACATATTCAGCCTAAAATTAAGCTGCTGTACCTAAAGCTATTGTCTGCTCTAATGTATTATTTGCAGCAGCCATAGCAGAAGATGACCTGGTTAAAATATCAACAATATCTCCATTTGAAACTGCCTGTGTATTACCGATGATATTAATTTTCGATATGATACCATCTAATGAATCATCGGCCTCTATTCGGAAAGCTTTAAGTGAACTCACTAATCCATCAGTTGATTCTTGGATGCTCAAATCCGGTGATATAGCCTCTAAAATGGCAGAGTTTTTAGACATGGTTTGAGCATCTTTAATAGCATAGCCGAGTCTAGACCACTCACTGGCTTGACTTATAATTTCTTTTGTTGTAACGCCTAGTTGTTTAGCTGTACTGTTTGATTCATCATAGAATTGCTTTAGTTCACCAGAAGTTGCAGTAGTCGTTTTTCTTAAATCAACTAACTCTGTATCCAACTCTCGTATTGTTTGTGGCATCCTCCTAATCAAATTCCACAGCTCCATGACAGATCCTGTAGCAATAGCCCAGCCACCGAACTTCTCAACAGCCTGTTTGAATTTATCGGTCCAAGATAGACCTAATTTATTCGCTGCGCGTAATTCTGCATCCAGACCCTTGAACTGTGCTTTTAGATTATCAAAAGTACCTCTTGTCATATCGTCAGCAGAATTAAACGTATTGATCAATTCAATGATTTGTTGCTTAGACTGTTTAGACATAGCAGTATTCTTTTGAAGATAGTTGTTTAATTCATTAATAAAAGATATGCGTCTATTATCACCATTTGTAAGTATCTCATTACTCTTTTGTCCTTTGATTTGCGTCAAAAGATTCTTTGTCGTTTCAAGCAGTTTTTGGTATTCTTTCTCGTAATCTATACGCTGATCGCCACTAGAAAGCTTCATGTTATTATATGCTGCATCTAACTGCTTAAGCGATGCACTTGCCTTACTAAATGATTCTCCACTTTCAATACCGAATTTACTTAACTGATGCTTGAGGTTTGCGATTTGCGTAGAATATTTTTCGGTATCAATATTATACTGAATGTTATCATTTAGTGAGGTTTTATCAGATTGTTTACTCTTGATAATGAGAATGTCGGATTCTGATTTTCTACGAATTTCAGAAAGTTCATTTAAGTGTTTTTGGCTAATACTTAAATTATCATATACTTGTAATTCTTTTTGTGAAGAGATATAGAAATCTTGATATAATTTCTTTTTTTCTTGAAGTGCAGAAATTTGTTGAGAATCATTATGAGGATTTAACGTAGCTATTTTTTGATTTATATTCCAAATATCCTGATAAGCACTTTTCTGATGATTTAAAATTGCGTTAACTTCCTTTTGCTTTGATGCTTCGTTTTTAGTATTATCCTTTGCATTTGTTCGTTGAGTCTTTTCGTATGCCTGTCGCTGTTTTTCATTTAACTTTTCTTGTTCTTTGACAGCCTTTTTAGCTCCAGATTCAATTTCCTTGTAATACTGTTTGGCCCACTGCACAGCCTGTTTGTCTGAGATGGCATCTCCTAGTATGTTTTTAATAATCCCAGATAACGCCTGGAACTGTTTTTCGATATCAGACTTACTTTTTGCAAAATTAGAGAAATCAATATCAG